>ODAI010348301.1_pt1 | contig 12943 bp, 6 predicted proteins | sample 1539321 | NCBI WGS metagenome assembly ODAI01 (sample SAMN02144231, study PRJEB22623) | gut metagenome | biome: sheep rumen | host: Ovis aries | place: New Zealand | reverse complement strand
TCCCATGACTGTACCTGTTTCTGGCGAAGCAACCATAGGGTCATGTCGTTGAGATTATCATCCTTCGGATTAACAGCATAGAAAGCCTCCATTCCAGCCACCTGCGTAGGTATGCGGGAGTCGTACCATGAATATTGTGCACGGTTTGACTCAAAATGTTTGCCGAGTCCTTCGTCCTTAACAAGATAATGGCGAACAACATTGAGGAACTTATCTGCACTATTCTTTCTACCGAACGCACGTAATATGTTGCTTGAAGCAGAGAGGCCATATATTGATAGTTCCTGAGAGTGAGTCTCAATGTATGAAAGCATCTCGTTGCGGAGAGCCTTTGCCTTACTGCTTACCTTACGTTCAGGAGTCATAGAGCATACATAGAGATAGTGAAAGTCACTCTCGCTTGGCACTGTCTTTATCTTATTTGCTCGGTTGAACTCATAACGCTCCACCTGTATGCTGTCGAGGTAGGAAAGAAGAGCCCCCCACCCCCCGAAGGGGGCGTCCTTACGGGTCAGGGCATTAGTATCTTTACCAATAACACTTCCCTTTGAGCCTTTAAGTTCTTGTACGTCGCCACTGTTCTGGACAGCCGCCCCCTTTGGGGGAAGGGGGGCCTTAACCAACTGCTCTGCTACGAGCAGGGTAATATAGTAGCTACTCCTTTCAAAGCCACTGAACCAGCGGAAACCGCCATCCTTACATTGCAAGTTGCGCAGTTCCTTCATAGCCTTAGTAAGCTTTACGCCTACCGTATCACGATTGATGACAGGCTTCTGAGTATAGGCAGAAAACTTAGTGTCGAGAGCAAGGAGCATACTGTTGGCATAGACGGATGCTGCAAGTGATGGTGCACTTGGTGACTCAGGAGTATCAATCTGTCGGAGAGCCTCAACAACCGTCCATACAGGGTTGGCAGTATATTCGATGCTCATGGTCTTCTCCTCTGCCGTAGAGCTATTGCCATTATACACCTTTGACAGGTCAATGGTCTTCTCGCTTGCATTATCTATATAGAAAGGTACGCTTTCAGTCAACTTAACACGTGATGGGAGTACTGGAAGAAGATTACGCTCGCCATCAGAGAATGAAGAATGAAGAGTGAATAATGAAGAATCCTTAGAACCTTTCACTTTTGAGTTTAGTCCTTTTGCGCCCTTTATCTCTTCGCCCTTGACATTTCCTTCTGCCACGACCTCACATATATAGTCGTCTGCCGAAGATGTGGCAGTAATCGGGAAAGTAACCACTATTGTAGTATCTGCTCCACAACTGAATGTCTGTGTCTGAGTAAGTGATTTGATAGCCTCCTCTGTACGTGCATTGAGTATGCGCATCTGTACCATACCCATAATGGACTTATCGCCTTGATTGATGATACGTACAGGTATCATAGCCTCATCGCCCACACGGATGAACCTTGGCATCTGTGGCTGAACCATGAATGTCTTCTGTGCCACAGCCTCAGCTGTTATCACTCCGTTGTTCATTTCTTTGTCATGAGCAAAACCGAGGAACTTCCACTTGGTCAATGACTCAGGAAGCGTGAAGCTTATCTCCACTTCCCCGTTCTTGTCCGTCACAAGGTGAGGATAGAAGAAAGCCGTCTCCGCAAAGTTGGAACGGAGAGGAGAAGAGATTGGAGTCTCAACAGCAGATTCTTCCGTTTCATAATCTACAGGAGCGGCTGAACTTACCACTGCCGTCTCAACATTTGCTGTTGCTGCCATTAACTTAGGCGCAACATTTGCTCTTGACTTACGGCTCGACTTTATATCCAATCCTGAGATTCTGCCTTCAAGTACTGCTCCAACAGGGAATAATTGTACACCACAAGATTGTATGCCTAAAAATATTGGCATTTTGTCAAAGTTGTACTCTCGTTCCTTTAAGAAATTAACCTTTTTAGAATGATAAGAGTACAATGTGCGTTCCCAATAATCCCATTTAATACCGATAACATTATTATTTCTTGTTGCAAGCCTACCTATTCCCCATACATTTGGTGCATAGGCATCAAGTGAGGCATCATACATTGTGGCAAGAACCTCAGCATTATTCATGCGCTTTCCGTCCTTATCCTTTATTAACAATGTCCATGTCTCTTTTCCTCCTGGCTCCAGACGGTCACGGAATGTCTTCCAAGATACAGAAAGACGCATGTCAGGAAGTTCACGTACAAAACAATGATTAAACAGATGTTGCTTTCCATCCTTTACATAAAACATCATTAGTGCAGTATAGTCCTCCGTACTATCACAAGGATTAACATTAATGACATTCATCTTCCTTGAGTACAAAGAAAGAATACGACTTGTAATATTACCATTATGTCCCTGGAACTTGAATACCATCACATCATCATCAGCAGGACAGAAATAAGCAACCTGCGGAGAATTACCCTTTATCGTGTCACAAGGGACATAGAAGAAATCCTCTGCAAAATCAGCCTTTCTTCCGTTTGCCGTATTTATGTTTGAGTCAAAGACATTGAAAGACTCCGATGTATTTACGATTTCTTTACCATTCATTCCTGCAACAGTCATCTTCAGTTTGTATGTTCCCATAGGTACAATAGAACTCTCTGCAAACATGGACGACAACTTGAATGGTTGATTTGAAGGCATAGTCTTCTGCGCAACCTCCTTGCCATTAAGTAGGAGAGTACAGTTAACATCAGTAGCAATATTGTTTTTGAGAGCATCAACGGCCTTTACCACAACATCTTTTTCATTGTTCAGGTCAATCACACTGCCACCCTCAAAGAATACGGCAAGACCATCCTTAAACACACGGATGGAATACTCCTCCTCATGTGTCTCACCAGCAGAATCCGTTACCTTTGCATATACCTTGAAACATGTACATGGCACATCATCCTTTTCCACTACAAGAGGAAGTTTAATGTAGAACTTTCCATCATTGTCTGTCTTAACATTTCCGTTGCCATACACCTCACCCTTGTCAGATGAGTAATACCACCAACGATGGAATTGATATGTCCTTTCAAGACGATACTCAACATTAGCACTTTGAACAGGTACGCCAGAATATGTTCTTGCCATACCTTCAACAATGACAGTATCGCCAATCGTTGCAGATTCATCCATATTGCTACCATCATTCTTCTTGTGACCAAGGCTCAGTTCCCACTCTGGACGCTTATACTCTTCTACCTTATATGTTATACTACCATCACCACATGAAATAACATATTCTCCAACCTCGGCATCAGCAGGAAGGGTGAATGAGAAATCAAAGCTACCAAAGGAATTTGTATTAAGCTCTCGCTTAAATATCTGTTGACGATTACGTCCTGTACTCTCACATTTAATATTCAGCTTGTAATCGCCCTGTACATCGAATTTATCCTTTGACGTTTCCCTATATACAACACCGCCTACGTGCACTGTCTGCCCAGGACGATATATTTTTCTGTCAAGGAAAAAGTTCACCTTGTTCCTTGTTTTAGGATTAACGTCCATTTTATTAAAACAATATACATTCAACACTGTGCTATCACACTTGTCACGATAAGCACTGATTATAAGATTACTTGGAGAATAAAACACTTTCCCGAAAATGACTTCACCATTAGTATCAGAAACATGAGAGTCAAGAAACAGAATGCTTCCATCATTCATTCGTTCCTTACAAGTAACTTTAATTCCGTTTACTGGCTTGCCTGTATTAGCATCCAACACATAACAACGAAGGTTCTCTCCATCATTGACAGTTGCAAGTTTCATCGAACTAATTTCTACAGTCTGGACACTCTTTTCCCCATTTGATTTGAATACGAGCACATACTTACCCGCAGGAAGAGATGTTGAAACAGAATCCTTGCCCATGACAGGCAGATTATCCTTCTTACGCTTTCTGTTAGCCTCGTCATTACCAAAGAAGAAATCAAGTCTTTTCACAATCTTGCCTGTTTCCTTTGGCTTTTGTTCCCAGCGGAACAAACTATTTGTCTCGCCAACATATTCACGTATTGTCAAGCTTGCCGACTTACTGTTCCAATAACTGACTACGACATCAAAAGGCTTATCTGCAATAAAAGAATTACGAGCCTTTACATTATAGGTGACAGATGGTTGTATGGCTGCCATTTCCATATTTATATATTCATTGACAAAACGTGACTTTGCATATTTCTTACGACATTCACGCCAGAACAAGAGTCTTGAATCTCTATTGTCAGGCAGGACAGAATCCTTTATCGCATAATAAGTCATTACATCATCCAAGACTTCCACACCTTTCTTTCTGCCAAGTCTCTTATACAAAGACTTCAACTCGTTAAGATACTTGTATCTGTTCTTACCTTCAATATTCATACTATTCATGTCCAAATCATACATGACATAAAGCATATCATGATTGAAAGCCTCACCATCAACACCCAGCTCGACAAGCACCTTATAGTCCTTTGCACTCGCCATGGCAAGCATCTCCTTATTATCGAGCAAATGTCCCCAGTGTTCCTTGCTCTTGGCACTATAATCAACATCCGCATTACGATAATCTGCAAAAGGGCTGGATAACTGATTGTACATCCAACCAGCCACACCATGAAGGACAGAAAGCTCGGTAGCGTTCTTCACATTCACAGGCATATCATTATACTTGGCAATATGTGCTTCGACTACGGCAGCACAACTGTCAAACTTACGTGTGTCTATTTCAACAGTCCTTGTGATTGATTCCGTCAACGACTTCACCTGCTCATCAAACTTCTGAGCAAAGGAAGCGACGTAACAAAACAAGAATAATGAGAGAATATAAATCTTTTTCATTGTATCAACAATTTGTTAGTTTCATTTTCACTTGCAAAAGTATGGAAAAAATACATAAATTCCATCATAAAACTGTTCACAAATATTTCACATTTTATGTTACACGTCAAAAAAAGTTCACAGAAATTTCACAAAGCGTCTGTAATTCCATGAAAACCACAAACAACTAACAGGCATCTTTTTTCAACATCAATCACTAATTATTTGCAGTAATCAGCACTTTTCATGGTACTACCTATCCAGTTTTAGACTATTCACCTACTACATTTTTGTCCATCAGTACCCCATTTTGAGTTAGTGGGTAACTCAAATAGAGTTACCCACTAACTTATTTTCATTACTTATATGAAGTAGAAGTACACTTCCGATACTTGTGTCCGATTAGTATTTCTTTACTACTACGGCAGACCAGTTGTTATTGGTGAGGACATCGCAGACGCTCATGCCGTGTGACTTGGCTGCATCGGAGATGGCGCTGACATCTTCGGAGAAGAAGCCGCTCATGAGGAGCATGCCTCCTGTGACAAGATGATTCACGTAGGTAGGCATGTCGTGGAGCAGTATGTTCTTGTGAATATTTGCAACGATAAGGTCGAAGTGACCGTCTATGGCAGATGCGTCTCCGTGAAGGACGCTGACATTGGAGATGGCGTTAAGTTCAAAGTTCTCCTTGGCATTTGCCACACTCATGTCGTCTATGTCTATGGCAACAACTTCCTTCGCACCACTCTTTGCCATGGCTATACCGAGTACGCCTGTACCACATCCCATATCGAGTACACGCATATTGTCCCAACTGTGACTCATAAGGTACTCGGTGAGCATAGATGTTGTCTCGTGCTGTCCTGAACCGAATGCCATACGTGGGTTCAACTTGATGCCGAACTTTTCCTCAAGCACGGGAGTGAATGAGCTTTTCTCCCATTCCTCGTTCCAGTCCTTGCTCTCAAGTTCGTTAATAGTATAAGTGAATTCTGTTCCCTCAATAGGGAATGTGTCAAGTGCAGACTTGAGTGAATCCTCGTCAAACTTAGCCTCTGGAATATAGGCACGCACACCTGTCTCCGTTGTCTCAAACGTGTCGTAGTCAACTTCACCCAGCATAGCACATAACACGTCTGCAGTATCCTCTGAAAATGGTTTAATAGTAATTTCTGCGTATAAATACTTCATCCTAAAAAAACAAATTTAAGGCCCCCCGACCCCCAAAGGGGGCGGCCATCCGGAACGAGGCTTTAGTTACTATATATTGTTCATTATCCCGATAATCCTTAGGAAATTAAAAATTAAAAATTAAAATTATTAGTTCTTAAATCTTAACTCTGAATTAGCAATTTTGAATTTTTAATTTTTAATTTTTAATTTTTAATTCATTCCTTCCTCTTCCCCTCGTTGTGCACCAATGGTTAGGTTTACGAGGTCCTCGTATGTACCATTGAAGAGGTTGACATCCACGTATCCCTTTATGCCATCCACCTTTCCTGCATCCGTGTGCTGCCAGAACTTCCATTCACCCTTATAGGCGAGGGAGTCAATGTAGTAATGAGCAATCCAGCAAGGATAGCGGTCAAGGTCAGGACTCGTGAGATATGATGTCTTGAACTTGTATGATGTATATAGTATCGGAGTTACGCCATAATGCTTTTCGACAATCTGCATCCATGTCTTTACTTCCGACTGTAGTTTCTCCTTTGAGTAGTCACCTATGTTCTCCACGTCAAGTACTGGCGGGAGGTCTTCATCCTCCAGTTGCACCATCTTGCAGAAATACTTAGCCTGCTGCTTGGCAGGACTCTTGGTGCTGAAGAAATGGTATGCTCCGCGTATTATCTCGTTTCGGCGGGCATGATGAAAATTCTGGTTGAAGTTCTCGTCAAGGACATTTGTTCCTTCAGTTGCCTTGACAAATATGAAGTTGACTGGTGTACCCTGCAACTGTGCATTGCGAAGCTTGTCCCAGTTTATCTCGTCCTGATAGTGTGAGATGTCTATGCCTCTCACCTTTCCGTCAGGATATTTGACTGTTCCGTACAGAGCCTTCCAGCGGAAGCTGTATGGATTGACAAATGTGCGGTAGAAGAAGATAATGTATATTACAACAACGGCTATGAGTAGTCCCCACAGGATGTAGGCAGGCATACGACGGAACGGATTGCTCGATGTCTTCTTGCGCTTACGGCGTGATGGCGATGAGGCTGTCCTTGTAGTCTTTCTTGTTGTATTTACTGTCTTCTTTGTTACCATTCGTTTGTGTTACGGTTGTGAATAAATATCGGGTTGCGAAAATCTCTTATCTTTTTTCCGTACCCATCCGCTCTTGTAAAAGTTAAAAGTGAAAAACCTGTACTGTCACTGGCACATGACCAGTGACGTAGGAAGGTTTTTCACTTAATATCATTTTTTCGTTCTAATTTCTAAATGACAAAAAATAATTATCCATTATCAATTGTCAATTATCAATTAAAAACTCGGATTACTTACCATGCTCAAGCTGGAGAGTCTTTGTAGGCTGGTCGCATACCTCTGATGGTCCCCAGTACTGGATTGGACCTGGGTAAACGTATGCTGTCTGCTTAGCCCACTCTGCACGCTTAGAAGCGAAGAACTTGAATGGAGCACCGTCGAGCTCAACGAGAGCCTTACGGATAACTGGCTTGTTAGCACCGTTACGACGCTCGATGTTCATCATCTTAGTGATTGGCACACCACCTGCGATCCACTCAGCTGCTGGAGCAGTAGTGTTCTTGATGATTGACATGTAACCAGTCTTGCCGTTAGCGATAAGACGTGAAGCGTTGTAACCGAGTGAGTAGCAGTAGTCAGCATCGTAGTTAGATGGAGCTGCGCAACGTCCCTCGTATCCGAAGAAGTGGTGCTGTGCAGAGAACTTGCCTACGTACTTGCCTTCAGCCTTCCATGCGTCGAGCTTCTTAGCAACCATAGCAGAAAGGAGCTTCTCAGTCTCGATGAGAGATACCTGTACGTTTCCGTGTGGGTCACGGTCGAGACAGAGCTGACGCTCTACGTCTGCTGGGAGAGACTCGAGAACTGCAAGGTTCTCAGCAGCGATGTGGCTCTTTACGAACTTAACCTGCTCCTCCTTAGATGGGAACTCACGCATCTCGCCTGTAGCTGGGTCAACGAGTACCTCGTTAAGCTCTGCGATAAGCTTCTTGATAGCTGGGATGAACTCGATGAGTCCCTCTGGGATGAGGACAGTACCGAAGTTGTTACCGTCAGCAGCACGGTCAGCAACAGCCTTAGCGATGTAAGTAACTACGTCGTCGAGTGACATAGACTTAGCCTCTACCTCCTCAGAGATGAGACAGATGTTAGGCTGGCACTGGAGAGCGCACTCGAGTGCGATGTGAGATGCTGAACGTCCCATGAGCTTGATGAAGTGCCAGTACTTGCGAGCAGAGTTACAGTCGCGCTGGATGTTACCGATAAGCTCAGAGTATGTCTTACATGCAGTATCGAAACCGAATGAAGTCTCAATCTCGTCATTCTTGAGGTCACCGTCGATAGTCTTAGGACAACCGATAACCTGTACGCCGTACTTCTTAGCAGCATAGTACTCAGCGAGTACACAAGCGTTAGTGTTAGAGTCGTCACCACCGATGATTACGAGAGCCTTGATACCAAGTTCGCGGAGAATCTCGATACCCTTCTCAAACTGCTCTTCCTTCTCAAGCTTAGTACGACCTGAACCGATGATATCGAAACCACCTGTGTTGCGGTACTGATCCATGAGCTCTGGAGTAATCTCCATGTACTTGTGGTCAACGAGACCACCAGGACCGAGGATGAATCCGTAGAGCTTATTTGCTGGGTTGAGTGACTTAACACCGTCAAAGAGACCAGAGATTACATTGTGACCACCAGGAGCCTGACCACCTGAGAGGATGACACCTACGTTGAATGCAGGAAGCTCTACCTTCTCACCAGCCTCGAAAGTGATGACTGGCATTCCATAAGTGTTAGGGAAGAGAGCCTTGATTTCTTCCTGATTACCTACTGACTGAGTTGGAGCACCCTCAACAGCCTTTACAGGTCCCTGGAGTGCCTTTGGAAGCTTTGGCTGGTATGCAGCACGAGCTACCTGAAGATTTGAAATCATATTCATTTACAATTTACCATGTACATTGTACATGAAGTTCTACTATTATAATATTTATCTAAATTTCGCAACCTTTGTGGAGTAAAAGGAAGTAAAAAGGAGTAAAAGGGAGTAAAAAGACGATAGTATGTTCGTCTATCAACACAGATTTTTTAGAACGAAAATTTAGAAAATTAAAGAAAATTTCTATTTATCTCAGTTCCCCACATGAGTTCTCAGTCTTAGAAAATGAAGAAAAAATTTTCTTTAATTTTCTAAATTTTCGTTTATTAAAATAAACCTCTGAGCTCTCTGTGCTCTCTGTGTTTCAAAGTCTTTTACTTTATTTTCTTATTTCTGCGATAACGTCGAAGCACTCCTTGCACTTGTTAGTGACATAAGCCCAGTCCTGTGCCTTTACTACATCTGATGGGAAGAGCTTTGAGCCCATACCTACACAGAAGACGCCAGCCTTGAACCATGATGTGAGGTTTGCCTCCTCTGGTGCCACACCACCTGTGACCATGATCTTTGACCATGGCATTGGTGCCATGAGTCCCTTGACGAGGTTTGGACCTACTACGTCACCAGGGAATACCTTAGTGAAGTCGCATCCTACTTCCTGTGCCTTACCTATCTCTGATGGTGTGAGACATCCCGGGCAGTAAGTAACACAACGACGGTTACATACAACTGCAACATCTGGGTTGAAGAGTGGACCTACAACGAAGTTAGCACCTAACTGAAGGTAGAGTGCAGCAGTAGGAGCATCAACAACAGAACCGATACCGAGTGCAAGTTCCGGACATTCCTTAGCCACCCACTTTGAGAGTTCACCGAACACCTCATGTGCGAAGTCGCCACGGTTAGTGAACTCAAAAGCGCGTACACCACCTTCGTAGCAAGCCTTTATCACGTTCTTGCAGACCTCTACGTCCTTGTTATAAAATACTGGAACCATAGGTGCGGCAGCAATCTTTGCCATCACCTGAAATTTGTCAAAACGAGCCATATTAAAGACCACCAGGCCCCCCTCCCGACCTCCCCTGAGGGAGGAGAAGAAGTTACCCAATGGGAATATTAAATTATATGTAAAAAACAATATGTTGTCTGCGGTCTCTGTCCCCCTCCCCACGGGAGGGCAGGGGTGGGGCCGTCCTTATCTCTGCACTCTTCCGTTTGCAGCACCACCGGCGAGAGCCTCTACCTCATCAACAGATACGAGGTTGAAGTCACCATTGATAGTGTGCTTGAGAGCTGAGGCAGCAACGGCGAACTCGAGAGCCTCGCCCTGTGTAGCCTTAGTGAGGAGACCGTGGATGAGACCACCTGAGAATGAGTCACCACCACCGATACGGTCGATGATTGGATTTACGTCATAACGCTTTGACTGGTAGAACTCCTTACCGTCATAGATGAGAGCCTTCCAACCATTGTGAGTAGCAGAGAATGACTCACGGAGAGTAGATACCACATACTCAAATCCGAACTCCTCCTTCATCTGCTTGAAGATGCCCTCGTAGCCGGCAGCATTTGTCTCACCACCCTCTACGTCAGCGTCTGGCTTGAAACCGAGACAGAGTTCTGCATCCTCCTCGTTACCGATACATACGTCAACATACTGCATGAGCGGACGCATGATGGAAATAGCCTTTTCGCTTGTCCAGAGCTTCTTGCGGAAGTTGAGGTCAACAGAAATCTTCACTCCGTGCTTCTTGGCACAGATACAAGCCTGACGAAGACACTCGGCACTCTCATCAGAGATTGCTGGAGTAATACCTGACCAATGGAACCAGTCAGCACCCTCGAATATCTTGTCAAAATCCCAGTCGGATGGCTTAGCCTCTGCGATGGCAGAGTGAGCACGGTCATAGATAACCTTTGAAGGACGCATTGAAGCTCCTGTCTCGGCATAGTAGAGACCGATACGGTCACCGCCACGTGCGATGAACTGAGTGTTGACACCATAACGACGGAGAGCGTTTACTGCAATCTGTCCGATCTCGTGCTTAGGAAGCTTAGAGACAAAATAACAGTCGTGACCATAGTTGGCACAACTGATTGCAACGTTAGCCTCACCACCACCAGGGATGATGCGGAAAGACTCTGACTGAATGAAACGATCGTTTCCTTCTGGAGAAAGGCGAAGCATGATTTCGCCCATTGTAACGATTTTAGCCATTTATTTTTATGTTTATACTTTAACTTCTTTCTGATATAACCTAACGGAACGAAAATTCCCTTGTTCGTTTCCATCAAAAACAACACACCAGTTCGGAATATGTTTTTTATTTTTAATCTCCCACGGAGCCACGGAGAGCACAGAGTTTTTTATACCCAGTTCGCAGATTTTAGCGGAGTTCTCGGAGGTCGCTCATGCTCCTTGGAGTTCACTGAGCAAACTAATGCAAGAGCATTTCCGGATGGTTCTCCCTCCCCATAGAGGGAGAGGGTCTATCTCCGTGCCCTCTTTGGAGCACATGCGACCTTCGTGCGCTCAGATAAACACTTCGGGATAGAGCCTCAGTGTTCTCCGTGGCTCCGTGGGAGATTTAAAAAAACAGAAAGAAACATTCTATAATTTCCTGAATTTTCGTTTCCATCCCAAACAATCCCGAAATCATCGAAATTCTGTGCAAAGATAGTTTTTTTCCGTCGTATAAGTTTGGATTTGATAGTTTTTTTTGGAAAAAAATATTCAATCCAATATTTTTTAATCTTTAATGATACACAATATTACAAATTTAGGTATCTTTGTACCCCAAAAGAATATTTTTAGGAGATAAGGCGGAGTTCGTACAACCCGACTTTGTTTCTTCTTCATCCATAAAGACTATCACATAATAGATGGAAATTCAATCCAAAATCAGAATCAAGGACATAGCCGAAAGAGCTGGTGTGTCCGTAGGAACTGTGGACAGAGTCATTCACGGTCGTAACAACGTATCAAAGCTGGCGCTTGAGAAAGTGCAGAAGGTACTTGACGAAATCAACTATGTACCTAACCACTATGCCAGTGCCTTGGCAAGCAACAAGACACATAAGTTCGTGTCAATCCTTCCTCTCCATGAGGAGGACAGCTACTGGGCACGTGTAGAGACAGGACTCATCGAGGGTGTCAGCCGTTTCAACGACTTCAAGATATCGTTCAAGATATTCCACTATGACCCGTTCAATGACGAGTCGTTCAAGGTGGAGTGCGAGAACATCTTCGCTGCCGAGCCTGATGCTGTCATCATCGGTCCTATCTTCAACCATAACATCATGGCTTCTTTCACCAAGCGACTCGACGAGAAGCAGATACCTTTTGCCCTACTCGACTCCAACTGGTCTGAGTTCAATGCCCGCACATTCTACGGACAGGACTCTATCCGCAGCGGTGAGTTTGCAGGTCGTATCATGCTCATGGCAGCAGGCGGTGCACCAAAGCAGATAGCACTCTTCAAGGTGCTCGGCGAGGGCCGTGTGGCATCACGTCAGCAGATGAACCGAGAGGTAGGTTTCCGTGAGTACATGAAGGCTCGCTGCCCTGAGTGCGAGATTAAGGAAGTGCCTCTCTTTGCTTACGACAAGCAGGGAATGAAGGACATCATGCGCAAGTTCTTCACGGAGAATCCCGACATACGCTTCGGTCTCTCCTTCAACTCGTCCATCCATATCATTGCGGACTTCCTTCGCACCGAGATGCCTGAACATGAGCACGTCACCCTCCTTGGTTACGATGCCGTGGCAGCCAACGTGGAGTGCATCAAGAACGGTTCAACCGACTTCCTCATTGCACAGCACCCACACGACCAGGGTCTCAACTGTTTCCGCACCATGTTCAACTCATGCGTGCTCCACATGCAGCAGAAGCGTGACCACTACATGGCTATCGAGCTGCTCATGAAAGAAAACATAGACTTCTACAAAGACTAAGTCAATTGAGAATTGAGAATTAACAATTAACATGTTCAAGTTTAGCTTGTAGTTAAATTGTAGTTAAAATGGAGTTATATAGGAAGTTAAAAAGACGTTTGATTGTTTGCGGATTATCTTGTAAAACCAC
>ODAI010022064.1_pt1 | contig 12943 bp, 9 predicted proteins | sample 1539321 | NCBI WGS metagenome assembly ODAI01 (sample SAMN02144231, study PRJEB22623) | gut metagenome | biome: sheep rumen | host: Ovis aries | place: New Zealand | reverse complement strand
TTTACAAAAAAATACCGTGCGTCTTCACTCGACAGGTTATGCCGAAGCGGTGGCGGTACAGGCGGCTCCTTCAAAGCAACCTTATGGCACACGCGTTTATCCGTTTAGTGCTGCTGTATTCCTACTCTGACACGGTTCGCGGGAACGAGTTGCACAAGACCTTGATATCAACGCTCCTTATACCGTTCTGCCTTCCACATAACAAGCCTAATAAAGCATTCTGCTCCGCTAAGCGAATTGCGGACAACAGGGCATCGCTAACTCCCCGCATAGCACGGTATTATTATTTTAACCGATTCGGCGCGCTTTTGCAAGTTTTTTCGGATAAAAAAGTCAATTCGCCTAAAATTAACTTTACAAAACCGACAAATAATTTTATACTTATATATGTATTATTTTAAATACCTTATATAACGGGAGCAGTTTATGTACAAGAAAGTTGACACGTCGCTGAATTTTTTAGACAGGGAAAAAGAAGTCTTAAAATTCTGGAAAGAAAACAAGATTTTTGAAAAGAATATGGCGGAGAACGACGGCGCAAAAGAATTTACCTTTTACGACGGTCCGCCCACCGCTAACGGCAAACCGCATATCGGGCATATTCTTACCCGCGTTATAAAAGACATAATTCCGCGCTACCGCGTTATGAAAGGCGAGCACTGTCTCAGAAAAGCTGGCTGGGATACGCACGGACTGCCCGTCGAACTCGAAGTGGAAAAGATGCTGGGGATTGACGGCAAGCCCGAAATAGAAAAATACGGCATAGAACCGTTTATCAAAAAATGTAAAGAAAGCGTCTGGAAATACAAGACCGAGTGGGAGAAAATGAGCGACCGCGTCGGCTACTGGGCGGATATGGAAAATCCGTATATCACTTACGACGACAAGTATATAGAGTCGGAGTGGTGGGCTTTAAAGCAGATTGCCGAAAAGGGGCTTTTATATAAGGGCTATAAAATCGTTCCGTACTGCCCGCGTTGCGGCACGGCGCTTTCTTCGCACGAAGTGGCGCAGGGGTATAAAGATGTCAAAGAAACGTCCGTTTTCGTAGGCTTTAAGGCTAAAAACAGAGAAAACACATATTTTCTTGCTTGGACGACCACGCCGTGGACGCTTCCTAACAATATGGCGCTTTGTATGAACGCCGTCGAAACGTATTCTGAAATCAAGGTAGCGGACGGCACGCACTATATTCTCGCAAAACCGCTTGTAGGTAAATATTTCGAAGAGTACGAAACGGTTTCCGAAAAAACGGGTAAAGAGTACGAATACGAAGAGTATATTCCGCTTTACGATTTTGCCGTAAGCGATATTAAGACAAAGGGGCAGAAAGCCTTTTTCATAACCAACGCCGATTACGTCAGTATGGAAGACGGCACGGGTATAGTTCATATCGCGCCCGTATACGGCGAAGACGACCATATCGTAGGCGACAGATACAATCTGCCGTCCATAAAACTTGTCGACCCGCAGGGTAATTTAGACGAGCGTTGCGGTAAGTTTGCGGGTATGTTCGTAAAAGACGCGGATAAGCACATAATAGCAGACCTTAAAGAACGCAAACTGTTGTTTAAGACTATGGAATTTACGCACAGTTATCCGTTCTGCTGGCGTTGCGACACTCCGCTTATATATTACCCCAGAGAAAGTTGGTTTATCAAAATGACCGCGGTAAAAGACCAACTTTTAGCCGCTAATAATGCGATAAACTGGATGCCCGAAACTATAAAAGCGGGCAGAATGGGTAATTTCCTTGAAAACGTTATCGACTGGGGCATTTCCCGCGAAAGATACTGGGGCACGCCGTTGCCCGTCTGGGTATGCAACAAGTGCGGCAAAATCCACGTTATCGGCAGTAAAAAAGAACTTAAAGACCTTTGCCATATCGACGGGGATATAGAACTTCACCGCCCGTATATCGACGAATGTACTTTCGAGTGCGAGTGCGGCGGCACTTTCGTGCGCGAAAAGGACGTTATCGACTGCTGGTTTGATTCCGGCTCTATGCCGTTCGCGCAATTCCACTATCCTTTTGAAAACAAAGAACTGTTTGAAAAACATTTTCCCGCGGACTTTATTTCGGAGGCTATCGACCAGACGCGTGGGTGGTTTTACACGCTTCTTGCCGTTTCGACATTGCTTTTCGGCAAAGCGCCCTTTAAAAATTGCATAGTTTTAGGGCACGTCAACGACAAGAACGGCATTAAAATGAGTAAGCATAAGGGCAACGTCGTCGACCCGTGGACGGTACTCGATAAACAGGGTGCGGACGCGGTAAGATGGTATTTCTACACGGGCTCTGCGCCGTGGTTGCCTTCGAGATTTTACGAAGAAGCGGTTTCCGAAGCGCAGCGCAAATTTATGGGCACGTTCTGGAACACTTACGCGTTTTTCGTGCTTTATGCGGAAATTGATAAATATAATCCCGCCGAATTTGACCTTAAAAAATGTAAATTATCGCTTATGGACAAATGGGTTTTGTCCAAAATGAATACGCTTATTAAAAAGGTGGACGAAAGCCTTAACGCGTACGATATTTTCGGCGCGGCGAGAATGCTTACGGCGTTTACCGACGACTTATCCAACTGGTACGTCCGCCGCGGCAGAGAACGCTACTGGGGCGCGGATATGACTGACGATAAAGCGGCGGCATACACCACGCTTTACACGGTTTTAACTACCGTTTGTCGCCTTGCCGCACCGTTTACACCCTTTATGGCGGAATCGGTGTATCAGAATTTAGTGCCGCAGTTTTATAAGGACGCGCCTATGTCGGTGCATCTCTGTTCTTATCCCGTGTGCGATACGTCTTACGTAGATACTGCGCTTGAAGACGGCATGCAGAACGTTTTGGATATAGTCGTACTCGGTAGGTCGTGCAGAAACTCGTCGAACATTAAAAACCGTCAACCGCTTGCTAAAGTGTTCGTGTGTTCGGAGCGCGCTACCGATTTGTCGCCCGAACTTTTAGAAATAGCCAAAGACGAGCTTAACGTAAAAGAGATAGAACACTTAAAAGACGCGACGAGATTCGTGTCCTATAAAATCAAGCCGCAACTTAAGACGTTAGGTCCGAAATACGGCGCAAAACTCGCTAAAATACGCAAACTTTTCGAGACTTGCGACGCGAACGCGGTTGTTGCTACGGTAAAGAGCGGCGCTACGTATAAAACGGAATTCGAAGGCGACGCGTTTGAGTTTACAATGGACGACTTGCTGATAGAAAGCCAAAGTGCGGAAGGGTTTGTTTCCGCAAGCGACAACGGGCTTACGGTGGTGTTGGATACCGCCGTTTCCGAAGAATTGTTTAAGGAAGGCATCGTCAGGGAACTTATATCCAAAATTCAGACCATGCGTAAAGAAGCGGGCTTCGACGTCGTGGACAGAATAAAGGTTTATTATGTTTCGGACGACGCGAACGTTTCGGAAGCGCTTAAATCCGACGCGTTAAAATCGGTAGTTTTAGCGGACGCGGTTATTGAAGGCGAAGGTGCGGGTTATACCAAAGAACTCGACGTAAACGGTATAAAATGCACCGTTTCCGTGGTTAAGGCGGTAAAATAATGAAAGCCGCCCTTTGGGAAGATTATTCGGTTATCGCGACGGGCGACGGATATAAACTCGAAAGGTGGGGGAAAGTGATTTTACTTCGCCCCGACCCGCAGGTCATATGGAAAAGCAATATTAACCTTGACGGGTATAAAAATCTTTCCGCAAAATATATCCGCAGCGAAACGGGCGGCGGACGTTGGGTAGTTAAATCCAAAATGCCCGAAGAGTGGGTTATAGGTTATAAAGACCTTAAATTCAAAGTAAAGCCCATGGGTTTTAAGCATACGGGACTTTTCCCCGAACAGGCGGTAAACTGGGATTTTATGCGCGCCCTTGTGGAAAACAGCGGCAGAAAGATAAGCGTGCTTAACCTTTTCGCTTATACGGGCGGCGCTACTTGCGCGCTGTTAAAGTCGGGCGCAAGCGTGTGCCACGTGGATTCCGCTAAAGCGATGGTGGAACGCGCTAAAGAAAACGCCGCGCTTTCAGGCGTTTCTGGCGGGGACGTGCGATATATTATCGACGACTGTAAAAAGTTCGTGGAACGCGAAATTCGCCGCGGCAGAAAATACGACGCAATTTTGATGGACCCGCCGTCATACGGGCGCGGACCTAACGGCGAAACCTGGAAACTTGAAGCGGAACTTTATCCGCTTGTGGAACTCTGCGAAAAGGTGTTGTCCGATAATCCGCTGTTCTTTCTTATAAACAGTTATACGACGGGGCTTCAACCGCAGGTAATAAAAAACGTACTCGTTTCCGCAGTCGAGAATAAGCGCGGCGGCGAAACGGACGCGTACGAAGTGGGGCTAAAAACCGAAGAAAATGGCATAATACTTCCGTGTGGCAACAGCGGAATCTGGATAAACCGATAAGGTGAAAAAATGGACGAACTCAATATTCTTTACGAAGACAATCACATAATAGTGGTTTTAAAACCGCAGAATATTCCTTCTTGCGAAGACGAAAGCAAGGATAGGGATATGCTGACCATTATAAAAGACTACATCAGGGAAAAATACAATAAGCAGGGGAACGTATATTTAGGGCTGGTGCATAGGCTTGATAGGCCGACGGGCGGCGTTATGGTATTCGCCAAGTCGTCCAAAGCCGCCGCAAGACTAACGGAGCAGATGAAGGCGGGCGACTTTGAAAAACGGTATTATGCGGTTTTATGCGGCGTTCCGAGAGAAGAACAGGCAATTTTAACCCACTACCTTAAAAAGAACGCCATAAACAATATGGTTTACGTTTGTCCGCCGCTGACCGAAGGGGCAAAGTTTGCCGAACTCGATTACCGAGTTTTAGAAACGAAAGGCGATTACTGCCTTGCGGATATAAGACTTCACACGGGCAGAAGTCATCAGATACGCGTACAGATGAACGCAATAGGGTGCCCCGTATACGGGGATATGCGCTACGGCGGCGAAAAAGCAAAAAAAGGGTACTTGGCGCTTTGGGCTTATTATCTTGCTTTCACGCACCCCGTAAGCGGGAAGCGGCTTGTGTTCAGGGTTCAGCCGCCTAAAGACGTTTCGCCGTGGACTGCGTTCAATACCGAACCGTCGATAACCATTTTAAAACCGAGTTTATAAAGTTTATAGTCCGAAAATGCAACGTAAAAGTTGCATTTTTTATAAAGGGGGAGTTTTGGAAAATTTAAAAAGGATTTTGCGGTTGTTTTTAGTTTTTTTCAAAATAGGTTTATTCACGTTCGGCGGCGGGTATGCTATGATAGCCGTAATGGAACGTGAATTCGTTGAGAAAAAAGGCTGGATAAACCATGAAGAATTTTTGGATATAATCGGTATAGCGGAATCTTCCCCGGGGCCGCTTGCCGTAAATTCCGCAACTTTTATCGGGTATAAGTACGGTAAGTTTTTCGGGGCGCTACTTGCCACTCTCGGCGTAGTTTTACCGTCTTTTATAATAATTTTTGCAATTTCTTTCTTTTTCGAACAGTTTTTGGCGTTAGAATACGTGGGGTACGCGTTTCGCGGTATACAAGCGTGCGTGGCGTTTTTGATTTTATCCGCAGGCGTAAAAATGCTTAAGCACTTAAAGCGCAATGCGTTTAACGTTATAATGGTATCGTTAACCGTTGCCACGATGATACTTTTAGAATTGTTTGCGCCTAATTTTTCCACTATATTTTTGATACTTATCGGTGGCGCGATAGGACTTTCCGTATACCTTATAGGCTATTTTAAGTTAAGGAATAAAGAAAGAAACGGGGGTAAAGAATAATGCCTTTACTTCTCGATTTGTTTTTGACTTTCCTTAAAATCGGCGCGGTGTCGTTCGGCGGTGGGTACGGTATGATACCTATGCTGACGGACGAAGTTATATCGCACGGCTGGCTTACAGAGTCGGAACTTATGAATTTTATAGCCGTATCGGAATCCACCCCCGGACCTATCGCAATAAATATGGCGACCTTTATAGGCGCGGCAAAAGGCGGCTTTTTGGGCGCTATGCTTGCAACGCTCGGCGTAGTATTGCCCGCCTTTATTATAATTTTGATAGTTGCTTCCGCAGTTAAGGGATTATTGAAATTTGCGGGGGTAAAGGGCTTTTTGTCTGGCGTTCGCCCCGTGGTCGTTGGGCTTATAATATCAACGGGCGCGATTTTATTTTTAACGGTTGCAATAGGATATACCAAAGTAGGAAACCCCGTTTCGTTCGACTGGAAGGCGGCAGTTATTTTCGGTATTATCGCGGCGATTTATATCTCTTATAAACTCTTAAGAAAGAAAACTTTTTCGCCTATCCTGCTGATTTTAATTTCCGCACTACTCGGTATGTTTTTCTACGGGGTTATCTGATTAAAATCATATAAACCAAGCGCCGCCCGCAAAACTTTTGCGGGCGGCGCTTGGTTTAGTAATCCCATTTGGGTACGTACTCTTCACTTGCGGAAACGCGTTTTTGGTAGAACATTTTTTCAATGCCTTTTGAAATTGCGTAATCTATAACGCTGTCGTATTCGCGCTTGGTGATTTTTCTGTTGAGTTCTGGGAAGTTTTTTATATCGCCCATGGGCGTATATTGACTCATTAAATTAAGATAGGCTTTATCTCCCACGTTTTCGGCAAAAAAATCTATTACCCGTTTACTGTCCTGCGTACAGGTGGGAAGAACCAAGTGCCGCACTATAGTGCCGCTTTTCATCATACCGTCTTCGCCGAACACAAGCGGCTTTTGCGACATAAACATTATCGCCTTGCTTGCGTATTCAAAGTAGTTTTCTTTGCCCGTGTAGCGCTTTGAAAGCAAAGGGGAAAAGAATTTTAAATCGGGCAGATATACGTCTATAAACCCGTCTATTTCGCGCAACACGTCAAGTTTTTCATACCCGTGGGTATTGTATACCACGGGTATTTTGGGCTTGTAAATTTCAAACGCGCAGATTATTTTGTCCGAAAACTGCGTGGGGGAAACGAGATTTATATTTTCCGCGCCGTCCTGTTCAAGACGATAAAAAATTTCCGCAAGTTCCGATACGGAAATTTCTTTGCCGCGAAGATTGCGCGACACTTCAAAGTTCTGGCAGAATTTACAGGCAAGCGAACAGCCGCAGAAAAATACCGTGCCCGAACCGTTTTTGCCCGAAATGCAAGGTTCTTCGAATTTATGAAGATAAAACTTCGCTATTTTGAGTTTATCGCCCGCGCGGCACGCGCCCGCGTTTCGGCTTCGGTCTGCGCCGCAGGATATGGGGCAAAGCAAGCAACCGTTATTCAAGTTCAAAAGCACCCGTGTAAAGTTGATAGTATTTGCCGCGCAATGATATCAAATCGTTATGAGTGCCGCGCTCGATAATTCTGCCGAGTTCAAGCACCATAATAACGTCGGAATTCTGTACGGTGGAAAGCCTGTGCGCGATAACGAACACCGTTCTGCCGTCCATAAGCCTATCCGTGCCTTTCTGCACAAGCGCTTCCGTGCGCGTGTCGATAGAAGAAGTCGCTTCGTCAAGTATCATAACGGGCGCGTCTTTGACCGCGGCGCGCGCTATGGATAAAAGTTGGCGTTGCCCTTGCGAAAGGTTAGCGCCGTCCGCCGTCAGCATAGTGTCGTAGCCCTGCGGCAGTCTGGTAATAAAATCGTCGGCGTAGGCAAGGCGCGCGGCGGCAATACACTCTTCGTCGGTAGCGTCAAGTCTGCCGTAGCGGATATTTTCCATAACCGTACCCGTAAATAAGTTGGTATCCTGTAAAACAATGCCGAGCGAACGCCTTAAATCGGCTTTCTTAATTTTGTTTATGTTTATACCGTCGTAGCGGTTTTTGCCGTCGGCTATATCGTAAATCCTGTTTAAAAGGGTTGTTATCGTGGTTTTGCCCGGACCCGTCGCCCCGACGAACGCGATATGCTGACCGGGGTGCGCGTACAGACTTACGTCGTGAAGAACAATTTTTTCTGCTACGTATCCGAAATCTACGTCAAACATCTGAATATCGCCTTTAAGTTCGGTATAGGTAATAGTGCCGTCGGCTTTATGCGGGTGTTTCCACGCCCAAAAACCGGTGCGCTCTTCGGTTTCGGTAATATTGCCGTTTTCGTCTATTTTGCAGTTTACGAGTGAAACATAGCCGTCGTCGGTTTCGGGCGTTTCATCTAAAATATCGAATATTCTTGACGCGCCGGCGAGCCCCATAACGATAGAGTTTATCTGCTGCGAAGATTGTGATATATTCATTGTAAATTGACGGCTTACGGGTAAGAAAGCCATAATGACTATTATAAATTCTACAGAGCCGTAGGTAAGGCCGCTTACCGAAAGGTTTGGAACGTTTAACACGGCTAAAATCCCGCCGACGAACGCCACGAAAATATAGAGAATATTTCCGAGATTGCCCATAATCGGCATTAAAATGTTAGCGAAAGTGTTTGCATTAGTTGCCATTTCGCACAATTCTTCGTTCTTTTTATCGAAGTCGGCTTTGGACTGTTCTTCGTGGCAGAAGACCTTAATTACTTTGCCGCCCTGCATCATTTCTTCGATAAAGCCTTCTTCTCTGCCTAAAGCCTGCTGTTGCTTAATAAAGTAGTTGGCGCTTTTTCCGCCCACCGTTTTGGTTATCTTAAACATAATGAAAACGCCTAAAAAGATAACGAGCGACAGCCAGATACTATAAGATAACATAAGTACGAGCAGGGTAATAAGGCTTATCGCCGCCGACAGAAGTTGCGGAATACTTTGCGAAACGAGTTGGCGCAGAGCGTCCGTATCGTTCGTGTACACACTCATAATATCGCCCGTTTTATGCGAATCGAAATATTTTATAGGCAGAGATTGCATCTTGTCAAATATGCCCGTTCTAGTCTGGTGTAAAAACCTTTGGGTTAAAATCGCGCCCAAACGCGTATACAGGAAAGAACATATAATATTTACCAAATATACCGAACCCATAATCACGAATATGGTAATAAGCGACGGCAAAACTTTATCGAGCGCTTGGCCGCCCGTAAATCCCGCGCCGCCGTCCGCGACGGGTTTAGCGTAGGTAAGACCTTCGTTTATGATATTCAAAAGGTTTTTCAGAAAAAGCGAAGACACAACGCTCGTTATCGAAGTTATCACTATACAAACGATAATGGTGAAAAGCAGCGGTTTGTTCTGCGAAAACAGCATACCGAGCAGTCTTTTCAGCGTGCCTTTCTTGGCTTTTTGCGGAACGCCTTTTTTGGCGTTTTTAGGAGGCATTACGCGTGGCATTATTTGTTTCCTCCTTCTTCAGATTGAATTTTGTTTTGCGAATAGTAAAGTTCCTGATAAATTTTATTGTTCTTTAAAAGTTCGTCATGCGTGCCGATAGCGGAAACCGTGCCGTTTTCAAGAATAATTATCTTATCCGCGTCCTGAACGGATGCGATGCGCTGGGCGATTATTATTTTCGTAGTTTCCGGTATGTATTTCTTTAATCCTTGCCTTATAAGCGCGTCGGTGTGAGTGTCTACCGCGGAAGTTGAATCATCGAGTATTAAAATTTTCGGTTTTTTAAGCAAAGCGCGCGCTATGCAAAGCCGCTGTTTCTGTCCGCCGGAAACGTTTGCGCCGCCTTGCTCTATCACGGTGTCGTAGCCGTCGGGGCGGGCGAGAATAAATTCGTGCGCTTGAGAAAGGCTCGCCGCTTCGAATATTTCTTCGTCGGTAGCGTTCTTATTGCCCCACTTAAGGTTTTCTTTTATCGTGCCTGAAAACAGTACGTTTTTCTGCAACACAAAAGCGACGGCGTTTCGCAGCGCGTCAAGGTCGTATTTTCTTACGTCTTCGCCCGCAACTTTAACGCAGCCGTTTGAAACGTCGTAAAGGCGGGGGATAAGACTTACCATAGTGGTTTTGCCCGAACCCGTTGCGCCTATGATACCCACCGTTTCGCCGCTTTTTATTTCAAAGGAAATATTTTCGACCGCGTATCTGTCCGCGGCTTTATTGTATTTAAAGGCAACGTTTTCAAAAGAAATACTGCCGTCTTTCACGTCTTTAATTGCGTTTTCGGGAGAGACGATGGAACTTTCTTCGTTTAATACTTCCGAAATACGTTTGGCGCTTGCGATACTCATAATAATCATAACCATTATCATCGACAGCATCATAAGGCTCATTAAAATCTGGAAGGAATACGCCATAAAACTCTGTAATTCCGTCCACTGAAGCAGGGTGTTTTCCGATTCTATTATAATAAAAGAGCCGATAACGAAAATAAGGATTATTCCCGAATAAACGCAAAAATTCATAAGCGGGGAGTTAAGCGCGATAAGTTTTTCCGCCTTGGTGAAATTCTGCCTTACTTCGTCGGACGCTTTGCGGAACTTGCCCTTTTCAAAATCTTCTCTCACGTATGATTTTACGACGCGTATGCCGCGCACGTTTTCTTCTACTGATTGATTAAGGGCGTCGTATTTTTTGAAAATTCTGTGGAAGAAGGGTATAGCCTTTACCATAATAAGCGTAAGCCCAAGCGCAAGCAAAGGCGCTATACATACGAAAATAAGCGCCATTTTCGCGTTTATGGTAAAGGACATTATCATAGCGAATATAAGCATAAACGGGGCGCGTACCGCCGTTCTTATAATCATCATATAAGACATTTCCACGTTGGTAACGTCGGTAGTTAGCCTTGTTACCAGCGACGAAGTGGAAAATTTGTCTATATTAGAAAAGGAAAAATCCTGAATTTTATAGTACATATCCTTGCGCAGATTTTTAGCAAACCCGCTGGAAGCGATAGCGGTATATTTACCCGCCTTTACGCCGCAGAACAGAGAAATAACCGCAAGTACCAAAAATACAGCGCCGAATTGCAAAATAAGTAATATATAACTCGGGTTTTCCGCACCGCCCGTTAAAAAGTCTAAAAGTTTGACTAAAAATGCGTCGGTGTTATCCGCTTTGCCCGAAGCGATTTCGAGAACGCCCAAAAGTAGCGTCATTATCCAAGGGATAAGACACTCTATAACCGTTTCAAGCATAACGAAAGCGGGGGCGAGCAGAGACGGTTTTTTATATTCTCTCACCGATTTGCCGAGTCTTTTGATGACGGGTATAAACCTTTGAGAGTTATCGATTTTTACCTTATTTTTCATATCATTACCTTTTATAAATTGCCACTTTCAATACTAATCATTATACAAAAATACGGTAAAATTTGTCAATCGTTTTGCGCACCGAACAGCCGCTTAAAAAGCCGAAAAATCAACCGCTTGAAGTAATCGGCAAAAAATACGGTTTTTCTTTACGATTAGAAAGACAACTTACAATAAGTAGATTGACAGTAAGACTGAAAAAGTGATATAATACCAAAGTATAACCGTAATTTTAAGGTGTTTACTTACGATGAAAAAGTTTTTTACAAGTGAAAGTGTTTCCAGCGGACATCCCGATAAACTTTGCGATAGAATATCCGACGCAATTTTAGACGAGTATTTAAAGAAAGACCCGACCGCGCGCGTTGCGTGCGAGTGTTCGGCAACCAAAAATTTTCTGCTTATTATGGGCGAAATAACTTCCCGCGCGCAAGTGGACGTAAAGGCAGTTGCAAAGCGCGTTATAAAAGAAACGGGCTACGATTATAAAGGTTCGGAGTTTTCGTCCGACAACGTGGAAATTATCGTTAAAATCAATCGCCAAAGTCCCGATATTGCTTTGGGTGTGGATAATTCTTTGGAGTTTAAGTTGGAAAGTGCGGACAGGTTTGACAAAATCGGCGCGGGCGACCAAGGGATTATGTTCGGGTACGCGGTTAGAGAAACCGAAGAACTTATGCCTTTGCCCATAACGCTTGCGCATAAAATGTGCGAAAAATTAGAAGAAGTACGGGTTTCGGGCGAATTACCCTATTTAAGACCGGACGGTAAGGGGCAGATAACCGTCGAATACGATAACGGCGCACCCAAAAGGATAGAAGCGGTCGTGCTTTCTTCGCAACACAATGCCGAAATAACCACCGAAAAATTGAGAGAAGATTTAAAGCGGTGCGTAATAGATAAGGTTCTGCCTAAAAACTACGTTGACGCAGATACCAAATTTTATATAAACCCCACGGGCAGGTTCGAAACGGGCGGCCCTGAAGGGGATTCCGGGCTTACGGGCAGAAAGATAATAGTCGACACTTACGGCGGCAAAGCGCCGCACGGCGGCGGTGCGTTTTCGGGCAAAGACCCAACCAAGGTCGATAGGTCTGCGACCTATATGGCAAGATACGTTGCTAAAAATATAGTCAGCGCAAATCTTGCGGAAGAGTGCCTTATACAGATAGCCTACGCGATAGGCGTGGCGCGCCCCGTATCGGTTATGGTAAATACTTTCGGCACGGGCAGAGTGTCGGACGAAAAATTAGCGGAAATCGTATTGCGCGAATTCGACTTGCGCCCCGCGGCGATTATAGAAAAGTTGGATTTGTTAAAGCCTGTGTATTACCGTACGGCATCTTACGGGCATTTCGGCAGGAACGCTTTTTCGTGGGAAAAGACGGACAAGGCGCAGGACTTAACGAAATATCTTTAATTTTGTATGAAAGTTAAAGATTTTATTCTAAAAATTCTGACTTTCGGGTTTTATCGTGCGGAGTGGCGATGCAACGCTTGCGGGAAAGAGATTTTTGACGGCAACTTTTTTTGCGAAGACTGCGAAAAGAATTTGCCGTATAACGGTAAAACGTTATGCGAGCATTGCGGCAGGGCGATAAAATCGCCGACGGAATATTGCCTGACTTGTAAAGGGGTGTTAACTTCGGTAGACAAGGCGCGGGCGGTATTTAAGTACGAAAAGCCGATAAGCGGGCTTATAAAAAAGGCGAAATACAATAATTGCAAGTATATTTTAGACTACTTTGCGGCAAAACTTTCCTTTCTGTATTTTGCGCATTATTTTAAAGCCGAAGTG
>ODAI010014435.1_pt1 | contig 12943 bp, 8 predicted proteins | sample 1539321 | NCBI WGS metagenome assembly ODAI01 (sample SAMN02144231, study PRJEB22623) | gut metagenome | biome: sheep rumen | host: Ovis aries | place: New Zealand | reverse complement strand
TGGCGTCTCTTTGTCCCCCGTGCGCTGGGTGGCCTCCTTCCCTTGGTCCGGGGGGGCGTCAGCCCCCTCGAAGCCTTTTTGCTTTTTCTTGCCCTGCCCCTCGCGGTAGTCCGAAATCCCGCCCGCCACGACAACTTCGCCGCTCTCGATGTGAGCAACGCAGAGGCTGTGCAGGCTCTTCATGAGCAGATGGCGGTTCTCGTAGTCGACGCCCCGCAGGAAGACGAGGAACTCGTCGCCACCCGTTCGGTACACGGGGCTGTGGGAGAAGAGATGGCAGATCATGCGGCAGGCGCTGCAGAGGTGCTCGTCGCCCGCCTTGTGGCCGTAGGTGTCGTTGACGTACTTCAGTCCGCTGACGTCGCAGACGGCCAGCGCGAAGGGCTCGCATATCCCGAGGGCTATCTCGCCGTTGATTTCCGACTCCTTGTCGAAGAAGGAGTGCCTGCTCTTGACGCCGGTCAGGGGATCGGTGGTGTACTTCTGCCTGACGATGCCGAGGGCAACCTCGCTCTCCTCGGCCTTGCGGCGCATGATGCCGTAGTTGTTCACGAGCACGGCTAGCGCCACGCCGAAGAGCAGCACGACGACGGCCAGACTTCGGGCGTTGATCGCCTTGAAGCTCTCGATCTGCCGCTCGGCGATGCCGATCTCGTCCATGAGCCCGCTCTGGGCGTAGTAGCTGCTCACGGCGTTGATGCCGTTCGAGGCAGCCGTCATGACGGATTGGCTCATCCAGACCAGGGAGACGTAGAACACGAGGGAGAGGAGCGCAACCCAGACGATGGGGGAGCGGCCGAAGCGGCTGGACGCTTCGCGCTTCAGGATGGTGCGGAAGAAGAGGAAGCCCAGCACCGACCAGAGCACGAAGAGGAAGTAGCTCTCCGAGGCCATGGAGCTGTTCGTGAAGAGGTTCGGCGCCAGCAGGTAGGCTTCGAACAAGACCATGACGGCAACGCCGGCCATGCCTGTGCACTTTTCCAGGGTGTCACACTGCACCTCGGCCTGCTTCCATGCGCAGGCGGAGACAAAGGCGTAGACCATGGTCGCACCGATGGTGGTCACGTCCACGATCCAGCCTATGGCCGTCCTGCCGGCGAAGGCCACGGCCAGGGAGACGCCCCCCACCAGCAGCACGGCCTGCGAGGGGACGCTGTGCCGGTTGAGGGCTGCGAAGCGCCCAGGCAGGATGCCGTCCTTGGCAAGGGCGTAGAAGAGCCTGCTCAGGGCGAGAATGTTGCCGACGAAGCTCGAGAGCACGAGGCACAGCAGGGCTGCCATGAGGACGGCGATGCCCGACTGGCCCATGTAGTGCCGGGCCGCATAGAAGGCAGGCAGGCCCTCGATGCCTTCCAGCTTGTCCAGATTGCGGATGTAGTCGTACCAGGAGTCGTACTGCGCGGGCCATGCCGTTGCCGAGAGCAGGATGACGAAGATGTAGAGGAGCGTGGTCGCGACGACGGCGGCAACGAGCACCCGGTACGACTTTGTCGGGTTGAAGGTGAACTCCTCGGTGGCGTGGGAGATGTTCTCGAAGCCAATGAAGGCCCAGGGGGAGATGATGGCGATCTTGGCGATCTGCGAGAGCACGCTGGCATCGGGGACGAAGGCTGGCTCGAAGGCGGGAGTCCGGCCGCCCATGCTCCAGACGAAGCAGAGCGCGATGGCGGCGGTGAAGCAGAGAGCGAAGCCCAGCATGAGCAGGGCCGCGAGCCGCTTGCTTCCCGTGCACAGGAGGGTGAAGAGCACTATCGCCCCTGCCGTGAGCAGAACCTCGCCGAGGAAGATGTCGTAGCCAAAAAGGGTGTAGAGCTTGCCGACCTCGAAGAAGCCGCCCAGAAAGTACCTGGCAAAGAGGGGCAGCGCCGTGGCGTTGGCCCAGAAGATGGCAAGGTAGGTCAGGGAAAGGAACCAGGCGACGAGGAAGCCGTGGTCGTGGCCGAAGGAGCTCCTGGCGAAGGCGTAGGCACCGCCCGCCTCGGGGAGGCAGTTCATCATGTAGTGGTAGTTGCGGGCGATGATCAGCATGATCAGTCCGCCAGCCAGCGTGCCCAGCACGCTGCCGAAGGGACCGGCCTGGGCGAGGTAGGTGCTGCTGGTAATGACAAGCGAGCCCCAGCCAATGCTGGTTCCAAGGGACAGCGCCCAGGCTCCCGCGGGGCCTAGGTAGGGTGTCAGCCTCTGCTCTTCCTCAGCCATTGCGCTACTCCTTGCCGTGAAGGTCCTGCAGGCGCAGACGCCCTGCTCCGCAAAAAACCCGCGCCCCATATCGCGTTCCGCCTGCCGGCGCAGGAGATGCCGGCGTCCTTTCGGCAGCTGGATCCCGCATATCGCGGGGTGCACAGAACGCCGTGATGAGTATAGCCCCTTGTCCTTCGGCGCGCAAGAGCCATGAACAGCCTGCAGCCTGCCTCCATGCAGCCTGCAGGACAGCTTGCGACACTGCCGGCACAGCCGGCTTCCAGATCTGCCCACGGCCCGGCCCCCGCCCACGGCCTGGCCCTCGCCAGGCCAGTCCTGCCCGCATGACGCCATGCCGCCGGCCGCAGGCCCGCTTCTCCCTGGCCGGCGGAGCACCGGCAGGCGCAGGGAGGAGCGCATGCCGCGCCGCGGCCGGCGGAGAAGCAAGGCAAGGCGCCCCTTGCTGGACAAGGCCGCAGGCGCTGGGGCATAGTTGGCCCCGGCCGGCCCCCGCGCTGCCGGCCAGCGCGGGGCGGCAGGCGGAGATCTCCCATGCAGCGAACCATCAGCTATCCTTCCGGACTCGAACGGTCGGGCCTCGATCCTGCGGAGGAGGCAAGCCTGGCCTTCTTCGACAGCGCCCTGCCCCCGGACTGGGAGATCTACGTGCGTCCGCACCTGAACGGCCTTGCGCCGGGCTTCGTGCTGCTGAGTCCTGCCGGCGGCATAGCCGTCGTCGAAGTGCGCGGCTGGACGGACGCCTTTCTGGCCCAGTGCCGCGACGATGCCATGCTGCGCGAGCCCTTTGCGCGCCTGCGCCTGGCCAAGGAGGAGATCTTCGAGATCTACTGCCCCCGGCCCGGCCTGGCCGCCGGCAGGGCGCACAGGAAAATCGCCTCTGCCTACAGCGCCATGCGCTGCGGCCTGATCTGCCCCCAGGCGGAGCTCGGCGCCCTCTGCGCCCGCTTTGCCCCGGGCCCCGCAGGCAGCCAGTTCATCTCCCCGCGGGAGTGGAATGCAGGCTGGCTTGCCCTTGCCGGCCGGGGGGAGCTGGCCGCAGGCCAGACGGGCTGGCTTCTGCCGAACAGAGGCAGGCACAGCCCCTTCATGCGCCCCGAGTACGCGCAGGACGTGCGTCGCTGGCTCGTCGCCGAGACAAGGCCCAGGCGTCCCGAAGGGGCCCCCGTGCTGGACGCGCGGCAGAAGGCCATTGCGGCCTCCCGCACGCAAACGGGCTACCGCCGCATCCGGGGCCCTGCGGGCTCTGGCAAGACGCTGGTGCTCTGCCGGCGCGCGGCCCTGCTTGCCGGCCAGGGCCTGGACGTGCTCTTCCTCACCTACAACGTCACTCTGGTGAACTACATCCGCCATCTGGTCCAGCTCAGCCTCCAGGATCCTGCCGCCATGGACAGGGTGGTGGTGCTGAGCTTCCACGCCCTGTGCAAGCGGCTCTGCCTCCAGGCAGGGCTTGACGCCGAGTACCAGGCCCTCTGGCCCCGCCTCGGCGCGCGCAGGGTCCTGGAGGAGGGGCTGCCCCGGCTTGCCATGGAGGCAGCCCGGCTTCCCTCGGCCCCGCGCTTCGACGCCGTCGTCGTCGACGAGGGCCAGGACTTCCTCCTTTCCTGGTGGAACGTGGCCCGCGCCCTGGCCAAGCCGGAAGGCGAGAAGCTCCTCGCCGCCGACAGGGCCCAGGACGTCTACGGCAAGGCCGGCACCTGGACGGAGGCCGCCATGGCGGACTCCGGCTTCAGCGGCCCCTGGGCTGAGCTTGCCTCCTCCCACCGCCTGCCTGCGCCCGTGGACCGCATGGCCAGGGACTACGCGGCCCGCTTTCTGCCGAAGGACATGTACCAGCCGCCCCAGCGCCGCGAGCTCACCCTGGGGGACGCGGCCTGCTCCCTGCGCTGGATCCAGTGCCGGCCCGAAGAGCTTGCCGACGCCTGCTGCGACGCCCTGCTCGAGCTCGTCTACGACCCTTCCCTGCCCCGCGAGGAGCCCCTGGTCTTCCTCTGCCAGTCGACGGAGGCGGGCCAGGCCGTGGTGCAGCGGCTCGAGGCCATGCACGTAGCCTGCCAGCACACCTTCGGCGCCGACGAAGCGGAGCGCCGCCAGCAGAAGATGAGCTTTTCGGCAAGCCCCGGCGGCCCCGCCAGGGTGCGGGCCACCACCGTCTACAGCTTCAAGGGCTGGGAGGCGTCCCGGCTTGTCCTCGCCATAGGCCGCTTCGGCTCGGCCAGAGACCGCTTCGCCGTCTACGCCGGCCTCACGCGCGTCAAGGACAGCCCCCAGGGCAGCACGCTCTCGGTCGTCTGCGCGGCGCCGGGCCTCGAGGACTTCGGCGCCAGGCACTTCGCCCTGCGCCGGGCCCGCTCCGGCATAGCCGGCTTTGCGGCAGCCTTCCTGCGCCGGCGCCTCCACGCCTTTGCGGCCCAGCGGCGCGGCATTCCCGACTGCGCCCTCTGCGGGCTTGCCGGCTTCGACTTCAGAAACCGCACGCCCGACTACCGCAGCCCCCTCCACAGGAGCGTCTACTACCTCCGCTACGGGGCAGCCTCCCTCTTCGAGTACTACGGCATCTTCCGCTTCCTCCTCCAGTCGGGCTGGCTTGCCGGCGCGCCCAGCCTGGCCCTGCTCTCCTGCGGCTGCGGGGCCATGCTGGACGCGGCTGCCCTCAAGTTTGCCCTCGACGGCCTGGATCCGGCGCCGGCTGTCTCCTACCACGGCATCGACCTCGTGGACTGGCAGTGTCGGGAGACCAGGCTCCTTGCCGACATGCGCTTCACGCTGGACAGCATCGCCTCCTTCACGCCTGCCGGCCCCTACCAGTGCGTCGTCTTCCCCAAGTCCCTCCCCGAGATGGACAAGGCAGCCCTCGACGGCTTTCTGGCAAGGCTTGGCCCGGACAGCCTGGCGCCGCGCTGCGCCTTCGTCTTCTCCAAGCGCGCCGGATCCCGGCTCGACCACGAGAAGGCGGAGTACCTCTGCCGCAGGGCGGCCCTGCAGTTCGGCTTCACCGAGCGGCTGCATGCGGACAGCATCTTCGATGCCGGCTCCAAGACCTTCTTCTCCGCCGAAGCCTGCGGCCGGGAAGGCGACGAAGTCGAGCGCCTGCTCGATCTCGCCGACGTGGAGCTGGAGAGCCTGGGAGCGCGCTGCCTCAACTGCGACTGTCCCCGGGACAGGCGCGCCTGCCAGGCCGTCATCGGCAGGCGCGCCATGCGCCGCATCAAGGGCTCTGCCCCGGACGGCGGCGAAGAGCTCAGGGCGGCCCCCGAAATCTACTTCATGGGACGACAGCGATGAAATGGCCCCAGACCGACATTCAAACGCCCCGGGGAAGCCTGCGGGGCATCGCGCCGCTGGTGATCTCCGCCAGCCGGGCAACCGACATCCCCGCCTTCCACGCCTCCTGGTTCATGCAGCGCCTGCGTGCCGGCTGGTGCGCCTGGCAGAACCCCTTCAACGCGGCCTCCCGGCAGCTCGTCTCCTTTGCCCAGTGCCGCTGCCTCGTCTTCTGGAGCAAGAACCCCGCCCCCCTCGAGCCCTACCTGAAGGAGATTGAGGACAGGGGGCTCGCCTTCTACTTCCAGTTCACCGTGAACGACTACCGCCAGGAAGGCCTGGAGCCTGGCCTGCCCGAGCTTGGCCGGCGCATCGAGTGCTTCCAGCGCCTCGCGGAGCGCTTCGGCAGGCACAGGGTGGTGTGGCGCTTTGATCCCATCGTGCTCGGCCCCGGCCTCGGCGCAGAGGAGATCCTCCTGCGCGCGGAGCGGCTCGCGCAGGCGCTTGCGCCCTGCACGGACAAGCTTGTTTTCAGCTTCGTCGACTGGTACGGCAAGACCAGGCGCGGCCTTGGCCGGCTCGGCCCGGGCTACCGGCCGCCCACGCCAGAGGAGGAGGCCGCCATTGCGCTTGGCCTCGCCCGCCTGCGCGACAGCCTGGCCAGCCCGCCCGTCCTTGCCACCTGCGCGGAGCCCCGCGACTTCGCGGCCCTCGGCATAGCCAGGAACAGGTGCATCGACCCTGCCCTGCTCCTGCGCCTCTGCCCGGACGATGCGGACATGCGCCGGGTCTACGGCCCGGCGCGGCGCGTCCTCTCCCTGCCCGGCCTCGGCGGGCCGGGCGCGGCGCCGGCCAGCCCCGAGCCGGCGGCTCCCCGGGACCAGGGACAGCGCGGGGCATGCCGCTGCGCGCCCAGCAAGGACATCGGGGCCTACAATACCTGCCGGCACTTCTGCGCCTACTGCTACGCCAACCAGTCGCCCGAAGCCGTGGAGCGGCGCCTGGCGGGCCGCGCCGGCAGCGACGAGGCGCTGTAGGGGCCATCTGCCCGCCCAGGTCCGCCTCTACAGTTCCGCCTCTACTGGTCCGCCTCCAGCGGACTCACGCAGGCCATGGCTGCCAGGCCAGCCCTGCGCCCTGCTGGCAGAAGCGCCGGGGCAGATGCGCCCGGGGCCGGGGCCCGGAGGCATACTGGCGACGTTTCCTAGAGGCGTATCCTGGAGGCGTATCCTGGAGGCGTGTCCTGGAGGCGTGTCCTAGAGGCGTGTCCTAGAGGCGTGTCCCAGTGACGCTTCCCAGTGACGTTTCCCGTGGACGCATCTTGGGAAAGGATCCCGGGAACAGATCCCGGGGACAGCCGCCGGCCCTGCCGGACAGGCTCAGCTTCTGCTGGCCCCCGCCTCCGGCTCGTCGCCCGCCCAGGCTTCGAGACCCTTGCGGTCGAGTATGGTCACCTTGCGGCCGCTGACGGCCAAGAGCCCTTCCGCCACGAGGCGGGAGAGGTTGCGGGAAAGCGTTTCGCGGGCCGTGCCCATCATGTTGGCCAGCTCCTCGCGCGACATGCCGAGATCGATGGCCTCCTCGCAGCCGGCAAAGCGCGTGCGGTGCAGAATGAAGGCCGCAAGGCGGGATCCCAGGCGGCTGCCCTGGCTGCCGAGCTTCTTGGTCAGCATGCGGATGCGGATGGCGAACAGGCCGAGCAGGTCCTGGGCAAGCGCGGAACAGGACGCCACGGCGTCCAGGAACTCGCGGCGCTGCAGGCGCACGAGCCGGCAGCTCTCCTGGGCCACGGCCGAGCAGTCGTAGGTGGTCTGCCTGAACATGCAGGTCAGGCCGGCGTGCTCCATGGATCCCATGACGTGCACCAGCCGCTCGCTGCCGTTGTTGAGCAGGTGAACCAGCTTGACGCGTCCGGACAGGACCAGGTAGCAGGCCTCGGCGGGCTCGTCCTCCCCGTAGACGGTCTCCCCCCTGGCGTATTCCAGCAGGACCGCGCCCTGGGCCATGCGCGCAAGCGACGCCTCGGAGGCGTGCTTGAAGAAGGGGGCGCGCTTAAGGTGCAGGACAACGGCGCTTTCGGTGCAGGGAATGGGATGCATGGCGAACCTCGCAAAGGGGGGGCATGGCCCTGAAGGGGCAGGCTGCGCCCGCAGGAGCCTGCATGCACGCCGGACGGCGCAGTCTCCGGGGAAGGCGCGCCGTCCGGCGCCAGAAAGGGACTAGCCCTGGAGGCAGGCCCTGAGGTCGGCTTCGGGGTCGGCGACGGGCGCGAGGCCAAAGCGCTCTGCGAGCGCGCCGAGGATGGCCGGGCTGGCGAAGGCGGGCAGCGGGGGACCGAGCCGCACGCCCTTGACGCCGAGAGCAAGCAGGGTGAGCAGGATGGCCACGGCCTTCTGCTCGTACCAGGAGAGCACAAGGCTCAGGGGCAGGTCGGAGACCGTGCAGCCGAGCGCGTCGGCCAGCTTCAGGGCGAGGGCGACGGCGGCGTAGGCGTCGTTGCACTGGCCGGCGTCCAGCAGGCGGGGGAAGCTCCCCAGCCTGCCGAGATCCAGGCTGTTGAAGCGGAACTTGCCGCAGCCAAGGGTTACAATGAGGCTGTCCTTCGGGGCAAGGCGCACGAAGTCGGCGTAGTAGCCGCGCGACTGGCGCGCGCCGTCGCAGCCGCCCACCAGAAAGACGTGCTTCACGGCGCCGGCCTTGACGGCGTCGAGCAGCGCGGGCGCGGCGTCGAGCAGGGTCTGGCGGCCGAAGCCCGTGAGGAGCGCTCCGCCGGCCTCCTCGCCGGCAAAGCCCTGCATCTCGAGGGCCTTGGCGATCACGGCGGAGAAGTCGCCCCCGCTGGCGCTGCCCACGCCGGGCCACTGCACGGGACCGCAGGTGAAGACCCTGTCGGCGTAGCCGGAGGGATTCTGTATGCAGTTGGTCGTGAAGACCACGGGCCCGGGGAAGCCGGGCAGCTCCCGGCGCTGGTTCTGCCAGGCCGTGCCGTAGTGGCCCGCCAGGTGGGCGAAGGCCTTGAGCTTCGGATAGCTGTGGGCAGGAAGCATCTCGCCGTGGGTGTAGACGGCAATGCCCTTGCCCCGGGTCTGCTCCAGCAGCTCGTGCAGATCCGCCAGATCGTGGCCGGAAACGAGGATGCAGGGGCCCTTGCGGCGCCCGAGGGAGACGGATGTGGGCACGGGGTCGCCGAAGGTTCGGGTGGCGCCCCTGTCCAGCAGCTCCATGGCGCGCAGGTTGAGCCGGCCGGCCTCCAGGGCGAGGTCGAGCCAGTCCTCGAGGCCGCGTGCCGTGCCGTCGCCGTCGCGGGCGCAGAGCAGCTTCGCCATGCCGAGCGCCAGGGCGCTGTCGCGCTGGCCAAGGCGGGCCGCATGCCAGGCGTAGGCTGCCGTGCCCTTGAGGCCGTAAAGCAGGATCTGCATGGCGCTGCAGACGTCGGGATCGGCCGAGAACCTGTCGGGCGAGGGGGCCTGCGCCAGCAGACTAGCGGCTTCGGCGCCGGCGTCGCAGTCCCGGCCGGCAAGCCCGGCGGCTCTGGCAAGCACCCTGGCTGCCAGGGCCTTGAGGGAGGAGGCGTCGAAATTCACGTTCGTCAGGGTCGAAAAGAGCCCGAAGCAAAGCAGGTCGCCATCGGCGCCGCTGGCCTGGCCGGTCTCGGCCATGGCGCCGGCTAGGCGGCGCAGGGCTTCGATCAGGGCGTCCTGGGCGGCCGCGGCTTCGGGGCTCTTGCCGCACGCGCCCCTGGCCGTGCAGCCCTTGCCGTTGGCCGTCTGTTCACACTGGTTGCAGAACATATCGCGCTCCATGAGGGAAGCGGGGCCCCTGGGGGCGCTCCGCTGGATAAAGGGTGGCGGCAGGCCTTGCCGTGCGCGCAAGGTAGCAGGCGGCATCCCTGCCAGATATGACATAAGTCAAATCTTCGGCATTTTCCCCTGCCCCGCAGAGGGTGCCGGCAGGCGCCGGCAAGATGGCAGGCGCCTTCCCTGCCCTGCCGCCGGGGAAGCGCTCCGCCCCCCGAACGTCCTCGACGGCCTGCCGTGCAGAAAAAGACAGAAATTGGCGGGCATTCCAAATTCTGGAGTTACGCGCTGCTAGCCTGGCTTCACCGGGAAGCCCACTCCGCCCCGGCAAAGCCTTCTGCCGGCAGGCGCGTCAAGCCCGACAAGGACGCATGGCGAATGTGGCGGCAGGCGAATGCAACAACCGGCGAACGCGGCGGCAGGCGAGCGCTTGATCCGGCGAAGGCCTGCATCAGCGCGTCGCAGCCGGCAACCTCTTCACGTTAAGGAGCAAATCCATGGCAGCCCCATTCAACCTTTCCAGCGTCATTGGCCCCAACCCGCCCTTGACGGACCTGAAGCTGCCCGAAAGCCGCCTCGGCTGCCTGCTGCTCGGCGGGCTTGCCGGCTTCGTGCTGGCCACCCTGCTGAGGGATGCCGCGGACGCCAGGCGCGAGCCCAAGTCCCAGGAACGCCCCGAAACGGCGCGCTAGCCAAGGAGCACTGCCCCAGGCGGGCGGTGCGCGAGGCCCAGGCAGGCAATGCGCGCGGCCTGTCCCGCCACAGGCAGGAAGCCCTGCGGCTTCCAGCTTTCCTTGAAACCCAAGCCGCGCCGCCCGCACGGTCGGCTTTTCCCCGGCCGGCACGGCGGTGCGGCACGCAACCCCACATGGAGTACCCCATGAGCAAGTTAGCCTACTTTCTCGGCGGCATGATCGCCGGCGCAGCGGCCCTTGGCGTTGTTTCCTGGTTCGTCGCCGGCCGCGACGGCGACAGCTGCTGCTCCCTTGGCGACGACGACGACGGCTGCCTCAGGGACGATGCCGCCCCCGAAGCCGGCGGCGCGACGGTGCACGAAGCCGACAGCGCGACCTCGACCGAAGCCGGCAGTGCGGCCTGGACCGAAGCCGGCGGCGCGGGCATGCCTGAAGCGGCACCGGCAGCGGAGGCCGCAGCCCGCCAGGCGGAACCTGCCGGCAGCGAAGCCCCTCAGCCGGCATAGGGAGCGCGCCATGAACCTTGCCTGCTTTCTCGGCGGCGCCCTGACCGGCGCCGGCATCCTGACCGGCCTCGCCCTGCGCAGCGCCCAGAGCGAGTCGAGGCGCGATCCGGCCTTCACGCCGGAGGAGGCTGCGCGCATGGACGCATCTACCGCCAGTCTCCACCTGTCCATCTACTTCTTTAAAATCAACGCCCTCGCCATGAAGTGCACCTCCGTCAGCCTGCACAGCGGCCCGCTCTGCCTCGGCCCCCTGGAGATCGATGGCGAGAGCGTCCTCCAGAAGGCCAAAAGCCGCATGGACGGCTTCATGACAAGAACGGGACGTGCCTTTGCCGTCTCCATGCTCAAGGACCAGGCCCGGGACATGCAGAGCCTCTTCCAGCGCTACAGGCCCGTCTTCGTGCGCGCCAACAGGCTGCTGGCAGCCAAGCGCCAGGCTGGCGTCAGGCTTGGGGGCTTCGTTCTGCATGCCGGCTCCTTCGCCATCGACAACAGCCTTGCCAACGACAGGTGGCTCGAAGACTTCGACAGCCTCTGCGACAGGCTGCGCGACTTTGCGCAGGCAACGGGCCGGGCAGGCGACAGGCTGATAAGCCTCCTGGAAGCCCACTGCCAGGACGGAACGTCCGGCGGCAGGGAACGCGGCGCACAGGCCAGCCAGGACAGCGGCGCAGCCGGTGCCTGAGAACCGGACATGACCGCGAAAGCCCAGAGGCGCCCTGCCTCTGGGCCTTTTGCGCTTGACCGTTGACTTCCCCGCTGACAGTCATTACGACTCTGCCAATATGGCCATGTTCAAGCATTGCATGCCTCCCTGCATCGGAAAAATCGACGCTTGAAATAAATCACAATCAAGGCGAATAATAAAGATATCAGAAAACTAGAGTTGATTCTATATTCAAGGTTTTGTATATGAATTCAACAAATAAAGAAATTGATTTATATATAGAAAACAATTTATACAAATATTTACCATCCATATTTGACACTTCAGCTCATCAAGTTGAAACAAGTAAAGCTGTTGCATCACATGAGATAAAAGAAATAAAATCACAAATATATGCTAATATTAAACGAGTTTTTTTATCAAATAGAGATAAAAAATTGCGATATGGAGATATTATAGGAATTCCACGAAAGCCACTTTTAAATCTTGTCCCCTATGATCATTATGGCGTATATATAAATCATGATTCTGTTATTCATTTTTCTTCAAAAGAGTCCGATGTTAATTCTCTGAATAATACAATCATCGAAACTAGCTTAAGGATATTTACAAGAGAAGATTCTGGAATTTTTCGCTTAAATTTTCCAGATGTGTATGGGAAACCAACTCAAATCTATGTTGATGAAACAAAACTTGCTTTCGAAAGAAGTAAGTATTTTATTCATGATTGTGTTAACAATTATTTTGAAAAACTGAAAAAATATCATTTATACGGTCCAAGTGAAACAGTAAAGAGAGCAAGATCAAAATTAGGAGCAAAAGGTTATAATATTATAACAAACAACTGTGAACATTTTGCTATATGGTGCAAGACAGGGCTATATGAGTCTCATCAAGTGGAATATTATGCAAATCTTCTATCACCATTCAAAACGAAACTTGATGGTCAGAATAATACACAAAGAGCATACATTCCAGATCCCGATCTTGAATTTTTAAAACATGTACCAAACGAAGATATTGATACACTTGTCAATTATTTAATCAAAGATAAAGATGGCGCTCTGCGCATGACAGAGCTGTTAACTGTAAGCGATGATTATAAACTCCATGCTCCAGATCATCATCAATATTGGAAAGAAATAGCAGCAGAACTTCAATGTTTTGGAGCTAACTCTATAGCAACATTATTTCGTGGCGGTAAAGGTGTAATCTATAAGAAAATTTTATGTGATGTATGCGACAAAATGAAAGTAGTTTATGACAAAACTTTACCAACAGATGTTATTGAAATGCATCTAATGATAAAAATATTGACAGAATCTATGAGTAATATGTCACCTGAACAGGTAAAGACACTCGTTAACGATCTTCATCTCAACACGACCGACTTGACGCCGCAGGCCGTTGCCTTCGCCCTGCAGGCGGGGGGTCGCCTCAGCGGCTTTCTCGCCTACGAGCTCGCGCTCATTGTTGCCAACACCGTTGCCAAGGCCGTGCTGGGCAGGGGGCTTTCGCTTGCGGCCAATGCCACGATCACGCGTGCCGTCAGCCTCTTTGCCGGGCCGGCAGGATGGATCCTGACTGGCCTGTGGACGGCCTTCGACATCGCCGGCCCCGCCTACCGCGTCACCATCCCGGCGGTGATTCAGATTGCCTTCCTGCGCCTGAAAATGAAGTACGCCCTGCCCGGGCAGGCGGCGCCGCTTCCGGCGCGCTAGCGGAACGCGTTCTGGTCGGCTCTGACGCGGCAGGCCAGCCGGTGCTAGCATGGGACTGCGGCCGGCACGGAGCGCCCCGGCCAGCGTCCAGCCT
>ODAI011346134.1_pt1 | contig 12944 bp, 8 predicted proteins | sample 1539321 | NCBI WGS metagenome assembly ODAI01 (sample SAMN02144231, study PRJEB22623) | gut metagenome | biome: sheep rumen | host: Ovis aries | place: New Zealand | reverse complement strand
GAATACTACTATATTGGTGGAATGCCTGAAGTTATAAGTTCTTATATAAAATATAAAGACTATAATAAAGTAAGAAATATTCAAGATGAAATACTTTCTGCTTACGAAAAAGATTTTTCAAAACATGTGCCTGAAAAAGATTTACCAAAAGTTATACAAATATGGAATAACTTTAATTCACAGCTTGCTCGTGAAAATAAGAAATTTATTTATGGAGCTATAAAAGAAAGCGCAAGAGCATCAGAATATGAAAATGCAATAAATTGGCTAGTAGATAGTGGATTAATGTACAAAATTAACAGAGTTAAAGTTTGTAAAATACCATTAGATGGCTATATTGATTATAGTGCATTTAAATTGTATTTTCTTGATGTAGGACTTCTTGCTGCCAAAAACAAATTAAATCTTCAAACAATTTTAGAAGGAAATAAAATTTTTATGGAATACAAAGGAGCTTTAACAGAGCAATATGTGTTGGAAGAAATAAAATCTAATTATAGTATTCCAATAAACTATTGGTCAAATGATTCAGGCCAAGCAGAAGTTGATTTTATTGTACAAAATGAAAATGAAGTAATGCCAATAGAAGTTAAAGCAGAAGATAATTTACAAGCAAAGAGTTTAAAGGTATTTGTAGAAAAATTTGAAACAAAAAAGAACATTAGAACTTCAATGGCTGATTATAAAGAAGAGGAGTGGTTAGTGAATATTCCTTTGTATATGATAAGTAAAATGATAAAATAAGGAACTATGAAAATATGGTTCCTTTTTGTTTGTATAGAAATTCCTTGTGTGAAATTAATACTTGAACAAAATTTTGCAATATTTGCTCTAAACTATTGCAATACCACTAAAAGTATGATATAATGATATTCGAATTTTAAAAAGGAATTTAAAAATGAGTAGTGAATTAGATTTTATATTAAATGAATTAGCACAGTACACATTATTTGGTAATAAAAAAAGAAAAAGTCAGTATCAAAAAGAAGAAATAAAGCTAACAGAAAGAGATAAAACAGATAGAGAAATTTACAATAAATTTAATCAAATAGAAATAAATAATTATTGGAGAGAAGAGGAAGAGACCTTCTACAAACAAGCAATATTATTAGAAAACTATAACTGTGACTGCGAGTACACTGTAATGCATAGAGATAGTTACAATCCATACAGATATTGTTGTACTTATGCAGGCTTTTCTTTTAGAGATTTCAAAACATATTTTTCGTGGCGCTCAAAGATAAGAAAAGGAGATTTTGAGAAGCCAGAGTTTGAATATGAACAAGTATATATTAACGAATTGTTAAACAAAATAGGATGCAAAGATGCAGATGATGCAATAGAAAAGCTAATTTCTCTTTGGAAACAATATAGAAAATATTCATTACAAATAGATGAAGAGATGCCAAATATTATAAAAGAATTTTATATTATAAATGAAGTTAAAGAAAAGTATGAAGATATTGTGAAAAAATATCCAATTCAGATAAAATCTATTTCAAAAGATTTAAAAGATATAAACAAAGGAATTTATACAGACAAAATCGAATTTTTTAATGAGATATCAAGTTACAAAATTTTAAAAAGTAAATTTTTAGAAACTAAATATGCAAATGTTTTAAATGAATGCATAGAGAAAATATTTACAAGATTGCACAAAGAGCTAGAAGAAAAAAATATATCTTTACCAAATATGTTAATTCTTAAAGGACTTACAGACCATTGGTGGGAGCCACTAATTGAATATACAATTTATGAAAAGCCTAAAGAAAAAGTAATAATACTTGAAGGAACGGAAAAATATGAGTACAAATATGGTAGATGGGGAAGAACAAAATATATTGCTCAAACAAATTTTAAAAATACAATAGGATATATTTTAAAAACTATGGAATGCTATATAAGACAATATTTAGGTTACAGAAAACTAAAAGCTCCATCAAGAGCGGATATACTTATAGATTATAATTATTGGTATGGCAAGGAAAGAGAGATAATTACAAATATTTATAAAATGAATCTAGAGACTATGATAAAATTTGAAGTTATTAAATATTTAAGTAGTCAACAAATCCTAAGAGATGCACTTTTAAAGAAAAAGAAAGATGAATATGTTGAACCAGAAGAAAAAATCGAAATTAAGTTTAATAAAGAAGAATTTGCAAAAATTAGAGAAAAATCAGAAGAAATTCAAAAAGCATTGATTGTTGAAGATGAGCAAGAAATAAAGCAAGTAGCAGAAAGCTTTGAGCCAAAACAAAAAATAATAAATGAAGAATTGAAGCCTACTCAAACGACTACTAATGAAGAAAAGATGCCAGCTCAAGCAATTGTAAATGAAGAATCGAAGCAAACTCAAACAATATCAAACGAAGAAACAAACATATTTAAAGAATTTACCTATAATTTAACAGAGCCAGAAAAAGAGATTCTTCAAGTACTTTTGCAAAAAGAAAATGTTGAAAACAAAATGTTTCAAATTGCGCAAAATCATAACGAAATGCTTGAAGTAATGGTTTCAAATATTAATGATAAAGCACTTGAAACAATAGGAGATACAATAATTGAGTCAGATATGGCTTCAATTTATGAGGATTATGAGAATGAGATTAAGCAAGTATTATAATTCTTGTATCATTTGAATATATAAGTATTTTTCGAATAATCTTAGTTAACTTAAATTTAACACCAAAAAATTCTAAATAATTTTGCAAGCACCCTCAAAAAGTTTTGTTTTGAGATTCCCTTGCAAAATTACTAAGAATTTTTAAGTTATTTAGTTAAATAAGATTATATCTCAAAATACTTATATATTCAAAAATAATAATAATTAAATATAACTTAAGGAGGCAAATTTAATGTCAATAAAAGTTCCAAGAAGAATAGCCACAACTTTAATGAATTCGCTAAAAGGTGGAGTTGTGCCAAGAATTGGATTAGGATATATTGCTGTTGGAAGAGAGCAAGAAATTAAAGCATTATTAAATGATGTAGATATTATCGAAGATGGAGGTTCTACTTTTAGATTTTTGGTTGGAAGATATGGAAGCGGAAAAAGCTTTTTGCTTCAAACTATTAGAACACACGTTATGGATAGAGGCTTTGTTGTAATAGATGCAGACCTTTCGCCTGAAAGAAGACTTATGGGTACAAAAGGGCAAGGACTCGCAACTTATAAAGAACTTATTCAAAATATGTCTACAAAAACTAAGCCTGATGGACAAGCATTACCTCTTATTTTAGAAAAATGGATTTCTGGAATAAAAATGCAAATAATACAAGAAAGTGGCTTGGAACCAGATTCGACAGAATTTTCTAAAAAGATAAAAAGCAAAATTTATGAAAACATAAGTAACCTTGAAGGAATGGTTCACGGCTTTGATTTTGCAAAAGTTATAAATATGTATTATGAAGCTTACGAAGAAGCTGATGACGAGAAAAAGTCTAAAGTTTTGAAATGGTTTAGAGGGGAATATAGCACAAAAACAGAAGCAAAACAAGAACTTGGTATAAACATAATTATTACAGATGACAATTGGTATGAATATGTAAAACTTTTTGCAACATTTTTAGTAAATGCAGGCTACAAAGGAATGCTTATGCTAATAGATGAATTGGTTAATTTATACAGAATTCCAACATCTGTTACAAGACAATATAATTATGAAAAAATTCTTATGATGTATAATGATACTTTGCAAGGAAAGGCAAAACATTTAGGAATTATTATGGGTGGAACTCCACAATGTGTAGAAGATACAAGAAAAGGTATTTTTAGTTATGATGCCTTACGTTCAAGACTTACAGATGGAAAATTTGCATCAGAAGATACAATTAATCTGTTGTCTCCAATTATTAGGCTAAAAAGACTTACACCTGATGAAATGTTTATTTTAACAGAAAAATTAAGAGATATTCACTCAGATTTGCATGAATACACAAGCGAATTAACTCAGGAAAATTTAATGGATTTTATAAAAATAGAATATGAAAGAGTTGGAGCAAATTCAAATATTACTCCAAGAGAAGTAATAAGAGATTTTATAGAACTTTTAGATATTTTGTACCAAAATCCAGATAAAAAATTTGCAGATATAGTTGGAAACCAAAACTTTGAATTTGCACAAGGGGATAATACGGAAGAAATGGAACAGACAGAGTTTGAGGATTTTGAGGTGTAAAAAAAGTTATGGTAAAGATATAAAAAGAAAATAGGCAGATAAAGCACATTATTATTATTATTAAAGGGAAATAAGAAAATGAAAAACGTTTTTGAAAGTTTAGCTCCATTCATACAAGAATATATTTATAGAAATGGATGGACAGAAATTAGACCAATACAAGTTGCAGCTTGTGATTTGGTTTTTAATACAGAAAGTAATATATTATTAGCTTCAGGAACCGCATCAGGTAAAACTGAAGCTGCTTTTTTACCTGTGCTTACAGATATATATAACAATCCAAGTAAGTCAATTGCTGTTTTGTATATTAGTCCTCTAAAAGCACTAATAAATGACCAATTTATAAGAATAGAAGATATGCTTAAAGAAACAGAAATAAAAGTTCATAAATGGCATGGAGATGTTGCACAAAATGCTAAAAATAAAGCCTTGAAAAATCCTAGTGGAATAATGCAAACAACTCCGGAATCGCTAGAAGCAATGTTAATGCGAAATCCAGGAAATGTGTTAAAATTATTCTCGGATTTACGTTATATTATAATAGATGAAGTGCATTATTTTATGAATGATGATAGAGGTTTGCAACTTTTGTGCATTTTAGAAAGAATTCAAAGAATTATTCAAAAAGAACCTAGAAGAATTGGCCTTTCTGCAACTTTAGGTGATTACGAAATTGCAAAAAATTGGCTAAGTCATGGAACAAAAAGAAAGTGCGAAATGCCAGACATACCAGAAGAAAAAAGAAAAATTAGACTTGGAGTAAAATATTATCAAATTAAGGAAGAAGAAAATCAAAAAGAAATAATAGAAGAGTCAGAAATGCAAGACGAGCAAGAAAGCTTTGAAAAACAAGAATTGCTAGATAAGAGGGAGACTTTTTATGAACAAGAAGTACTAAAAGAAAACGAAGAATCAGACAATCAAGAAGTACAACACAATAAAGAGAAAAAAGATGAAATAGAAAAATCAAAAGAAAGTAGTGTCTCAATTTTAGACTACTATAAAGACCTATATGAACAAACTCTAAACAGAAAGTGTATAATTTTTTCAAATTCAAAATCAGAAGTAGAAAGCAATATAGCACATTTAAAAAGAATTGCAAAAATAAGGCACACAAAAGATGTGTATTTTGTGCATCATGCATGCATTTCAACAACTCTTCGAAAACAAGCAGAAGAAACAATGAAGCAAGAAGATGAATTGGCAGTTACAGGAGCGACTTTAACTTTAGAACTTGGAATAGATTTAGGAAGATTAGATAGAATAGTACAAACAGGCTCACCTTTTACAGTTTCAAGTTTTGTTCAAAGGCTTGGAAGAAGTGGAAGAAGAGGCCAGCCTTCAGAAATGCTATTTTTCTTTAAAGAAGAAATAGAAGATAGACCAAAAGAATTTTATGAAAAAATAGATTTTTCATTTTTAAAATGTATTGCGATTATTGAGCTTTATTTAAAAGAAAAATGGATAGAAACATTAGAAAAAAATTCGTGTCCATATTCGCTTTTGTATCATCAAACTATGAGCTATTTATTTGGCATGGGAGCAGTCTCACCAAAAGAACTTGCAAAATATATTTTAACACTTTCACCTTTTAAAGCAATAGAAAAAGAAGATTATAAAAAACTTTTAAGATATTTGTTAGAAAAACAAGAAATAGAAAAAGATGAAGAAGGTAATTTGTTAATTGGAATGCAAGGAGAAAGAAAAGTAAACAATTTTCAGTTCTTTTCAGTTTTTAGTACACCTGTAGAATATTCAGTAAGAAGTGGAGCACAGCAAATTGGAACAGTGCAAACTCCATACATTGTAGGTCAACAATTTGGACTTGCAGGATTTACTTGGAAAGTGCTTGATATAAACGAAGAAAAAAGGCAAATATATGTAAAAAAAGTTGGTGGAATTTCAAAAATAGGATGGAATGACGAAGGCGACTTTTACACACATACAAAAATTTTGAAAAAGATAAAAGAAATTTTAAGTGAAGAAGAAGAGTACAGATATCTTGATAAAAATAGTTTGCAAAGATTAAAAGAAATAAGAGAAATAGCAAAAAAAACTGAACTTACAGAAAAAAGAGTTATACAACTTGCGAAAAATACTTATTTAATTTTTCCATGGCTTGGAACAAAACAAATGCTGGCATTAAGTTTTTGTTTGGATGAAGAAGGACTTAAAAATCAAATATATTATAGAACAGGAATGCCTTTATTTATACAAGTAAAAACAGATCTTGAGCAAAGTAAAATTGAAGAAATTTTAGACGAAATTATGCGTAAACCAATAGATAAAACTAAATTTGAAATACCAGATATGCTTCAAAAATCTGGAAAATATAATTTTATGATTCCAAAAGAGTTATTAAAAAAGCAATTTATAGAAGATTGTGTAGATGTGGAAGGAATGAAAAAAGAATTGTAACGGATTTATATTTTCAAAGAAAAATGAAAGAGGTGAGATTTAGCTTTGACTGATATAAAAGAAATTGCAAAAACAATAAATTTAAATGGCGGAAATTTATATCTTGTTGGTGGAGCAGTAAGAGACGAGCTACTTGGCATAAAAAATCATGATGAAGATTATTCAGTTACAGGTATTTCATTTGATGAATTTAAAAAGCTATTTCCAATGGCTTATGTTAGAGGCAAAGACTTTCCTGTTTTTTCTATAGATAACAAAGAATTTGCAATTGCAAGAAAAGAAAGAAAAATTGGAATAGGACATAAAGATTTTGATGTAAAAACAGATAAAAAAATAACAATTGAACAAGACTTAGAGCGTAGAGATATTACAATAAATGCAATAGCAAAAGAAGTATTAACAGGTAAAATTATAGATCCATTTGGTGGAATAGAGGATTTGAAAAGTAAGACGATTAGAGCTGTAAGTAGCCATTTTGAAGAAGATCCACTAAGAGTATATAGAGTTGCAAGATTTGCAAGTCAGTTTGATTTTAAAGTTGAAGAAAATACAATTAAAATGATGACTTCATTAAAAAATGAACTTACAAGTTTATCTGTAGAAAGAGTGTATAATGAATTTAGCAAAGCATTACTTACAGACAAGCCATCAATCTTTTTTGATGTTTTAAAACAGTCAAATGTACTAGATGTGCATTTTAAAGAAATTTATGACTTAATTGGCGCAGAGCAACCTCTTAAATATCACCCTGAAGGAGATAGCTATAATCACACAATGATTGTATTAGATAAAGTTGCAAATAAAACAAAAGAACTAGAAATCCGTTTTTCTGCTTTAGTGCATGATTTAGGAAAAGGGACAACTCCAAAAGAAGAATATCCACATCACTTTAATCATGAAAAAAGAGGAGCAGAGCTTGTAAAAAATATTGGGAAAAGATTAAAACTTCCTACAAGATTGATTAAATGTGGAGTTACGTCATGTTTAGAACACATGAGAGGTGGAATTTTTGATAAAATGACTGCTTCAAAAAAAGTAAAATTTATAGAGCGTGTAAATAGCACTATTTTAGGACTAGATGGGTTGCAAATAATTGTGGATGCAGATGATATGACATCAGAAAATAATAATAGCAATCAATTTGCAAAATTAGGATATGAAGTTATAAATTGCACTAATGGTAATGAAATAATGAAGAAATATGGAATTACAGAAGGAAAAAAAGTTGCAAATAAAATGCATGAGGTGAGAGTGAAGTATTTGAAAAAATTGTGAAAAATTAAAAAAATGCTTGATTTTTACCTAAAAATACTACATTATGGTATAATGAGGTGAAAAAAGGGATTTAATTGAAATTAGTATGAAAAAATAAAATTAAACAAAAAGACTAAATTTAAAACAATATTTTTAAATCTAGTCTTTTTATTTTAAGAAAATAAAAAAATCTATTGACATTCACATTAAAAGTGATATAATACACATAAATTTAATAGAAAATTTATTCGCAAGTTTTGCAAATGTTTTAATTCAAAATAATTCTACGTTCTTTTAAATTAAAGAATTATCTAAAAGTAGAAAATATTAAGTGGAAAGGGGAGAAAAAATATATTATTTAGCCATAAAAATTATAGAATTATTAAAGAAAGAAGATGAGTTAAATGATTGATGAAGATTTATTAGAGTTATGCAAAGAATTGAGCTTATTATGGAGACAAAAATATTTAATGCTTAAAGAGGAAGCTGAGTTTGTAATAGAAAACAATATAAAAGATGAAAGACGAATTGAGTGGATTTTAGACAACTTATTAGAACTGTGCGAAGATGAAAAAGCATTATTATTGTATAGGAAGATTTGTAGATATTACTATTCTATTAATCCAATAGCTACTATAGATTATATTAATTTTTATAAAGAATGGTATGATGTAGATGGAGTGAAATTTGGAAGGAGAAAACTAAAGGAGACTGAGTTTTGAAAAGACAAGAATTAGATATAAGAAAATTAAGTAAAGGAAAAAGCAAAAATATAAAGATAGGAGAGCTAACACAAGATGTTATAAATATTTTAAATTTGGATTTGAAACCGCAGAATATTAATATTTGGTCAAATAGAATAGAAGAACATTGTGAAAAGCATAAAGACGAATACTCTAGTCCGACAGCGTATGATCATGCTATAAAATCTATACCAGAAATAATTAAGAATCCTGATTATGTCGGAGTGCATAAAAATGGGAATATTCAGTATATAAAAAGATTGGAAGACATTTCTTTAGTAGGTATTCAAATTTTAAGAGGAAGTGGAAAATTACTTTTTAGAACCATTTTTCCAATTTCAGAAGCAAAGCTAAATAACTCAATAAAAAGTGGTGATTTTATTGAAATAAGAAAGGGAGGGAAACTTTAAAAGTCTCCCTCTCTTTAATAAAGTTAATGGTGGGACGGCGTATCCCACATCTCTTTTAAGACCATCTCTGGCGTGATAGCTGCCACTTTCTATCCTCAATAACTTTATTTGTATTATATGCAATTAAATAAATAATACACATAATTTTTAACTATTATTATTTTATCATTTATTATTCTAACTGTCAATATTATATTTGGATTTTTGTATTTAATTTTGGTTTTTTTAGGTTTTTTTGAAATATATGCTTAAAAAATTTATGAATTTTTAGTGAAAATGTCCTAATAAGTTGAAATAATAATCTCCAAACTATTGACAAACCACCAAAATCCATGTATAATAATAAAAGATGTTATGAGATAATTAAATATTAATAATTACTAGTTGGAACCAAGGGAGTAGTCTCTTAAGTTTCAGCTTTTTTATTGCATAGGAAAAATGCCTAAGTTTCTTTGATTTGTGCGGTTAAAAAAGCAACCTGCACATATTACGAAGTCACTTTTCTTATGTCTACTTTGGTTCAGAAAGGAAGTAAAAATGAAAAATTTAGAAATTTCTGAGGTGAAAAGATTAGCATATGTGCTAAATCTTGTAAAAGAAGAAATCGAGAAAAACAACCAGATGTATAGCAAAATGTTAAGAGATACAGAAGATGAAGAGTTTATACATAATATGTCAAAAACATATACTACTAAGATAAAAAATCTAGAGAAGTCATTACTTTCACCATATTTTGCAAGAATAGATTTTAAAGCAGATGATGAAAATGTAATAAAAAAGCTATATATTGGAAAAACAAATGTATTTAATGAAAATTCAGATATCGAAGTTGTAGATTGGAGAGCACCTATTTCAAGTATATATTATGATGGACAGAGGGGAAGAACTAAATATATATGTCCTGAAGGAGTTATAGAAGGTGATCTATCTCTAAAAAGGCAATATACTATTGAAGATGGTAAATTAATTGATTATAACGACATTGATATTACAACAAATGACCAATTACTGCAAAATTGCTTGAATGAGAATTCAGATACAAGACTAAAAAATATAGTATCTACAATTCAGTCAGAACAAAATCAAATAATTAGAGCAAATATGTTTAAGCCTTTAATAGTTCAAGGAGTTGCAGGTTCAGGAAAAACAACAGTAGCATTACACAGAATAGCGTATTTAGTATATACTTATGAAAAGAATTTTAAACCAGAAGATTTCTTAATAATTGCACCAAATAGATTTTTCTTAGATTATATTTCAAATGTTTTACCAGATTTGGGAGTTGATTATGTTAGACAACAAACCTTTGAAGAATTTGCATTGGAAATAATAGAAGCAAAGTTAGAAGTAGAAAATCCAAATAATAATCTTTCAGAGATTGTAAATAAAGGAAAAGAAAAAACAGAACTACTAAGAACTTCGGCAAAGTTTAAATCAAGCATGAATTTTAAATATTATATTAATGAGTGGTTAAATGATTTTTATAATAAAGTTTTACCAAAAAGTGATTTCAACATTTTAGATTGTAAAGTTATGGCTTATACAGAAATGCAGGAGATATTAAAAGAAAGTTTAAAAACAAATTCGCTAAAATCTAGTATAGAAATTTTGAGTAATATTCTGCAAAAGAAAGTTTTAAATATGTCAAATGAACTAATTCAAAAAATAACGGCAGTAAGAAAGCAAAAATTAGAAAAAATAGATAACAGCTTAAGTTTAGAACTTCAGCAAGAAATTCGAAAAAAGATTTTTGAAGAAAGTGAATATGAGATAGCAGAGTTATTAAAAGGAGGAAAAAGATTAGTTTTAGATTATATAAAGAAAATTAAGTTAGAAAGAGTTCAAGATATTTACAAGAAAATAATTAATGATAAAGAAAGATTAAAAAAATATATTGATGAAAATTTAGTTACATATATTATAGAAAAACTGAATGAAAATTTAAAAAAGAAAAAGATTGAGTATGAAGACTTATCAGCTATTCTATATTTAAAGTATAAATTAGTGGGATTAAGTGAGAAATTTTCATTAAAACATATTGTAATAGATGAAGCACAGGATTTTGGCGAATTTCAGTTTTTTACAATAAATGAAGTTTTAAATAATAATAAATCTATAACTATTTTAGGAGATATTGCACAAGGAATTTATTCATATAGAGGCACAAATAACTGGGATAGAATAAATGAAATAGTTTTTGATAATGGGGCTTCAATAAAAAGGCTTGATAATAGCTACAGAACAACAGCAGAAATAATGAATGAAGCAAATAAAGTTCTAATGAAATTGAAACAAAAAGAGAATATTAACTTAGCAATTCCGGTTTCGCGACATGGAGAAGAAGTAAACTACATTAAGGCAAAATCAATCGAAGAGAAGATAGAGATAATGGAAGAAAAAATAGTAAGTTTAAAAAATAAAGGTTATAAGAATATTGCAATTATTGCAAAAGATATGAATAGTTGTAATGAAATATATGAAAAAATCGATAAGCAAAAAACAGAAATTAAGTTATTGTCAGAAAATCTAGAAAAATATGAAGGTGGAATAACTATAATTCCATCATATTTTTCAAAAGGGCTTGAATTTGATAGTGTAATTATTTATGGATATGATAGTTTTGATAACAGTGACTTGGACATTAAATTGCTTTATGTAGCAATGACAAGAGCAATGCATAGTTTGGAGGTTATAATTTGATAATTTTTAGGTTAATATGATAAGATAAATATGAAAGGATGAGAATATATGGAAGAAAGATATAAAAGTATGATAGTAGCTGACCTAATGTTAACTAGAATAAATGATGGGAAAAAAGAAGTATTATTATCTCTAAGAAAAAATACGGGATATAATGATGGTGAATATGAATTACCAGGAGGACATGTTGAAGAAGGAGAAGATTTGATGCAAGCAATTATAAGAGAAGCTAAAGAAGAATTAAATATAGAGTTAAGAAGAGAAGATTTAAAGATTAAACATATATTACATCATTACAAAGGAAATCGAATAATATTTATATTATCAGCAAAAAAATATGAAGGAGATATGCAAATAGGTGAACCAGATAAATGTGATAAATTAGAATGGTTTGATATCAATGATTTACCAAATAATATTGAAAAAATGGCTAATAATATTTTAAAAGAAATACATAATGGAATTTTTTATGATAATAGTGAATTTATAAATTTAGATAAATAGATTGGGAGTAATTTTTATAGTACAAATGCACATAACATGGAAACTTGACATAAAATATAACATGAAAATTTAATAGATTGATGTCGTTTTACAAAAAAGAACCGACACCAATAGAAGAAGCGTGCAAAAAAGAACCGGTCCCAAATGCCCGGGCAAAAAAGAACCGGTCCATTTTGCACGCTAAAAGGAGAGAGAAAAATGTCAAGTTATATTATTGAAGGAGGAAAAAAGTTAGAAGGAGAAACCTATGTTTCAGGCTCAAAAAATGCGTCACTTCCTATAATGGCTGCAACAATACTAAATAAAGGAATATCAAAATTGTATAATGTGCCTAAAATTCATGATATTCAGATGATGATAGAAATTTTAAAAAGATTAGGCTGTAAAGTAAAATGCAGTAAGAATAAGGTAATAATAGATTCTTCAAATGTGAAAAATCAAGAAATACCAGAAAATCTGATGAGAGAGATGAGATCTTCTGTAATATTTGCAGGAGCGTTAATTGGGCGTTATAAAAAAGCAATATTTTCATATCCAGGGGGTTGTGATATAGGAGCAAGACCAATAGATTTACATTTAAAAGGATTTGAAGCTTTAGGAGCAACAGTTAAAAGTGATAAAAATAAATTTATTGTAGAAGCAGAAGAATTAAAAGGGGCAAATATTTATTTAGATATTGCATCAGTTGGAGCGACAATAAATATTATGTTAGCAGCAGTAAAAGCAAAAGGAGT
>ODAI010310947.1_pt1 | contig 12944 bp, 15 predicted proteins | sample 1539321 | NCBI WGS metagenome assembly ODAI01 (sample SAMN02144231, study PRJEB22623) | gut metagenome | biome: sheep rumen | host: Ovis aries | place: New Zealand | reverse complement strand
CCTGGTTCAGCCTGCCTGTCTGTGGCTCTTCCCGGGCCAATGCCCGTCAAGACAAGGCCCGATACGTTTACCGGTTCATCAGCCAGGCAAAAGCCTTTGCAGTCCGAAGATCCGGCTGCTTGAAATGATTCCCCTTGTTCCACTCCAGAATGCATTCTTTTCCTTCTTTTTTCAGGATGGTTTCTGCATCCCTGATGGCATTTCCCACCTGTGACATAAGCGGGTTTTTTGTCCTTTCCTCCCGGTCACCGAGACTCAGATAAACCGCCTCCGTACGGATTTTGTTTTTTCGCATATATTCCAGAAAATCCGGAAACCAGATCGACGGCGATGCGGCAGCAATGCCGTCAAAACGGTCCGTCTGATATCCCGCCCACAGAGCAAACAAGCCTGCCAGCGAATAGCCTCCGATATAAATTCTGCTATAGGCCGCCGCGGGATCCTCCGGCAAATCCGAAAGAATCGCTTGCTCAAGGAACAGCAGGGATTGGGCTGCGCCGTCCCCAAAATCCTCATTTCCGAAGACCGCAGGTGCCGGCCAGGGTGACAGATCGTGGTTCCAGCTTTTCACTTTGACCGCTTTCAGGCAGAACTTCTGTCCTCCGGATAATTCCCTGATCAAAGCAGCTTCCTTTTCGATCACTTGCAGATCATGATCATCGACCATCTGAATCAGAAGTGTATCCGCATTCATTTCCCCGTAAGTACTAATCTCAAAGCTCATAATGACTGTCTCCGTATACACCCGGCATAAATCAAACCACATGCAGAAGGCCGGTCTGTCCCTTCATCAATTGGCTTGCTTAGATGCACTCATGACAGAGCGCAGGAAAGCCGCGATCATCAAAATGTAACAGATGGTTTTGGGGAGCATCAGCATGCCCAGCATGGGGAGCAGTCCAGCTCCCACAGCAACCGGAATATAAAACAGAAATGACAGGAGGATGTACAGCCAGAAATATCGAAAAACCCGGTCCCTCCGTCTCTTCTGAAAATAGAGCAGGCAGACTGCGGCGCCGATCAGGACGAAGGGAATATTGCGGATCGTCCCCCAGACCGGGTCAGCGCTGTTTTCCAGCCATCCGTTCTGCGGGAGCAGACACAGGACGATCCGGATGATCACCAGTATCCAAAGGAAGGCTGTAAGGCGCCGGTTTTCCCTCATCCGGTAATGCCCCAGCCAGATATAATACAGCAGCAGATAAAAAACCGTCATGCTGATGGACGTGATCAGCTTGCCCATTCCCAGAGCGGCTGTGAGATCTCTATCCGAAAAATAGTTGGTGACGCGGGGAATGAGATGAAAGGCGTCTCCGCAGCCCAGGATCAGTGCGGCAAGCCCCATATTCTTTTCCGTTCTGTTTCCTGCTCTGTACAGTATCAGACAGCCGCTGATGATTGCAAACAGAAGGTATAGAATGTCAAAAACAGATTCTCCGCATTTCATAACAACCTCTTATACCGGAGTGCCTTTCGCAAAGGCAGCACGTTCTCTGCAGACGCCACACAGTCACGAGTGAAAAATCTTGTCGATACAAGATTTTCACCCCAGATGCTGAATTCCCCTCTTCCGGAAGATCATTTCTGCGGCATTGCCTCGGGACGTTCAAATGTTGTGTTCACCTGCACATAGCGGTTTTCCCTGGCGGAGACCAGGATGGCTTCACTGACCTCAAGCATATGCAGGGCCATGGCTCCGCTGGCGCGGCAGGGGCGTCCCTCCTCGATCGCGTGGGCGATGTCGATCAGGCCGATCCCGCGGTCGTTGGTCACAAAGCTGGTCGCGCCGAAGTCGTGTTTTACCTCCGCGATCTCCCAGGGAATGTCCTCATCACCTTCATGGCGCGGCATATTTTTCCAGCGGTAGGTCTCCGCGTTCTTTACCAGGGTGTCTCCGCCGAAGATATTGGGACCCTGATTGGGATCCTCGTCCGCCATGACCAGTGTGGATCTGGTGCCATAGAGCTCCAGGCGGGGCATGACAGAATCCCAGGCATCCCAGATCATGTTGTAGCTGATGACAGCGCCGCACCTGAATTTCAGAACTGCGGACAGGGAGGTCATGATACCAGGATCCACCTGCAGCATCTGTCCCTTCATGGGCTCGGAATAGATCATGCGCTCCTTCTGAGGCTGAACGCCCATGGCGCAGACAGACTCAACCGGACCGAGCAGAGAGAGAAGGGCCGTCATATAATAGGGACCGATGTCCAGAACGGGACCGGCGCCCTTCTGGTAAAAGAAGGCCGGATTCGGGTGGTACCACTCCCAGCCGTGCGAAACGCAGTTGGCCGTACCCGCGACGATCTGACCGGTGACCCCTTCGTCCATGAGCCTGCGGAAGGTCTGCAGGCGGGCACCCATAAAGGTATCAGGGGCACATCCCACATACAGTCCTTTCTCCGCCGCCAGCTTCATGATCTCCTGCCCTTCCGCAAATGTCGAAGCGAGAGGCTTTTCGGAATAGACATGCTTTCCGGCGCGCAGGGCGGCGATATTGTAGGAATAATGTGCTGCGGGCGTCGTGAGGTTGAGCACCAGATCCACCTCGGGATCCTGCAGGAGCTCGTCGCCGGTCGCATAGGCCTTGCGAAAACCGTACTGCTCCTTTTTGGCCTCTGCTTTTGCCGGTGTGCGGCAGGCGCATGCGTAGAGCTCTGCGGCTTCCGGATACTTCTGCAGATTTGACAGATAGGCGTGGCAGATATCTCCCAGCCCGATCACTCCGATTCTTAATGCTCTCATCTTTTCTGTTTCCTTTCTTCCGCCAAAGAGCGGCGAACCCCGCTTTCGTCGATGTGCTGCGGATCCTGCTTCCGCCCGCTGCGCAGCGAATATTGCTTCCGCCGGACATCCTTCCATGCCCTTGCCGAAAACCTGTCTTCACTGTTTTTTCAAGCTGCACCTCCTAAGTCTTTCTACAGTTTGCACTCCATAGTTCAGCCGCAATTACCGCATATCTGCAATAATCCGGAATACTCTCTTCACAGGCGCTCTCCATGGGCGCTCCCATGGGCGGCATACTACCTCTTATAATCCGCCGAAACATCTATAAATGAACGCTTTCCCGAAATATAATCTTCAAAGGCGTGTTCTGCGTCACGGCCGCGAAACACCTTGCACAAGCCGCACATATCGCAGTCAGCAATACAGGGGTATTTTTTCTTTATAAATTCTCTTCGCTCCTCGGCACTTGAATACAGAATATCCGGTGCATCAGCCATTGTAATTCCTCCCCAAATATAAAAATCCCTTCCGGAATCTGCCATAAAATACTCACTCATTATAATATATTCTATCATATATTTGTTTGCGACTTCCTAATGGAAAAAAACCGCGAAAAATAAAGCCGGGACTGCGGATTTCGTCCACCGGCCTGGCTTTATCTGTCAGCTGTCATATCCTATGTCTGAAGAACTCCTTCATCCGGTCTGATCCTCTCTTTTGATGGTTTTCCTGCCCGCATGCTCCAGTTACATTGGAGCCAGCTCTGTTCTGCCCCCGGTCTAGACGTTCCCCTGAGGGATCGAGACTTCCCCGCACAGATTCAGTTGGAAATATTCCCTGATCTCCAGAGGGTCCTCTGTCTGGCCAAGCACCCACATCAGCTTGGTCACTGCTGCCTCGGCCGTCATATCATATGCCTGCAGCGCTCCCGCCTCAAGTGCCAGCCGGCCGGTCTCATAGACTTCCAGGCTGCTCCCCTCGAACCGGCACTGTGTACCGACGAGGACCGTGCATCCCTGTTCTGTCAGTCTGCTGATCCCGCTGATAAAATCATGACGCAGAAAAGGCATGCCTCCCAGACCGAATGCTTCGATGAAAAATGCCCTGTAGCCATTTTCAGCATACATGCGGAGCACTTCCCTGTGAATGCCGGGAAACAGCTTGATCACAGCCACATCCGGACAATAGCGGTCCTGCAAACGGAAAATACCGTTTCTCTTCGGCAGCATATGGGAATTGATCTTCATCCCGATGGAACTGATCTCAGCGACATTATCACAGTTAATGCTGTCAAAAGCATCAAAGCTCAGGGAGCGCACCTTGGATGCCCTGCATCCCAGCATCACCTTCCTGTTAAAGGCGACAAAGACTCCGGGGCACCCGCTCTGTGCCATGTAGATGGCACACCGAAGATTTTCCATGGCATCCGCCACCGGATTGGAAATCGACAGCTGACTGCCGGTAATCACGACCGGAATGTGGATATTCTGGAGCATAAAGGACAACATGGATGAAGTGTAGGCCAGGGTATCTGTGCCGTGGATCACGACCATCCCGTCATAGTCATCCCGGTTCTGACTGATCACCCGTGCCAGCCGCACCCAGTCCTCCGGAAAAATATTGGCGCTGTCCAGCGAGGAGAACTCCTGTGTGATCAGTTCCGCTTCTCCTGCCACCACATGGAGCTCACGGAGCATGGAGTCCGTCGTAAGACCCGGAGTCAAACCATGTTCCTTCGCTACCGAAGACAGCGTTCCTCCCGTATTGATAATCAAAACTTTTTTATTCACAATGAATATGTATCTCCTTCTTCCGTGAACATGGGGACGGTCTTTTTGTTTCCGTCCCCCTTTCGAATGAAACAAGGGGACGGAAACAAAAGGACCGTCCCCCAGTTTTACGGGTGCCCGTAAGGGCCCTGGCGTCCGTCCACGGCGGGATATGTCTGGTGGGGGAGATGCTTCAGGTGGCGCTCAGCAATGGCAAACCGCGTTTTCCTCACAATGTCCACCGTCCTGCATACCATCTCTTCTGCTGAGCCGAAGGGCTTTTCCAGTTCAAACCATTCTGTCTCAGTGAACTCTCCCTGCACCATTCCCTTTACGTGATGTGCAGTGACGTGGAGCTGCCAGCACAGAATGCCGTCCTCTCTGAGGGATACTTCCCCCTTCTCAACCTCCACCGTCAGCTGTGCGGACCAGCAATAAGAAAAAAGAACGATTTCTTCCCCATCCAGCAGGCTGCGCCGGGTGATCTCCGCGCCGGTCTGTCCATCACCTTTTAACTCTTTTAAAATGAACTCATAGTTTTCATTTTGATACAGTACTGTAAAATTCATCTCATCTTCCTCCAATATATGACTATGCAGTCATCGCGGCCATCTATTGTATCCATTTTGCAGAAGAATGGACAGCAATTCCACTAAACCATGACTGGCCCTCAAAAAACGTCAAAAAAGCATCTCACCTTATCTTAAAGAATACCTTCGCCTTTTTCCAGTATAATATAAGCGATCGGAAAAATCGGGTGCTCTGCCCCCTTGATTAGACAGACCTTGATCAGACACGCCTTGATCAGGCATAAAAAGCACCGGCCGTTTCCAGCCGGTGCTTATAAGTCATTTGATCAGTTGCCGGAGGGTATTTCTACACACTCTTCTGCATGTCATTTCTTTAAGTCGACCGAAGTAATCTCGATCTGCTCATCTTCTACGGATGTACTTGCGTCTTTGATAATCAATTTAAAAGATGCTTCGCTCTTCTCTGCGATATCCTCTTTGCTTGTCAGGAAAAAGCCGCCATATGTGCAGGACTGCGCATAAAAGCTGTTATTATTTCCATCCTCCTTTACTCCATCAAATGACACTTCCTGAGGTGTGATCGAAATATTGGATTCAGAATCATTAAAAAGCATAAAATTAGCCCGGGTCTTATAGTCATCAGATTCATCCCCTTCTTCTATAAGACCTGTATAGTAGATCTGCATTGTGTCTGATTCATAAACCAGATCCCAGTCATCGACCGGCAATGCCAGTTCAAACTCTGTCCCAAGATTTGTGATCATTTCTTCCGAAATACAATCATCTATCTTTTCCGAAGTCTCCTGATCAGTGCACTTGGAAATCAGCTGCAGAATATGAATATCTGTTATCCCATACCTTTCGAGAGCTTCTTTCAGCGGATATTTTACCGTGACTGTCTTTCCGGCCGGTATCTCATCAGCAGCTGCACATGTGGTAGTAATATCGTTGACAATAATATTATCTACACTCCAGGTAATATTTTTCTCACTGTTATTGGTCACTGTGACTTCAACGTATTTTCCGTCTGAATCACTGGTAATACCATTCACCACAGCGCTGATCCCATTCGCATCATAGATGGTTGTCTCACTCAATGTTTCAACAGGTTTTAACTCATCTGTATTCTTTTCGTCTTTGCTTTTCTCATCCTTCTTCTCATCCCGATCCTGCTTTTCCTCTGCAGAAGCGCTTTCCACACTGACATCCTTTGCAAGCGGTGTTGAGGCACAGCCTGCAAAGATCATCACTGACATCATGATCGCAGACAGAACAGCCAGTCTTTTCTTCATCAAATTCATCTTCCTCCAACATTTTTTTCTTACTTGTGTTCCATGTTTTTGTGTTATTGTAAGTCATCGCAGTCAGAAACAGAACTGCTGCATCAGCAAAAGCCATACTGCTAAAAGCCATACTGCTGATATATGGTAAGCCGGGTAAACTCCTATATCCTATAAGATATGACGCTTATTTCACGCTTTATGTTACTATTACTCTGTTGTCTTCTCAACTCAAAAGCAAGTATTGGCGCGAAAATATCGCCCTGACAGGAATACCCATGCCTGAAAGAAACATCCGCTCCAATCCTTTCATCTCTATTCTGATCCCGGCCGCAGTGCTCCTGCTGCTGTGCCTCTGCCTGCTGACCGCCTGCGGCCATGCCGATGGCAGCAAAGGCAGCAAAGATTCCGTCTCCTCTCCCGAAGCATCAATGGAAAATGGAGCCTCTCCCAATCAGGATCCTCTATGGTCTGACCCGGACAGTATGACTGCCATGGTCCTCTCAGACCTTCACTACACAGACAAAAAAGAGAAGTCCCGATGATACGGGTGACTCCAGGCTTCCCGGGAATGTGATGAAATACGTTTATATCAAAACTTCCCATACCTTAACGGTATGGGAAGCTATTTACACGGCTATTTACACGGTATTATTTTTTGGTGATAATCGCTCTCTTATGAGTTCCTTTTCCGATCGCTCCCTTCTCATCAGAGGCCGCTACATTGAAGAGGACCCTCTTGCCATCGATCTCAGCGATCTCAACTTCACAGGTAACCTTACCGCCTTCAGGTGTCGCGGCGAAATGCTTGACTTCCACAGCCATGCCGACAGAGCCTTTCCCTTCCTCCAGATTCCGGGCCAGGAGATCCGCACAGGTAAGCTCCATGAGATTAATCATACTGGGGGTGGAGAAGACATGAGGCAGGTCAATCTGCGGAAGCTGACTATCAAGATGATCCGCACACATCTCAGCTGTGACTTGAATGGTAATCGTGTTCTTCATCCCGACTTTTAATTCCATAACATATTTCCTTTCTTTATCATTATTTCTTTAAACATTATTACGTCTCTATGTGTCTGCTTCTGATCGATCACAGGAGCAGCCTGTTCCTATTATAACAGCATTCTTCCAAATTCGAAATTGCCCGATGCTTTTTCCCTGTGTATGTTCTTCCTGTGCACTATTTTGCCGTAGAAACAAAAGGACCGTCCCCATGTTTTAAGTCAACCGGCCACCGGTCTCCTTCGTCTATTCCGTTTGCATACAGCCAGTCGTCCTCAACCCGCAGCAGTCTTTCCTGCCCATTCTCGTCAGTGAGTGTCACAAGCACAGTCACCCCCTGGTTTTCAGGGCGCTCCTCACAGCCATAATCGTCTTCCTGTATCCTTTTTACTATCCAATCCATGATCGTTTCCGGCCCCTCATAATAATGAAATTGTCATCTCCCCACTATTGCTGTCTGTATTGTACTACAGGTTTTATGCTTCGGCATCCGGATATTTTAAAAACCATGACATGTAGGCATGTAGGGGACGGTCCTTTTGTTTCTGTCCCCTTGTTCATTCGAACAGGGGGACGGAAACAAAAGGACCGTCCCCCTGTTTCCTGTTTCACGACACACTTTCTATATTCAGAGGTCTCTCGTATAAAAAGGCAGTTCCGCAGTAAGAGCAGCGCTTTGCCTGCAGATCGATACTTGCCCCGCAGAAGGGGCATTTTACAATGTTCAGCCCCGCTTTCTGCACAAGGCCCGGCTGCTCACTCTTTTTCATCCGGATTCGTTTCACTGTCTCATCCGACCAGACCCTGTCCTTGTCTTCGCTGACCAGCCTGATGGACACATCCGTCGAGACATATACCTTTCCGTCCTGCCTGGTGAGGTTCTGGCCTCTGTAATCCAGCACATCAAAATCAATGATATTCTTTGTTGCGTCAGAATCCGAGCCGAAATAATAGTCCCGCAGGCCCAGATTGAGATTGTTGATGAAGGTTGCCATGGTCAGGCCGTTTGCCTGAAGTTCACTCAGAAAACGCCTGAGCACAATATCCTGCTCGTTCTTCTTTTTAATCTCTTTCGAAGTCAGCGCGGCCCGATACTTCCCCGCACTGTAGATCAGATAGATGACTCCTCCGACGATTCCGCCGATCAGAGCACCCTTGCCAAAATCGAACACGGTGGAAGTGCGTCCTGTCGTGGCCGTAAAAAAGGTCCCCGCCGCTATACAGACTGCCATGATCAGCAGCAGGGGAAGAAGCAGGCTCTTTCGCTCCTGCAGCACATAATCACTGTGCTCTCTGCTTCCGGGCAATTCCGTCTGATAGTCCATATTGTAAAAAGCTCCGCAATAGGGGCAGCCGTCTGAAAACAGGGCGTCCTCGCCGACGCCGCCGCAGTTGGGACACTGGACCCGGCCGTCCTCCAGAGCCGGAAAAACAAAGGAATAGAGCAGGCCGGGATTGAATTCTGTCTCCTGATGGAGCAGCTTCCCATGCAGATAATATTTTTTGGCAAGGATCACGCCGGATCTGACATTCTCCGTTTTGCTGTGATCACTGCTCCGGATTTTGACAGCGCCCTGGTCATAATAGTCCGTTACAATCACTGCATTTTTCTTTTGAAGCCGCTCTTCATGGACCTTATCGCTGATCATTTCTGTGTGAGCCCCCTGCCGTCAGTTGTTATTATTGTTATTATTGTTGTTATTGTTATTGTTACTGCCGGAGCCTCCGGAGGAGGAAGATGACGCCCGTTTCGCCGCCAGATAAGCCTCCGTATATCGAATGGCCATTCCGGTCGACGTAACTGCCACAGCCTCAATAATATCGGGGATGCGGCTGACTGCTGTCATCTCCTCTACCGTTCCGTTTGTCAGATGATTGAGAATGGTCCCGTCAGGTTTTCCGACCACACTGGTACTCTTTTTGGTACGCATGGACTCGTACAGGGATTCCAGCTGATCATCAGTCAGGTCAAAATATTTGCGAAACTGATCGATGCCGATCCAGACAAACATTTCATTATAGGTGGATGGATATACCATTTATCTTTCCTCCATTGTCAGATAGTAGAATTCCAGATTCTGAAAGGGCAGATCGACTGCCTGAATATGATAAAACGCATTGTTTTTCTGCTTGGCATAATGATAATCCCGAAGCGCAGCAGTGGTAAAGAATATATTGTTGGCCTCCACAGCCGAAAGATACCTGCCGTATCGCTTAAGGAAATGCGTCAGATCCACCCGCAGATAGCCTTCCCGGTCTGACTTGTCTGTCTCTGCCACCTGTTTATAGATCATTTCATTGGCGATATGCCTCTGCTTGGTCCGGCCTTCATCTCCGTAGACAATGGTATCGCCTGTCAGGAGCTGAATAAATAAGGCATTGTTTTCAGGGTAGGGGGATAAAATCTCAAAGATTCCTTCCCTGACATAGAGCGTGACCCTGCTCACGGGAGTAATGAAGGTAAAAACGCGGTTCTGCTTAAGGATCTGAGATTCAAGAGGAAAGTCATTTCCGTCTATATTCAGAACAAATAAGTCAGGATCATAGACAGACTGCAGCCGGGGATCCTGACGGATCAGGCTCCGCAGATCGGTAATCTGCTGGGGAAGCTTTGCCATTGCATACTGTCCGATCAGTTCCGGATGCATGTCACATACATAGTCCAGGGCATCAGGCCTGGGGTAGGCATGTCCGGGAATATTCCAGAGCGTATACAGTTCTTTCTGCAGAAGGCAGGTGTAGCTCTGTGCGCGCCCCTGCCGCCGCTTGACGAAGGGACAGCCGGTCCTGCACAGATACAGGTACTGGCAGTTTCCGCACTCTTCTGAAAAACCGCAGGCCGCATGCACCGCCCGGATCTTCTGCGCTCCCCTCTCCATGATCTGACGCATGCTGTCCTGATAGATATTTCCGTAGTAGAAATCGGGGTCCTTCTGCCCCCGTACACAGGAATAGATATCTCCGTTCCTCTCCAGAAGATAGAACTTCTCCCCGCAATTGACGCAATTGGTGCAGTAGTCCGGTCCGAACTCCCGGAACCAGGCGCCCTTGAGCCCGTCCTCCAGTTCCGTTCCCTCAAAGGCGTCCCGGATCCGGCGGAAAAACTCCAGCTGCTCCTCTTCATTGAGAGCATGCAGAAGACCGCTGCTGTTCTCAAAGCCGATCATGAAGTTAAAATCCAGCATATCCAGACAGGTATTGCGATGCAGATACCAGATATCCTCGATCACCTCATCGATCCGCTCGAGATGCTCCCGGAAAATAGTGGCGGAGACCTTTTTATGATTAGGCAGATCCGCCAGAAGGGCTGCGTTGGCAAGGATCCGATCCAGGGTGTCTTTCCCGTCCTTGCCGACCCGGTACTGTCTGTGCAGTGACAGAGGCAGATCAATACTGCCGCTCACCGATACACCGTATTGCCGGATAGCATCCATATGCCGGTCCAGCGCCAGAAGATTGGTCTTGATATGCGGCTGGCCGACCCGGAATCCGGCTCCTGTCAAAAGCCCCCTGTTTTTTTCATAATAGTCTGAAATATAGGCCGTCAGGTCCCGGAAATCACCCGGTTCCAGACAGGTGACCTCTCCGCCGTGCAGAGAAATATTGAAGGGAACGATATCCTCCTCCCTGCACTTGTCCACTGTATAGACCAGTGTTTCCAGCGGGGAATGTTCTGTCTTCAGTTCCTTTGTCTCATCCTCCAGATAACAGTATCTGCAGGCCATATTACAGGCCATGGTAGGAACATAGAGCAAATGTATGTAAGTATTCATATGCATCCTGATTGGATCTTGATCAATAGAAAATCAATTTGGCAGGAGTTTCTTTGAAAGCTCTGTCGTTTATGTCTATACCGGCAGGTATTTTGACTTCCCCCAAAGAATAGCACCGGCGGAAAGCGGAGCTTCCGATAGAAGTGACAGTGATCGGGATCCTCACTTTTTTCAGGCTTTTACAGTCACAGAAAGCATGCCCTCCGATCCTGGTAACACCATTAGGGATATCAATCTCTTCAAGGCTGCTGCACCGCTCAAAAGTAGAACCGCGAATCTCAGTGATCCTGGAAGGAAGGGTGACATACCTGATGGTATACACATCCTTGAACACATTTCCGCGGATCGCGTCCACTGGCTGCCCCTTATATGTTTCGGGAATAACAACGGTATCTTCCGGAAAAAGTGCGATTGTATAATAGCGGAGTGCATATCCGCCGCCGGACTCTTTTTCAAAGATCATATGGGGCCGCATAAACAACAGACAGGAGACTGCGACAACCGCCAGCAGAGGCGACACCGCAAACAGGAGATTTCTCAGGCCTTTTTTCGCTCCGCTCACCTGACTGATCAGAATATTATCCAGATTATCGTCCGGCCGCTTCAGGACTTCACGGATCAGATAGCGCTTGAGATTCTGTTTATGAAAAAAGATCAGATAGAACAGTACTTCAAAAACCATCGCGACCAATACGTAGGGAAGATGATAGAGCGCAAAAAAAACAATCTCCAGAAAGACCAGGGCAGCAAGCACAAGAGAGGCAAGAAGCTTTCTCTTTGAAATCTCACTGGTCTCATAGCCCTTCAGTTGATTCTTTGTCAGAAAGGTGTCTATGTACTGCACGAGCAGCTTTTTCTCATCCACATCTTTGAGCATATTCTCAAAGATTGCCTTTTTCTCCGACTCGTCCAGGGATTTAGCAAGTACTGGTTCGTTCATACGTGTTGTCCTCCGATCACTGTGTTTGGGACATGGGGACGGTCCTTTTGTTTCTGTCCCCATGTTTGGTGGAAAAGGGGACGGTCCTTTTGTTTCCGTCCCCTTGATTGAGGCTCATTCGGACGGAAGTAGTTGTCCTCCGATCACCGCGTTTGGATGCGGGCATTCCCTCATGCCGCACCCGGTGTATAAGCAATGTTTAGTGTATCATATTCTGCTCGATTGGGGAAATAGGGGACGGTCCTTTTGTTTCTATCCCCCAAAAGGGGAAAAGGGGGGAAAAGGACCGTCCCCCTGCTCACATTTGAAAAGTGTAGAGATCATCAATCTCCAGGGAATTCAGGCTTGCCTCAATCTCGGAGAGATGTTCTTCAAGCTGCTGTTTTACTGCCTCCATAAACCGCTCCAGTTCTGCCTTGAGATCTTCACGGATCTTATTCGTGTCCCTGACCAGGATCTTGATGCTGATGATCGTATCGCGGAGTGTGGACTCCACTTTTTTGTCACTGAGGATGTCGTTCATGAACCGCATTCTCTTCCTCAGCAGTTTCAGGTCTGCCGCCACCTGGTCTTCAACAGTGTGCATGGCGTCAAAGTGGATCTTTGCGGAAGTATCATAGTCGCTCCGGTCCATCTGAAAGCCTACGATCGCGTATTTTCTGGACAGTTCTGAGTAGTATGCGATGGCATTCCTGTACATCTCATTGATTTCCGTGACCAGATCTCTGATAAACGCATCACAGTTTTTATTGATCTCCTGTTCCAGCCGGTTGATCCTGATTGGCGAATAACTGGATAGGTTTCTCATCCATGCAGACTACAGGATAGTCTTCATCGTATGGTCGGCTGTATACAGTGAGGACATCCTCCATCGCTGCAACGAATGCAGCACTATGATCAGGAGGAATGCACCAGCACTT
>ODAI011107045.1_pt1 | contig 12945 bp, 6 predicted proteins | sample 1539321 | NCBI WGS metagenome assembly ODAI01 (sample SAMN02144231, study PRJEB22623) | gut metagenome | biome: sheep rumen | host: Ovis aries | place: New Zealand | reverse complement strand
GCATCCATCTCCTTCGATGGCACGTTCGACAAATATGTCTCGTCGCCAGAAGTGAAAAGTCCAAGGTCGCGGGGAACGCTGTTAGCGCTGCGAAACTGCAGCGGGGGAACGACACCCGCATACTGCCAGTTGCTCATCCACGCCAGAGCCACACGTCGGCCATCAGGGGCATTGGAAAAAGTCACCGTGGCATAATGATCCTTGCCATAGTCCATCCATTTCGTCGTAGAAGGCTTAGAGTCGCAAACAAACCTATGACCATCAAACGTGCCGGTGAAGTACTGCGTAGCACTGCCACCATAAGGACCGCCAGGATTGATGTTCAAGAGCAACACCCACTTAGAGCCGTCAAACTCCAGCATGTCAGGACACTCCCACACACCCTCGTGGTTGCCATATCCATGACCGAAGGAACTCTCATAAGTCCACTCCTTAAGGTTCTTTGAAGAATAGAACTGCACCTCCTGACCCACTGCCAGCACAACAATCCAGCGCTTTGTGCCCTCGTGCCAGAACACCTTCGGGTCGCGGAAGTCAGGAGCAGGATATGTTATTACAGGGTTGCCTGCATACTTGGTGAACGTCCGCCCGCCATCAGTGCTGTAGGCAATGCTCTGCGTCTGGTGCCTACCTGCTGACGTGTACATCGCCACAATGGCCCCTGCACCGAAACCTGCCGTGTTGTCCTTGTCAACAACAGCGCTGCCAGAGAAAATAGAACCCAAAGCATCAGGCTCAATGGCTGTATTCTGCTGCTCCCAATGCACCAAGTCGCGCGACGTGCTGTGACCCCAAGTCATGTTCTCCCACTGCGAGCCATAAGGGTTCCACTGGTAGTACAGGTGCCACACACCGTCCTTATAGAACATGCCGTTAGGGTCGTTCATCCATCCCCACTTAGGAGTGTGATGATAAACGGGGCGGTATTTCTCGCGATTCGTTGTGTCGAAGTTGTCTGTCATGCTCATTTCCTTCCAGCACACAAAGTTTTTCACCGAGCCTGTCTTGTGGCGGTCGCTTGGGAAAGTGATGTCAAACAGTACAGGTGAATTGCCCACCTCTAACTCCACCGGGACGAAATAGTCAACCTTGTCAACCGCCAATCGCAAGTTAAAGCCTCTCTCCACGTGATTGTTCACCAGCACATCTACATGTGCATTTTCCTCCTTTTCCTCTACTGGAAGGAGAAGATAGCGAGCAGTTGGAGTCACTCTAAGCATCGTGTGAGTATCATTTAGATGTTCGGGAGCCGCAATCTGAGCCTCGGCAACACTCCCAGTCACAACAAAAGCAGCAACGATTGCAATAATTCTTAGTTTCTTCATCATGTTATTAGTTTGATTTTGCATGCAAAGGTAGCAGAAAAAGCACATATGCCTTGAAACAAATGTTTCATTTCTTCATAAAAATGTTACAACGAAACAAATTTGCAAGAAACGAAACATACAAATGTTTGGGGCTCCACAAAAAGGGAGCCCCAAACGACAGTCATCCGAAAATACAAATACTCTTTGTGATTTTGCCTATGAAAACTAATAACCAAATACTTTTACATCGGTAACTGTCACCGAACCACCGTAATTATTTATACTCCAGCAATTCTTCTGGATGCCATAAATGCGGTTGGTGTAGCATACATTGTCGTTAATGTACATTACCATAACACTGTTGTCGGTATATATATCTACCTTATATACATTGTCCGCAGGACGAGAGAAACCGTAGCCGTCAATACCCTCGACAAAGCCCTTGCCCTCTTGACCTTCCTCTTCGAAGTTAACCTTGCGCCAATTCTCGTTCTCAGGATTGACAACCATGGTATAATACTTTTTGGAATCAGAACCGCGAACAAAGGAAACACCGAACTTGTCCCAGTTGTTGCTAGTAGTGACAGTGAAAGAGATGTGGTTGTGGTTGCCCAAACGATTGTAGAGCACATATGCATCGTCACCTGAAAGGGTACCATTGCTAAAGCCGCTGCTTGTCATTACATTGACACTCTGAGCCTGATTATACTTGGCTGCTATAGCAGGAACGGCACCAAGTGTAAGGGTTCCGTCAGAATGCTGGATAATCTTATGGCATACCAGTGCGCCCGCCCATGAAGGTTCACCGTCGGCACCCACGTTGATGTTCTTGTCAAAAATGGTAGCGCCCTCTCGCTTTGGACACCATCCCCAAATGTATCGATCTGTACCGTCGGATGCGGTTTTACCCGCATAGAAAGCACGGCTGTCAAGCACGCCTTCCTTTCCATCCTTAGGCCAATTAGCACCAGGATCGTTGAAGCAGGCCTTCAGGTCATCGTAGGATTTTGCCATCATATACTTCACCTTGCGGCTCCAAGGGGCACGGTAGGCCTCGCTGTAAACAAGATACCAATAGTCACCCATCTTAAAGATGTCTGGGCATTCACACATGCGGTCCCAAACCATGTTGAACTGACCGGCAAACTCCCAGTTTTTCAAGTCACTTGACTTAAAGTCGACGAACTTCAGTTTTGCAGCAATAACCATATGCCACAGACCATCGTCAGCCTTGAAAACCTGTGGATCACGGAAGTCACTGGCAGAAGCGTAGTCCTCACCTTTCAACTGCCATGCGATATCCTTCGTCCAAGTCTTGAAATCGGGAGAGGTCGCACGCAAAACGACTTCCTTGGAAGTATGTCCTGTATAATATATGTAATACAGTTTGTCGGCATCGTTATAAACGGCGCAACCTGTTCCGAGTGCTGCGTCTGCTTCTTGAACAGACGTACCTGTCGGCAGCACTTCGCCAAGAGACTCATAGTTAGCGCCGTCGGAGGTTTGAATGCCCCAGAAGGGGTGATAGCAAGGTCCGTTATTGTCGTACTCCTGCAGATAGAGTACCTTGAAGTTGCCTTCTCTCTGGTCGTAGAATGGCATAGGGTCGCCACAGCGTCCGATGGCTGGATTATAGTAGGTGAGGAAACCCTTCTCGTCAGTCGAGTTGAAGAAGGATGTGGTACCTGTCCAGTCCTTTTCGGGATCAGGACCAAAGTTGTCCTCGCTGCATGCTGTCAGCGTGATTGCTGACAGCATGATAACGAATATTGAAAATATCTTCGTCTTCATAATTATTATTTCGTTAAGTAATTGATAGCGTTCTTTGTCATAGTGGCAATATTCTTGTGGAAGTTTTCCACATAGCCAGCCTCAAAGGTGTAAGAGTACCAGTCATAGCAACCAGAACCGATACAGATGATACCACCCTTACCGTCCTTGGCAGGATACTCCCAGGCTACGACAGCACCGTCACCACCCACACCGAGGATGGTAGCCTTGGTGCGATTCTCCCATGCAGCATGGTCGGGATAGTCACCCCAATCGGTACCAATGTGATATTGTGCAGTAGAGTTGGTGATGTGGTAACCAGTATCAGTGCAGTAAACAGCATTAGGATCGTCACCGGCAATAATTCCAGCGTAGAGTGGATGATTGTTTTGTCCTCCATAAATCTTGAAATCCCACGGGCCGCCACAAAGTTCCGCTTTGTCTTCATCCTGACCCCAACAGTTGTTAGGTGTAGTCCATTCGTCGTCGCCAGTGGCTCCGATGAAAGATGGAAGGTTGGTTGCATAACGGGTGAGGAAGAGTGAGCCGCCATTTTCATAGAATGAGCGTATCGCATTAACTGCCTCAATAGCCTCTGGAGCATTGGCAACGAACTGGTCGTGTCCATCAACGCCGCCATCCTTATGGTAGTGCCACCACATGATCTTACACTCGTCAAGATCAACTGTTCCTGCCTTGAGTTCGGCGAAGGAAGCATAAAGTGCTCCCTCTACGTTGCTCATCATCCACAGACAAGCCTCCTTTGCCTCAGGATCAAGGTCGTCCATTGTTGAAGCAGCACCGATAAAGAGCGCCTTAGGTTTGTCTATGGCAATTACTGTTACGGTATAGGTGGACTCAGCCGAATTGTTGGTCACTTTATAGGTGACGGGCTGCGAGAAGTCCTGACTTACACCTGAAGCAGGCGTAATGGTAGCATTGGCACTATACTCGATGGTAGGAACGAGGGCGGTGATGTCAACCGAAGCAGGCACATAGATGGTAATGGTCTTGGCATCCTGATCGATGTTACCACGATAAATATCGTTGACAACAAACTGATAGATGCGGGCCTCATCGCGCAGTACACTGATGGTCCAGTCCAGGAACACATCACCATTTGACACATGCATAACCTTGGCAGCATCCATATTCAAGGTCTGTCCCAAACTGATGTTACATTGAGCGCCATCGGAGATGGATAGTGAAGTAACCTTCATAGCGGAAGTCTCATATACTTCCGGAAGGCGTACCACGATGCTACGAGTAGCAAAATCAATAGTTCCCTCGTAGCCGTCGAGTGCGAATGCCTCTACCCTACAATCACCGCTCAATTGCAAATCGCTAGTATGATCCTCGGAACATGCTACAAAAGATAGCATGAACATCATCACACCTATGATATTTAATATTTTCGTTTTCATAATTCTTTAAACTTTATACTCAAAACTTTAATTTACCAGTTACCTATGTTCTGGGTGTAATGTCCGTTAGAGGCAGATATCTGACTGAACGGGATAGGCAGATATTCATCTTTGTTTGCTGTGAAGTGTGCATTGCTATAAATGGCACAACTGCCGATCTCTTCTGCATAATACTTATTGAGTACAGTAGCAGCGTCACCCCAGCGTACGAGGTCGAAGAAGCGCTCAGCCTCCATAGCCAACTCCAAGCGGCGCTCCATCTTGACAATCTTGACGGCATCGTCCTTTGAGTATGAGCCTTTATAGTTGGCAATATACATCTTCACTCCGTAGTTGCTCTGATAGTTGGCTATCATCTGTGTGCTGCCCGCAGCACGTGAACGGAGCACATTCACCAAGTTGATTGCTTGGTCGGTATTACCCAACTGCGCATAGGCTTCAGCACGCATCAACAGTACATCAGCATAACGGAACACGATGCGATTCATCGGACTTGCCCAATAAGAGCCCTTAATGAGATACTCACCGATAAGGGCGGGGTCAACATTCTGCTTCAGGGTAACATAGTAACCATAGAGACCATTTGAACGACTCCAGATGCTACTCTCTTCCATCATGTATTTTTTGTTGAACATATAGGGCAGCCCGGGAATTCCGACAGTGAGGAACAAACGTGGGTCTGCATTGTCGGCAGCCTTGTCGTATTTCTTTTGATTAAAGGTGTCGAGCAAAGGAAGACCGTCGGCTCCTGTATGGAAGGCGTTAACAAGGTTCTGCGAAGGCTTGTAGAAATCACAACCGCCATCGGTAGCGCCTGGGATGTTGGGGGGAATCAGGCCATAACTCCAATTGAGGTTACCGTATGTAGAACCGTCATTGCGGGAATACTGGATTGCCCAGATGCTCTCAATGCCATTCTCATACTGATCCTCGGGACGGAAATTGTTGTGGATGTCCGTTTCAAGGCCATAGTTGGCATAGAGTGAAGGGTTGGTGTATTCAATAACCTTCTCAAGATCTTGCTGGTTGATGCCAGTGACCTGGTTGGAATTGGCATCGTCTTGACGGTAAGCCTTGTAAAGATATACCTTGGCCAGGAATGCGGCAGCGGCTGCCTTCGTGGGACGGCCCTTATCCTGCTGAGTAACAGGCAATGTGTTGTAAGCCTCCAAGAGATCGTCGATAATTTTCTGCCAACCCTCATCATTAGTATATTCTGTATTTGAAAGTTCGTTATACTCCTGATAAGTCAGATTTTCATTCACTACAAATGGAATGTTCTTATAAAGGCGTTTCAGAAGGAAATGCGCGTAGGCACGAAGGAACTTCATCTCAGCCAGACGCTGACTCTTCATGCTGAAGTCGTCACCAGTGGCGTTGAGCAGTGATATTGCACTGTTGACGCGCGAGATGCAGTTGTACAGACGCACCCACATGTCATTGATGTTCCAGTTGGTGGTCAATACACCCTGCTGTACCTCCAGTTGATGGAACACGTCACCGTCGCTGGTTCCGTTACCGCCTTTATAGGCATCATCGGAACGTACATCGAAGTTCCACATAGAGAAAGAGGAGTTAATGTCCTCGGCAGAGGTGAAGATGGCATAGGCAGAAACTACCATTGCCTCGGCATTCTCTGGAGTTTTCACCTGGTCATCACTAAGCACTCCCTGCGGTGTGTGCTCATCGAGAAAACTGTCACAGGCCGTAAAGCCACACATGGCACTGATAGCACAGATTATATATAATATCTTTTTCATGATTGCATATGTTTAGAATGATACATTGAGACCAAAGGTAATGTTGAGGGGGATAGGATAGCCGAAGTTGGCATTCTCAGGATCTACGCCCGTGAAATTCTTGCTCTTGATGGTGAACAAGTTCTGGGCAGAAAGATACATGCGCAGACGAGACATATGAATCTTGTCGCAAACGCTCTTCGGGAAGTTGTAGCCCAACTGTATTGTGCGAAGTTTCGCATAAGAACCATTCTCAACGAAATAGGTTGATACACGCTTCTCATTGTTGTTGTCCATAGTGCTGACAGCAGGAATATTCGAATCCATATTGACAGGACTCCATGCGTTGAGCAGGCGACGACCCTTGTTCAGGTTCGTAATGTTCAGACCGCTCCAAAGGTCCGTCTCCTTCTTCAGGTCGCTGATAACATCAACACCCTGCACTCCCTGCCAGAACATCGTCAGGTCAAAGTTTTTATACTGCAAGTATATATTCAAGCCCCAAGTAAAGTCAGGTACAGGAGAGTAAATCCAGTCCTGGTCAGACTCATTGATAACACCGTCGTTGTTAAGGTCCTTCCAGCGTATGCGGCCTAAACCCGCTGCATCCTGAGAAGCATGATTGTCAATCTCTGCCTGACTCTTGAATATGCCGTCATAGACATAACCCACCTGGGCACCCATTGGATGACCAACAACACTCTTCACACCGTTACCGCCAAAGGTTCCATTTGCGGCAATAGTCTCAGGAATCTTCGTAACCTTGTTGCGGTAGGTTCCAATGTTACCGGCTATGTCATATTGGAAATCACCTACCTCACCACGATAGCCAATGTTGAACTCAATACCCTTGTTCAGCATCTCGCCAGCATTAATCCACTGGCTGCTACCCTCACCCATGACACCGATACCAGGCATATATACCAAGATGTCCTTGGTCTTCTTGTGATACCATTCAAAAGAACCATAGAGGGCGTTACGGAAAAAACCAAAGTCGAAACCAAGGTTCGTCTGAGTAGTGGTCTCCCACTTCAAATCGTCATTGCCCAACTGGTTGCGCTTGAAACCACTTGCCAACTGCTGACCGCCATTAGTGCCGCCAATGTCGTAACTCGTGCCGTAACTCTGACCGCCAAAGCCAGCCTCACCATAATTGCTCTCATACAAAGTGTAGCGCGCGATATTCGAAATCTCCTGGTTACCCGTCTGACCCCAAGATGCACGCAACTTAATGTTATCAATCCAAGCGATGTCCTGCATGAACTTTTCCTGGTTGATTCTCCATCCTACACTCACCGAAGGGAACGTACCGTAGCGACTGTTGCGCCCAAAACGACTCGAACCGTCATGACGCAATGTGAGACTTGCCATGTATCGGTCGTCATAAGTGTAGTTCATCTTGCCAAAGAAAGACACAAGTGTGTAACCCTCGCCCCTTCCATAAGCCTCCGACTCGCCAACGCCAGCATCAGGCCACATATAGTCAGGATTCAGAACAGCATAGTCGTACTGCTTCCCACTAAACCATTTGTCGTCCTCACGGTTTATCTCAACACCAATCATGGCATCACCACGATGCTTACCCTTCTCCAAGTTATAAGTGGCAATGGCATTCCACATCCACTTCGTCCAATGCTCCTGCTTAGCCTCAACCGCGTTCGTAGAATTGGCAACAGTACCCTCGGTAATAGGATAGGTAAAGATACGCTGCTCCTTCTGACTATAATCCAAACCGAAAGTGGTCTTCACATTGAAGTTCTTGAACGGATTAACATTCACATAAGCATCGCCGAACATACGCCAATATGTATAGCGGTTATCGCTATTGCGGTCAAGACGTGCCAAAGGGTTCTCACGGTCGGGATAACCGCCCACAGGACCAGCATAATCACCGTTTACAGTACGCACAGGCAGTGACGGATTGAACTGAAGAACATTCTCAAGGAAACCGCCAGGAGCCTGAACCTCAGTGGTGCGGTTGATGGTGAAGTGCTCACCCACCGTGACAATATGATTCTCGCCTACCTTCAGCAACTTATACTCTCCGTTCATACGAGCAGAAAGACGGTTGAAGTCCGATTGCTTGATAATACCCTTATTGTTATAGTATCCCAAAGAAAAGAATGAAGAACCTCTCTCCGAACCATTGCTCAGAGACACATTGTACTGCTGAACCAAGCCCTTGCGAGTGGTCTCCTTAAACCAGTCTGTGTCAGCAGCGGGAGTAGTGCCAGCAGCATCAAGATACTTGTTCATCATGATATTGTTCAGCACTGGAACACCCTGTGGGGTGTAAGACCAATCATAACGATAACCCAAACCATTCTGGTTAGGGTCAAGACCGTCGTTAACATAACCTTGCCACATCACCCTTCCGAATTCCTCTGCATTCAGCACCTTCATCTTATGGGCGTAAGTCTGAAGTGACAGACTGGCATCAAAATCAATCTTCACATTACCATCCTTGCCCTTCTTCGTAGTAATGATAATCACACCGTTGGCTGCACGGCTACCATAGATAGATGCCGAGGCAGCATCCTTCAGCACCTGGATAGACTCGATGTCGTTGCCGTTAAGTTCATGCATGCCCGCTTTCGTAGGCACACCATCGATAATGTAAAGAGGGTCGTTGTTGTTCAAGGTTCCGATACCACGGATGCGCACTGTCGCAGCACCCGAGGGAGAACCATCAGCAGAGATGTTCATACCAGGAACACGCCCCTGCATCGCCTTTATGGGGTTGTTCTCATTCTGCTTCGACAGTTCGGACACGCTCACCACGCTGACAGCACCCGTAAGATCGGCTTTACGCTGTGTGGTGTAACCGGTTACCACAACCTCATTGAGCGACAAAGCATCGTCTTGCATCGTAACACTCATGCCATTAGCAGCAGGCATCTCCACATTAAGAAGTCCGACATACGAGAACACCAACGTTTTCCCAGCAGCAACCTTCAACGTGAAATTACCGTCGAAGTCGGTTACCGTTCCGTTCGACGTGCCTTTCTCCATCACTGTGGCGCCAATAACAGGCTCACCTGTCTGGTCGACGACATTTCCAGTGATTGCCTCTTGCGCGTACATTATAGTACATAACATCAAGGCCAAAAGACTTGAAATGAATCTTTTCATTTGTTTCATTTGCATTTTTATTTGGTTAGTACTTTGATTTAACTGCCACAAAGGTATGTTCAATTACAAGAATAAGGTGAAACAGATGTTTCAAAGGACAAAAAAAATCGTTCATGTAACATTTTTAATGTCAAATGAACGATTTTTTTTATTTCATGCATATCACTGCCCTACTTCCATCGTGGTCATTTCACCTCGCCAGGCAGCATTCCATACTCCTCCTTGAAGCACTTCGTGAAGTAACTCGGAGAGGAGAAACCCACGTCGTATGCCACCTCAGAAATGTTCTTGTTGCCCTGAGCGAGCAGCACCTTGGCACGGTTCAAACGGCTCAGACGGATAATATCAACAGGAGTCCTGCCTGTCAGCGCTTTCACCTTGCGGTATAACTGAACACGGCTGAGACTCATGTCGCTTGCCAACGACTCCACTCCGAAATCGCTATCGGCCATCTGCTCCTGCACCAACTGGCGCAGGTGGTCGAGGAAATTAGAGTCTGTGTCACCGTCTTCTGCGATCGTCTCACGCTGCTCCTTGCTTACCTCAGTTACATCGGCAACCACATCAGCATTCTTCTCCTCATACGTCTCTTTCTTGGAAGCATCTTCGGTCGCGGCATTTGGCTGCGGGACTGGTGCCGAAGGCGTGCCAACAACCAGAGCAAAGGCCTCGCGCTCCATCTGATGGCGCCGATGCATGGTGTTGATTCTATACCACAGAAAACCTATTGCAAGAAGCGCAATGATAGCCATCAACAGCAGATAGATCTTCTGGTGGCGGTACTGCGACAGATACCAGTCAACCTTCTCATGCAGAGTGGACAGGCGATTGTTCTGCTCGCTTATCTCCTCCGCCTGCATCAACATCACCTCGGCATTGTCTCGCGTCACGAGAGCCGACTTCAGCAGGTTCTCCTTCTCGTATGGTTTGCCCTCCAGAATGTTCATGGCAAGTTGCATCAGCAGGTCGCCGCGAGTGGGATATATATAAGAGGTAGAGAGCACACCGCTCTTCACCTGTTCTATTCCACCGTCATCAGTTGGCAAGGCATCAATGCCGACAAACGTCATACCCTTCTCCACACCATGTTTCTTGGCAGCCTCATAGGCTCCCACAGCCATACGGTCGTTCTGTCCGAACACACACACGATGTCCTTGCGCTGCTGCAGCACCGAGTCCATCAGGCGATAGCCGCTCTTCTGGGTCCAGTCGCCGTCGCACGTAATCAGACGGCTGTCGTCGCCAATGCCCTTGACGAATCCCTCATGTCGTTCCTGCGCTGGTGACGAGCCCTTCAGTCCCTTTATCTCAAGCACCTTGCCACTTGACTTTATCGAGTTGATGTACTTGCCTATGGTGCTGCCCATCTCAATGTTGTCGGCACCCATGAAAGCGGTATATTTATCCGAGCCGGTCTTGCGGTCGAAGAGTATCACGGGAATGCCCTTGTCGTAAGCGCGCTCTACAGCAGACGAAATGGTGTTCACCTGATTTGGCGACACAATAAGCAAGTCAACCCCCTCGTCAATGAAATGGTTTATCTGGCTTATCTGCACCTTATCGTCATCATCGGCAGAGGCGAACAGCAGTTCCACATCGTCATAAAGATAGGTGTACATCTTCAGTTCCTCGTTCTGTTTCTCGCGCCATATATCCTCGCTGCACTGCGACACGCCTATCTTATAGGAATGGCGTTCGGCACACGAAAAGAGAACAAGTGACAGCAATATCATTAAGAGTTTATTCATAGACAAAAACACTCCATTTGCATTATTTTTTGATGCGAACATCATTTTCACAATGCAAAATTAATAAAAAAAATAAAAATACAAAGTAAAACAACATATTTTGGTAAACAAAAAAAATTGAATTACCGAAAAAATGCAACAGTGACCTGCAATACACGAGCATCCTTCAAAATGAACTATAGGTCAAAAAAAAGAATACGGCAGATACAAAAAAGCCGAAACGCACAAGGCATTTCGGCTTTTAATATAATGTTATTGCCTATTGCAATAATCTGCAGAATTAGTCAGCAACGAGGGTGAAGCGCTTGAAGTCAACCACCTTCAGTTCCTTGTCCTGAGCAGCGAGCCACTGAGAAACAGTAGCCTTGTCGCCGTCACCGAACTGGAACTCCTGGTCAACGAGGCAGTTCTCCTTCAAGAACTTAGCAACGCGACCCTTGGCGATGTTTTCCACCATCTGTGCAGGAAGGTTAGCAGCCTTCTCGGCAGCGGTCTTCTCACGGATTTCCTTTGCCTTGTCAGCCTCTTCACGAGTGAGCCAACCCTTAGCGATGTTCGACTCGATGTGGTCGTCGCTGTCAACGAGGTTAGCGTTGATGCCAGCCTTCTTCAGTGCAGCAACAACAGCCTTCTCAACCTGCTCTTCCTTGGTCTTCTCAACAGCCACTTTGTACTCCTCGTCGAGAATCTTCTGAGGAACGCTCTCAGCGTTGAGAGCCACTGGCTTCATTGCAGCCACCTGCATTGCCACCTTGTGACCTGCATCGGCAGCGGGCTTGTTGGTCTGTACCATGGTGCACAGGGTGTGCTTGCCCATGTGGTCGTAAACCTCAACGTTTTCGCCCTCGAGCACGAGGTAGCCGTCGAGTTCCATCTTCTCACCGGTGATACCCGAACGCTGTGTAACAGCATCCTGAGCCTTCTGACCGTCAGCGAGCACCAGTTCCTTCACCTCGTCCAGAGTCTTCGCCTTTGCTGCGATGGCAGCGTCGAGGATTGACTGTGTCAGGGCGATGAAATCAGCACCGTTAGCCACGAAGTCGGTCTCGCACTTCAGAGCCAGAGTAGCGGCAAAGCCGTCAACACTCTTCACGAGAACACAACCGTTAGATGTCTCACGGTCGCTACGCTTTGCAGCGATAGCCAGTCCGCGCTCGCGGAGCAGTTCCTTCGCCTTGTCGAAGTCGCCCTCTGCCTCTGTCAAAGCCTTCTTGACGTCAGCAAGACCAGCACCTGTCATAGCGCGAAGTTTCTTGATATCTTCTATAGAAATAGCCATATTGATTATACTTTATTGATTTTACAATTTTACGATAGAACTGTTCTACAGTTTACTCCTCACTCTTAGCCTCTTCAGCAGGTGCCTCAGCCTCTTCTGCTGCTGGTGCTTCCTCTGCTACAGGTGCCTCAGCCTCTTCAGCGGGAGCCTCAGCCTGCTCGTCCTTGCGCTGACGGCGCTGACGGCGTGGCTTTGCGTCCTCAGCCTCTTCGCTCTGCTCCTTAGCGGCCTTCTCGTCGGCACGCTCTGCCTTGCGCTCAGCGAGACCCTCGTTGATTGCCTCGCAGCAAGCGTTGAGGATTACCTCGATAGAGTCCTTGGCATCGTCGTTAGCAGGAATCATGAAGTCGATGTTCTTCGGGTCGCTGTTGGTGTCAACGATAGCGAACACAGGGATGCCGAGACGTACTGCCTCGCTCACTGCGATGTGCTCCTTCATAACGTCGATAACGAAGAGTGCAGAAGGCAGACGTGTAAGGTCGGCGATAGAACCGAGATTCTTCTCCAGTTTTGCACGCTGACGTGTGATCTGCAGCATCTCACGCT
>ODAI012229735.1_pt1 | contig 12946 bp, 11 predicted proteins | sample 1539321 | NCBI WGS metagenome assembly ODAI01 (sample SAMN02144231, study PRJEB22623) | gut metagenome | biome: sheep rumen | host: Ovis aries | place: New Zealand | reverse complement strand
ATATTAATATCGCCTTTGTAAACGAAGTTGCAATGATTTGTGATAAGATGGGTATTGATACAGACGAAGTTATTGCTGGTATGAATACAAAGTGGAATGCTCTCGGTTTCAAGCCAGGTCTTGTTGGTGGTCACTGTATTGGTGTAGATCCATATTATCTCACAAATGCTGCAGAAAAACTAGGATATCATAGCCAGATTATTTTGAACGGTCGTAAAGTAAATGACAGTATGGGAGCTTTTGTTGCAGATGCTGCAATTAAGCAGATGATTGAAGCTGGAATGGCTCCAAAAAAAGCAACTGTAGTAATTCTTGGAATTACTTTCAAAGAGAATTGTCCAGATACTCGCAATAGTAAAGTTGTGGATATTATTGATCGTCTTAAAGAATATGAAATTAATCCTATTGTTACAGATGCATGGGCTGATGCTGCTGTTGCAAAACATGAATATGGTGTAGACCTTGTTGACTTTGCCAAGATTCCAAAAGCAGATTGTGTAATTGTTGCTGTCGGTCATAATGAGTTCCGTTCTATGAGTACAATGCAGCTTAAAGAACTGTTTAAAGATTCTCTTCCAGATAATGAGAAAGTTCTTATTGATGTAAAGAGCTTGTATCGTAAAGATGAACTAGATGCTTCTGGTATGAAGTATTGGAGACTGTAAATTATATAGTTATGGAAAAACTTCCTTTACGATTTCTTATAAAAAATGGTTTTCTGCATATATTTTCGGCAAGCGTAATTAATAAAATTTTACAATTTTGTTCAAGTATACTTTTAATTCGTTTTCTACCAAAAGAAGAATATGGACAATATTCATATGCAGGAAATATTTTAGGATTGTTTTTACTAGTTGAAGGATTGGGAGTATGTTCTGGTCTTTTACAATATGCTAGTGAAAATATTAAAGATGAAAGAAAATTATCATATGTAAAACTTTCGTTTAAATATGGAATAAGTTTTGATGTATTATTAGCTTTTTCCGTTTTTGTATTCACTTTATTTTTTAAGTTACCAATTGATGGTTCATCCAAAATATTACGTTGGATGTTCCTAATTCCTTTGTTAACATTATTTTTTAATATAATTGAAACCTATTTACGTGCTAGTTTGAAAAACTTACAATATTCTATTTTATCTGTTATGAATACTATACTTGTTCTTATTTTTTCAATAATAGGTGTACTTTTATATAATGTATGGGGAGTAATTATTGGTAGATATATTGCTTATATTATTACTGATATTGTTGCATTTTTTATTATAAAAAGAGATTTCTCATTAATGAAATCAATAACTTTGCCTGAAATAAATGAAAGAAAAACATTCTTAAAGTATTCTATTGTTTGTATGCTTAGTAATTCAATTTCTGGATTACTATATCTAATTGATACATTTTTTGTTGGATTGATTGTAAAGGATAGTTCTATTGTTGCTACTTATAAAACGGCAACTCTTATACCATTTGCCATTAATTTTATACCTGCTTCTGTAATGACTTTTGCTTATCCATATTTTGCGAAGATAAATAATGATAAGCAAGCTTTTAAGAAATATTATAATACACTGTTATTTTATATGGGGATATTAAATGCTTTTATAAGTGCATTTCTTATAATTTTAGCACCTTTGATAATTAAAATTATATTTGGTAATAATTATTCTGATGCACTTGTTCCTTTTAGAATTCTTTCTTTGGGGTATTTTTTTGCAGGAACATTTAGAATTCTTTCTGGAAATTTAATAGCAGCAATTAAAAAGGTAAAAATAAATTTCTATTCAGCAATTATTTCTGGATTAGCAAATATTCTTTTAGATATTGTATTTATTTTATGGTGGGGAGCTACAGGGGCAGCTATAAGTACTGTTTGTATTTTTATTCTAGATGGAACAATATCAACACTTTATATGTATTATTTTCTTTATAAGAAACATGAAGTAGTTAATAATAATAAATAACTATAAACAAGAAAGAAGAATATGAATAAGAAATTTTTATTAATTGGAAATATAAAAAGTTTATATATTACTCAATATATTGAGAACGTACTTGAACCATTAGGTTTCCAAATATATATGCAGATATCAAAAGAAGAGTATACTTTTGAAAAAGATTTTATAAAAACACACAAACTAGAAATTATAAAGAAACATGAATTATACGAATCATTGCTTTTTAAGATTCCATTTTTTGGAAGGAAACTGAAATCATTATTTAACATATTTGAAATTTTAAAAATAGGATCTTTTGACTACATACATTTACACTATGTTACATTACTAGATTTAATCACAATCTCAATCGTTAAATCTAAAAAGACAAAGATTTATGCTTCATTTTGGGGATCAGATTTACTAAGACAATCACGAAAATATCTTGGATTTGAAAAAAAATTTTTAAAAAAATACAATCATATATCTAATGCTGCTCTTTTATTACAAAAATCTTTTGAAAAATTATTTCCAACCTTAAAAGAAAAATCAGAAATGATACCATTTGGAGTGTCATTATTATCATATATTGATAATATATCCTTAGATTCGAAAGAATGTAAATCTTTTTATGGATTTCCTCAAGAAAAAAAAATCATTGCAATAGGTTATAATGGTATAAAAGAACAACAGCATGATAAAGTTATATATGCTTTACAGAATTTAGAAAATAAGAATAAATATTATATTCTTTTACAATTAAGTTACGGCAATAATGATAAACAGTATAACGAGAAGTTAATAAATTTATTAAAAAACAGCGGATTTGAATATAAAATTGTAACCGATTTTCTTTCTATGGAAGATTTGGCCAAATTACGTATTGCAACAGACATTTTCATAAATGCTCAAACAACAGATGCTTTCTCTAATTCTGTAATGGAGTGTATTTACACTAAGACATTAATTTTAAATGCTTCCTGGTTGCATTACCCAGAACTAGATGAATATCCATTATATGTTAATGAATTTAAAAAGTTTGAGGAAATTCCATCTCTATTGGAAAAAAATATCTCTGATGAACATTTATTATGGAATAAAAATAAAATAAAAGAAGAAACAACATGGAAAGCCTGTCGTGAAAAATGGGCTAAAATTTATGATATAAAATAGAGTAAAGAAGAAATTATGATTAATCTTGAACAATTCATTTCACAGTATGTCACAGAACGTGACTCAAGTCTTTTTGCAAAAGACATTAAGAACAATTCCGCAGCACTTACAAAAGCAATTAAAGATAAGTCTATGCTTGTAATTGGTGGTGCTGGAAGTATCGGAAGTTCGTTTATAAAAGCGTGCTTACAGTTTCAACCAAAAGCCCTTGTTGTAGTTGATGTAAATGAAAACGGACTCGCAGAGCTTACACGTGATTTACGTAGTACAAAAGGTATGTTTGTACCAGAAGACTATGTGCCATATCCTATAAACTATGCTCAGCCTGTATTTGAAAAAATGTTCCGCGCTCGCGGTGGCTTTGACATTGTTGCAAACTTTTCTGCACATAAGCACGTTCGTAGTGAAAAGGATATTTATTCAGTAGAAGCTCTTTTACAGAATAATGTCTTGAATGCTAAAAAATTGCTTGATTTGCTTTCAGAATTTCCGCCGGAAGAATATTTCTGTGTTTCTACAGATAAAGCTGCTAATCCTGTAAATATTATGGGTGCAAGTAAGAGAATTATGGAAGACGTAATTTTCTCATATTCTGATAAGTTCCCAGTAAAAACCGCTCGTTTTGCAAATGTTGCCTTTTCAAATGGTTCATTACCAGCTGGCTTTATTGACCGTATGTCTAAACTTCAGCCAATTTCAGCTCCAAGTGATGTAAAACGATATTTTGTTAGTCCTCAGGAAAGTGGACAGATTTGTATGCTGGCTTGTATGCTTGGAAAGAATCGAGAAATCTACTTCCCTAAACTTGAAGAAAAGAAAATGAAAACTTTTTCTTCTATTGCAACAGATTTCTTACATGAAAATGGATATGAAGTTTTGGAATGTAATTCAGATCAGGAAGCAATTGATAAAGCTGAAGATTTGAAGAAAGGTTCAAAAAAATATCCTGTTCATTATTCTGGTTCTGATACAACTGGTGAAAAAGCTTATGAAGAATTCTTCACTGATACAGAACAGACAGATATGAATCAGTTCGAATCTTTGGGTGTTGTTACAAACAGAACTGCTCGCCCGGTAAGTGAGATTCAGGATTTGTTTACAAAACTTGAGAATGCTTTTGCTAAGCCAAATACGACAAAGGCTGAAGTAGTAACAATTTTGAAAGATTTCTTACCTAATTTTGAGCATGAAGAAAAAGGTAAATCGCTTGACAGTAAAATGTAGAATTTGAGAGAAAATTATATGTCTGTACTTAGATTAATGTATATTACAAACAATCCTGATGTAGCTCTTATTGCAGAAAAAAATGGGGTTGATAGAATTTGGATTGATCTTGAAACTGAAGGAAAAGAAGAAAGACAAAAAGGTAGAAATACAGTAAAGAGTAATCATACAATAGATGATATAAAACGTATAAAACCTCAACTCACTAAAGCAAAGATGCAGGTAAGAATTAACCCGTGGAGTGAAAGAAGTGCAAAAGAAATAGATTCCGTAATAGAAGCGGGGGCTGATGTAATCATGTTACCTATGTGGCGTTCTGTTGAGGAAGTAAGTGCTTTTATTCAAGCCGTTAATGGTAGATGTAAGACATTGTTGCTTCTTGAAACAATCGGTGCAGAAAAATCATTAGATGAAGTATTGAAAATCACAGGTATTGATGAAATACATATAGGCTTAAATGATTTGCATTTGGAATATAAACTACCATATATGTTTGAATTATTATCAAATGGAAAGATTGAAGAGATTTGTAATAAGATAAAGCCAACTGGTATACCATTTGGTTTTGGTGGAATTGGAATGATGGGAAGTGGATTAATTCCTACCCCTGAGGAAATTATTAATGAACATTTTAGATTAGGTTCTACAGCGCTTATTCTTTCTCGTTCTTTTTGCAACTATGAGCAAATTGGAAATCTTGAAGAAATTAATAAAAGATTTTCAATTGGGGTAAAGGCCATAAGGGAACAAGAAAAGATTGCTACTAGATTTACACAAGAAGATTTCCTGAAAAATAAAGAAATTGTTTGTAAAGGTGTAGAACAGACAATGAAACAAATGAGGACATAAAAAATGAAGCAATTGAATATTACAGGTTTGCAAATATTAAACAAACAATTTGGAGATGGATTCTATCTTCTAGACTCTGATGTTTTTCTAAAGAATTACAAAAATTTAACAGAGGAATTTAAGAATCATTACTCAAATTTTAATATTGCATATAGTTATAAGACGAATTATCTTCCAAAACTTGGAACAATTGTAAATGAGCAAGGTGGTTTTGCAGAAGTTGTTTCTGAAATGGAATTAGAAATTGCGAAAAAAGCTGGTGTTCCATTTGAACGGATTATCTGGAATGGACCTATCAAAAATAGAGAAGCTTTGAGTGCTTTCCTCTTGAATGGTGGATGTTCAAATATTGATAATCTGGATGAATGGCTCTTCATTTCGGATTTAGTGGATAAAAACACTGATAAAACATTTAATGTAGGAATCAGATGTAATTTTGATGTTGGTGATGGAGTCCTTTCAAGATTTGGCGTTGATACAGAATCTGTTGATTTTATTACGATTTGTAAAGGTATTGCTTCAAAAAAGAATGTAAATCTAACTTCACTTCAATGTCATTTTGCAAAAAGAAACTCCTCTTATTGGCAGAAGCGTACACAAACAATGCTAGATATCTATGATAGATTAAAAGCAGACTTTGACTTGCAGGCAGAACGAATTGATTTAGGTGGCGCTTTAAGCGGTGATATGTCTGAAGACTTTGCAAAACAGATAGGTGCTACTTCATACGGTTATAAAGCCTTTGCAGATGCAAGTGCTACTCTTTTTGCAGACCACTTCAAGAGTGAAGAGTTCAAACCAATACTTCTTATCGAGCCTGGAACAGCATTAGCCGCAGATTGTATGCGTGTTGTATTCAAGGTAATGAATATAAAAACTGTGAAAGATAAATCGATAGCAACTGTTTTTGGAAGCCAGAAGAATATAAGTATGCAGGGTATTAATCCTCCTATGACAGTTATTCATGGAACTGGTGTTCTAAAAGATTATGCAAATCTTGATTTTGCAGGATACACATGTATTGAAAGTGACTATCTGTATAAAGGATATTCTGGAAAGCTTGCAGAAGGTGATTTTATAATTCTGGAAAACTGTGGTTCTTATTCTGTAGTGATGAAACCACCGTTTATTCTTCCAAACTTTCCAATTATTGATATAAGTTCAGGTATTGATAGTGTTGAACTTATAAAACGTGCTGAAACTTTTGACGATTTATTTTTAACATATAATTTTTAAAAGGAGTCTTAAATATAACTATGAGTACAAATAACGTTTCTAATAATTCAGATGTTTTGATTTGGTATAATGGTAAAATAATGCCATTAAATGAAGCTCAAATAAACATTATGTCTCCAACTTCTCAATTTGGACTTAATGTATTTGAAGGAATTCCATGTTATTGGAATGAAGAAGAACAACATTTATATGGATTCAGACTTGATGCACATTATAAGAGACTTTTACAATCAGCTAAATTATTGCAGATTGATTGTAAATACACTGCAGAAGACATGAAAAATGCACTTATTGATGTATTGAAGGCTTGCAATTATAAAGAAAATGCTTCTGCAAGACAAACTTTGTTTGTTGAAGGAAATGGTTCATGGCGTTCTGATGGTCCTGTTGGAATGTTTGTATCACCTATTCAGAGAAAAAGAACCAGTGCTGAATATAATAAAAAGGGATTGAATGTTTGCGTAGCAAGTTGGAGAAGAATTAGTGATACAATGCTTAGCCCAAGAATTAAATGTGGTGCAAACTATATTAATTCAAGGATGGGACAGAGAGAAGCTCTTAGAAATGGCTATGATACATGTTTATTCTTGAATGAAAATGGAAAAATTTCTGAAGGGCCAGGAAGTTGTTTCTTTATGATAAAAGAGGGGAAACTTATTACTCCACAACTTACAGATAGTGTTCTTGAAAGTATTACTCGAGATTCAATTATTCAAATTGCCAAAGGATTAAAAATTGAAGTTATTGAAAGAACTATAGATAGAACAGAACTTTATACTGCTGACGAAGCATTTTTATGTGGTTCTGCAATGGAAGTAACTCCAGTTTCTAGTATTGATAGATATGAAATAGCAAATCATAATATGACAGATATGTTGCATTCTGAATATCTAAAGGCTGCAAAACATATGAATCCAGCTTATTTTGAATGGGTTACAGAAATTTATTAATACTGATACGGACTCATATAAACATGGAACGCAATTATTCTTTGGACATATTCAGAATTTTTTCTATGCTATTAATAATCACCTTACATATATTGGGTAGTTCTAATATGGGGGGGGAATTATTATTAAATAATAGCTCTGTAAATTATTATATTGGTTGGGCATTTGAAACATTTGCTTTTTGTGGAGTAAATTGTTTTGCAATGCTTTCAGGGTATTTATGTGTTTATAAGAACAGAATGAACTATAAAAGAATAATGGATATTTGGGGGGTATTATTCATTTATTCTGTTTTATTTTTGTTGATTAGTTATCCTTTTTACAACATAACGAACAAAGATATTTATAAATCCGTTTTTCCATTAACAAGTAGAGTAGATTGGTTTACTACAAGTTATTTTGGTTTATTCATGATTATGCCTTTTATTAATAAAGCGTTAATAAATTGTAATCAGATTGAGTTTAAAAAATTACTTTTTATTTGTAGTTCTTTATTTGTTATATTACCATTATTGAACTTTAATCGTATAGATTTATTTATGACTTCATCTGGTTATTCTTTTTTATGGCTTTGTGTGATGTATTGTTTTGGTGCCTATCAAAGAATTTTTCCTAAAAAAATGAAACATAGTATTTTGATAACTCTTGTATCTACAGTGTTAGCTTTCTGTTCGAAGTTTGTTGTTTTATTATTTTTAAAAACAATTCATATTGAAGGTCATGATAATTTATCTATGGTACTTATTGGTTATACAAGTCCATTTATGGTTATTAATGCTTATATGTTGTTGAATTATTTCTCAAATAAAAAACTAAAAATCGAAGGAAGACTTAGTAAACTTGTTGTATTTTTAAGTTCTGTTTCTTTTGCAGTTCTTATAATTCATACAAACCAATGTGCAATTGTTTATTTATTAAAAGATAGATTTGAATTCTTAAAAGAAGTGAATTTTGTTCTTTTTATAGTTGCTGTTCCTTTATTCGCATGTGTATTATATTGTATTTTTACTGCTATAGAGGGAATTAGAAGAATAATCTTTCATTTTACAAGATTGGAAGTTCTGTTAGATAAAATAAAGGATGTTATCCTCGATAAATTAATTAAAATTTCATGTAAAATTATTCGAACTGAATAAATCTGTATTTAGAAAAAATGGAAAAGATAAAAAATATAACTGTTACAGTAAACACAAAGTTGATTGATGTTCTGAAAAAAATGGATGAAACAGAACATAAACTCCTTCTCGTCGCTGACAAAACAAAATTTGTGGGAGTTGTCAGTATTGGGGATCTTCAACGTTGTATTCTGAAATGTATAGACTTGAACAATGAAGTTCGTTCAATTATTCGTTCTGATATTATTTTTGCGTCAGAAGAAACTTCGATGCAAAGTATAAAGGAACAGATGGTAAAGTGGCGAATGGAGTTCATGCCAATTGTTGCTGCTGATGGTACACTTAAGGATGTAGTTTTCTGGGAAGATATATTTCCTTCTCAGATGGAAGCTATAAAATTGGAAAAACATTATCCTGTTGTAATCATGGCTGGGGGATTCGGGACTCGATTAAAACCTCTTACTAACGTAATTCCAAAACCACTTGTTCCGATTGGAGAAAAGACAATTATTGAATATATAATTGAACGTTTTGAAGCAGTAGGATGTGAAAAATTTTATTGTTCTGTAAATTATAAGGCTGATATTCTTAAGTATTATCTGGAAACCAAAGGAAAAAAAATGGAATATTTCCAAGAACCACAGCCTCTCGGGACTGCAGGATCTCTATATCTTTTGAAAGATAAACTTAGTGATACATTTTTTGTTATTAATTGTGACATTCTTCTTGATGTTGATTTATCTGAATTGATGAAATTTCATAAGAATAATGAAAATGTTATTACATTAGTTTCTGTAGTAAAGAATTTGCAGATTCCTTATGGAACGTTAAAAACAAAGGAAAATGGCCAGTTAGTTGAACTTCAAGAAAAACCAAATGAGGTTTATCAGATTAATTCTGGATTATACATTTTGGAACCTGAGATTTTTAATTATATTGAAGATAATCAGTTTTTACATATAACTACTTTAATTGAAAAAATTATGGCTGATGGTAAGAAGGTTGGAGTATTCCCTGTAAATGAACATTCCTGGACAGATATGGGGAACTGGCAGGAGTACTTGAAGTTGATTCGGGTTAATTAACAGACAAAGAAAATTGAGGTGAATATGAAAATAGTAACAGTAGTAGGAGCACGTCCACAGTTTGTAAAAGCGGCAGCTGGTAGTCGCGTATTAAGAACAAAACATCAAGAAATTTTAGTTCATACAGGACAACATTATGATCCGAATATGAGTGATGTTTTTTTTGAAGAAATGCAGATTCCACGACCAGACTATAATTTAGGTATTTCAGGTGGAAGTCATGGTGAAATGACAGGTAAGATGCTTATTGAAATTGAAAAAGTTTTACTTAAGGAAAAGCCGGATGCACTTCTTGTATATGGAGATACAAATTCTACTCTTGCTGGTGCCTTAGCAGCTGTAAAATTACATATACCTGTATTCCATGTTGAAGCTGGAAACAGACTTGGAACTCTAAATAATCCTGAAGAAGTAAATAGAATTTGCACCGATCATGTTTCCAGTTTATTATTTTGTGCTACAGAAGGAGCAAAAGCACAACTTGAAAAGGAAAATTTGGTAAGTGATGAGCATAGAGCTTTTGTTGTTGGAAATATAATGTATGATTCTTTTTTACATTTTGCAAATTCTGAATGGAAAAAAGATGGAATATTAGATTTTGATGGTAAGCATGTTTTTATACCTGAACATTACTACTACATGACTTGCCATCGACAAGAAAATACATACAGTGATGAACCATTGAATGAGATTTTAAGTGCTATGAATAGTCTTGATGCGCCCACAATTTATCCTGTTCATCCTCGTAATCAAGAAAGAGCTCGACGTTTAGTTAATTCATATAATTATAAGAATATTATTCTTACACAGCCTGTAAAATATTCTGATTCTGTACATCTTACTCAAAATGCGAAAAAAATTGTCACTGATTCAGGTGGATTACAGTGTGAAGCTTTTTTTGCAGGTGTTCAGTGTATATTCATTTTTGATAAGGTTGCATGGCCAGAGACAATGGTCGGAAATCGTAATCAGCTTTGTAAGCCAGAAAAAAAAGCAATACTTGAAGCTCTTGATAAAGAGCAACATATTGATCCAAATTATAAGCCGTTTGGCGATGGTCATGCTGCAGAAAAAATTTTAAGTGGCATTAGTTTATTTTAAATGGGAATAACAATGAAAGGAATATATATATATCAATGTCCTATAGAAGAGGATAATTCAAAACAATTTGTAGGTATTTTAAAAAAAGTTTATGCACAGTATGAAGTATTTAAGAAAAATATAACAACGGATTTCGACTTAATAAATTTAAAAAGAAATTATAATAAAAATCCATTTGTACGTTTTTTTGCATATTTATTTTTTTCTAATGTTTTTGATTATTCAGATATTAAGGATAAAAAATATGATTATGTATATATAAGACGTATAAATCCAAATTGTCGGTCAATAATATGTATGTTAAAACAATTAAGAAAAATTAATCCTAATTGTAAAATTTTATATGAAATTCCTACATATCCTTATGATTTCGAACATAAAGGTTTTTTGGGAAAAATTCAATTAATTATAGATAAAGTTTTTCGAAAAAAACTATATCTATATGTTGATAAGATTGTAATTATTACTGATGAAGAGAAAATTTTTGGTTGTAAAACACTTAAAATTTCAAATGGAGTTGATGTTAATTCAATACCTATATGTTCAAAAAAAGAGTTTGATTCTCAAAACATTTCATTAATTGCCGTTGCACAATTTGCTTTTTGGCATGCTTATGAAAGAGTTATAGAAGGATTATATCAGTATTATAAAAAGGGGGGGGCTTCTAATATAGTTTTGCATCTTATTGGCAATGGGGCAGAATTGCAAAAATATAAAGATTTAGTTAATAAATATAAACTAAATGAATTTGTTATTTTTCATGGAGCATTATTTGGTGATCAATTGTCAGATGTGTTTAATAAAGCTGATATAGCAATATCATCTTTAGGATGTCATAGGATTAATATATTTACAGCTTCTGCATTAAAGACTCGCGAATATTTTTGTCGAGGTTTACCTATTATAACTTCAACTAAAGTTGATATTATACCCGATGATTTTAAATATGCTTTACGAGTACCTGAAGATGATACTCCGATTGATATAGATAGAGTTATTGATTTTGCTAAAAATGTTTACATTAATAAAGAAACAAACCAATCAGACCGAGTTGTTACTACAAAAATGATTCGAAAATTTGCAGAAAATAACTGTAGTATGGAAAGTGCTATGAAAAATGTGATTAATTATTTTAGTGACAAATGAAAAAACTTTTTATTATTGTTTTATATAAAACAAATGTGAAGGATTGTTTAACTATTACATCTTTTAAGAATTGCAAATTATTCTTAAATAATAATAATACATTTATTATTTGGGATAATAGTCCTAATCCAAATATTAATGCTAATCAAGATTACTGTGAACAACTTAGTGATAATGTTTTATATGAATCACATACTGAAAATACTTCTCTAGCAAAAGTGTATAATAATTGTATTTCTAGATATTCAATGTATGATGCTGTTTGTATTTTCGATCAGGATTCTGAAATTTCACAAAACGATTATGATAGATATGTTGATTCCCTATTGATCGAAAATAAGAATATACCTGTTTTCCTTCCTCAGATATTTTCAAATGGAAAACTTTATTCACCAGGCAAGTTTTGGGTTTTTAAGGGGTGGCATTATAAGAGACTCAACGAAGGGATTTTTAAGGATAGATTATATACCGCAATTATGAGTGGTACGATAGTTAGACTTAAATTTATAAATCAATATAAGATTTCATTTAACGAAGAATTACAGTTATATGGAATAGATACTTGTTTTTTTACTGATTTAAGAAAAAAAAATCCGTGTTTTTACCTTATGAAAACTGTACTGCGACATAATCTTTCTGAAGAAATCCTATATAATGATAATTATAAAATGCGTACTAATATATATTTAGATGGTTGTATTCAAACTGCCAGAGGAAATATAGTTTATATACTTTTGATAAAACTCTATAAACTATTTTTACATATTATAGGGAGATTATAATTTTGAAGAAATTAATTAAATCTCTTTGGAAAAAACTAACGAAAATGGAAATAGATGAATCTATTCCAAATTATATTCTTTATAAATATGTGTTAGATAAGTCTTCCAATTTGATTAGAGGTTTTTTGAAATTTGGATGTTCGAAAATTTTTATAGATAAGAAATGTACAATAAAATGCAAAAAAATGATTCAATCCCACTATTAAAAAGGCTTAAATGCTGATTTGACAACAAATCAAAAAAACACAAACAAGCTGTTGACAATAAACGTTGATTTAAATTGACCAGTTTTAATAAACATTTTTTTGAGGAGAAAATAATATGACAACAATAGGTTACATCAGGGTTAGTT
>ODAI014396520.1_pt1 | contig 12947 bp, 9 predicted proteins | sample 1539321 | NCBI WGS metagenome assembly ODAI01 (sample SAMN02144231, study PRJEB22623) | gut metagenome | biome: sheep rumen | host: Ovis aries | place: New Zealand | reverse complement strand
CTTTTCCGCCATGCAAACTTGCAAATTTCTTGACTTACCTCCAGTAAGCCTGCGAAATCTGCAAGCTCGCATGTCGAAAAATTCACTCGTCAGATGACCACCTCATTTAATCAGCGTTTCCTTAAACGCGATATGGCCGAACCGAAACGACGTTGGCTTTGATTCCGGCTGGGGCGACGCCATGGAAACGCCTTGGCAGAAAACCGAATCGGAAAGCGAAGCGGAACAGGAGCGTACAGTGGAATCCGAACAGAAAACCGCGTCCCAGACCCCTTCAGTCGACGACGGCTTCATTCGCGTCGAGGGCGGCGCATTCCAGATGGGCAGCCCGGCGGATGAGAACTGGCGCATCGACGACGAGACACGGCACGAGGTGACCGTTGCCGCCTTCTATATCGATCCTCATGAGGCTACCCAGGCCGAATGGGAGGCCATGATGGGCGACAATCCCAGCGCCTTCACCGGTGGCGACCTGCCCGTGGAGAACCTCTCCTGGCTGGACGCGATCCTATTTGCCAACGCGAAAAGTGCGGCGACGGGGCTGACACCGGCCTATTCGGTAGAAGGCGAATCCGTCACCTGGAACCGGGCTGCCAACGGCTACCGGCTGCCCACCGAGGCGGAGTGGGAATACGCTTGCCGCGCGGGTTCAACCACGCCCTTCAACCTGGAGCGTTCGCTGGACGCGGACGACGCCAACTTCTACGGCCACTATCCCTACGAGATCGAGGAGAACTACTTTGACGATTCCGTGCTCGAGGCCCGTCCGGGGGAGTATCGGGGCAAGACTGTGGCGGTTGGCAGCTTTACGCCCAACGCATGGGGCCTGTATGACATGCACGGCAACGTCAACGAGTGGTGCTGGGACTGGTACGGCCCGTATAACCTCAAAAACACCGACAATCCCACCGGCGCCGAAACCGGCACCCGCCACGTCTACCGGGGCGGCGGCTGGAACGATTTCGGCAAGAACCTGCGCAGCGCCTACCGCGCGGCGGGCCAGGCGGACATGAGGAGCGCCAACCTTGGCGTGCGCCTGGTGCGCAACGCCGGGGCAGGCATCACAGGCGCGGTTGCCGCTTCGGACGGCATTCCCTCCACGTCCGGCGGCAGCAGGGTGCTGATCGCCTACTTCTCCTGGGGTGGCAACACCCGGGGCATTGCCCGCGAGATCCAGCGGCAGCCCGGCTTCGCCCTGTTCGAGATCGAACCCATCCCCGCCTATTCCGACGACTACAACACCGTGCTGATGGAGGCCCAGCGGGACCAGCACGCCCAGGCGCGGCCCGAGATCGCCGGCTTGCCGGAGAACATCGACGGCTACGATACTGTCCTGCTGGGCTATCCCAACTGGTGGGCGTCCATCCCCATGCCCGTCGCGTCCTTCCTGGAGGCGTTTGATTTCTCCGGTAAGCGCATCATTCCCTTCTGCTCCCACGGCGGCGGGCGCTTTGGCCAGAGCCTGACGGCCATCGCTAAGCTGGCCCCCGAATCCAACATGGGCCAGGGCCTGTCCGTCCACTACTCCGGTGGCGCGACCCTCTCAGAGGATGTGGCCGCGTGGCTGAATGAGAATGGGATTCACTGACGTTTCCGTTATGGATCAAGATGAATGATAACATGCTGATTTGCCGCTCCGCGACAAATCAGTTTTTTCATGTGGACAACGCACCGCCATATTGCTATAATAATGTTATCCAGCGTCAATGAACGGGGACGGTGTCGGGTATGAGGCAATACGGATGGACGGAGAAGGGAATCATCGGATTGATCTTTGCGCCGCTCGGACTGGTATTCCTGGTCGTGGGACTGCTGCTTAACGCCCGGATTCGCTCGCCCGAGGAGCGACTGGTCTTCCTGGTCTGCTTTGCCGGAGTGGGCGGCGTATTTCTCGCGGTGGGGCTGATCCTGCTGGGGATGGAGCTTCGGCGGCGGGCAAAGCAGCGCGCGGCCTATGAAGGCGGCCACTATGTGACGGGCAGGGTGGCCGGCTGCCGGGTCAACACGCGCGTGAACGTGAATGGCACGCACCCGATGGTGGTGGAGGTCCACTGGACGGACCCGGATACGGGCACGGTCCACGTCTTTTACAGCCGCTACCTGTACGTCAACGTGGAGCCGCTGCTGACCGGCGACGCGGTGCCGGTTTACCTGGACCGGGGGGACAAAAGGGTCGGATTTGTGGATATCGACGCCGTCCTGCCGAGGATCGAGGTGCACAGGTGAGCGGGGATCGGACGGGTTGTGCGGTATTTTCTAAGGCGGATATGCTTCTGAATCGCCGGCCATGCGCGGCAAAAAATGGGAGGATAATCATATGCGATGCATCAATATCAACCGGGGCTGGCGCTTCGGCCATGGACTGATCGACAACAACCGGCGTCTGAACGGCGAGCTGGAGGAGCGCGTCGTAGACCTGCCCCACGATTACATGATCGAAGGCGACGTCTATCCTGAAGCGCCGTCGGGGCCGGCCAGCGGCTATTACAACGCAGGCGTCGCCCACTACTGGCGGCAGCTGGACATTCCCGCCGAATGGGCTGGGGAGCGGGTCGCGCTGCGGCTGGACGGCGCGATGATGAACGCCACCGTCGAGGTCAACGGCGCGAAGGCCGCGCTGCACCACTACGGCTATTCGCCCTTCGAGGCGGACATCACCCGGCTGCTCTACCCCGGCGAGCCGAACAGCGTTGTCATCACGGTGAACCCCAGCATGCAGCCCAATTCCCGCTGGTATTCGGGGGCGGGACTGTTCCGGGGCGTGACGCTGGTCCACATGCCGAAGCTGCACGTCGCCTTCGGGGGCCTGTCCGGATACACGCGGAAGATCGAATACGCGCCGGATGGCCGCGCACAGACCGCCTTCCTGAAGGCCGGCGCAGAGATCGGCAACGAATGGGCCGAGAGCCGGCTGGCCGAGGTGACCTTCGAGCTGATCGACGACGCCACCGGCGAAGCCGTGCACAGCGCAAGGACCCTGACACAGGTGCCGCCGATGGGCGTATCGACGGCCTATGCCACCCTGACCGTGGAGGCTCCGAGGCTGTGGAGCGCCGAGGAACCCTGCCTGTACCGCCTTTCGGCGCGGGTGAAGGACGCGGGCGCCTACAAGACCCGCATCATCCCCGCCGACAGCCCGACTGTCGATGGGGAGAGCGTGCTTTTCGGCATTCGCACCGTTGAGGCGGACGTGCGCCACGGCCTGCGGATCAACGGCAAAACCGTCAAGCTGAAGGGCGGCTGCCTGCACCACGACAACGGCGTGATCGGCGCGGTGAGCCTGTACGACGCCGAGGCCTGGAAGGTGCGGAAGCTGAAGGCCCTCGGCTTCAACGCCATCCGCACGACCCACAACCCGCCCTCCGCGGCACTGATCGAGGCCTGTGACCGGCTGGGCCTGTACGTGTTCGACGAGGCCTTCGACGTCTGGGGCATGGGCAAGCAGCCCGGGGACTACAACCAGTACTTTGAATCCGACTGGCAGGGGGACCTTGCCGCCTTTGTGCGCCGGGACCGCTGCCACCCAAGCGTGATCATTTGGTCTACCGGCAACGAAATCACCGAGCGGGCGGGGCTGAACGACGGCTATGTCTGGGCGACCCGCCTGGCGGAGGCCGTTCGGGCGCTGGATGCAAGCCGCCCCGTTTCCAACGGCATCTGCTCCTTCTGGAACGGCCTGGACGACGTTTTGATGGCCGACCAGCTGCGCAGGTGGCGCGGCGAGGGCAGCCTGCAAAACGCCGACGCCGGCGGCCCGGAGAATACGATGTGGGAGCGGTATACCGAGGCTTTTGCCAACGGGCTGGACGTGGTGGGCTACAACTACATGGAGGATCGGTATGCCCAGGATCACGGGCTGTTTCCGGAGCGGGTGATGCTGGGCTCCGAGAACTATCCCGTGCAGGTGGGCATGCACTGGCCGATGATCGAGCGCACGCCCTGGGTGATCGGCGAATTCACGTGGACGGCCTGGGATTACATCGGCGAGGCGGGCATCGGCGGGGCCACCTTCTACGATCCCGAGGCCCCCGCCATGAAGGACGGCGCGAGCCCCTGGCTCATCGGCGCGCCCTTCCCGTGGCGACTGGCGAACGACGCCGACTTTGATATCACCGGCGCGGTGCGTCCCCAGGGCGTCTACCGTCGAATCGTGTGGGGCAGCGATGAGACCGCCGTGTTCAGCTATGATCCCCTGAATTACGGCAAGACGGAGGTGCTGTCGGGCTGGGGCTTCCCCGGCGTGTGGGACAGCTGGACCTGGCGCGGGCAGGAGGGCCGGGGCGTGGATGTGCTGGTGTTCAGCGGAGCGGAGGAGGGGGAGCTGCTGCTCAACGGTCAAAGCGCGGGCAGAGCGCGCGCCGGCGAGGCCCAGGTCCACGGCATGCCGATGAGCTTCCTGTTCCGCACCGTCTACGCGCCCGGCACGCTGGAGGCCGTGAGCTACAGGAATGGCCGGGAGGTTTCCCGGGCAAAGCTGGAGACGGCGGGCGCGCCGGCGAAGGTTCGGATCGTCCCGGAGACCGCGGCCCTGCGCGGGGACGGGGAATCCCTGGGCTATGTGCGGATCGAACTGGTGGATTCAGAAGGCAGGCGCGTCCCGGACGCCCGGTTGGCGCTTAAAGCCGAGGTGACCGGCGCGGCGCGGTTGCTGGGCCTGGGCTCTGGCAATCCCATTACCGAGGATAACTACTCTCGGGGCGAGTGCGTCAGCCACTGCGGCGCGGCGCTGGCGGTGCTCCGCTCGGGCTACCGGCCCGGCGCGGCCACGCTAAAGGTGATGGCCGAGAGCGTGGGCGAGGCGTCGGTTGAGGTGAGGGTCGTATAAATCCTGATTTACCGCAGGGCGACAGATCAGTGTTTGCAGGTGTCTGAACAGGCATGGTATGACGATCGCAGGGGCGCCGATGGGATGCCCCTGCGATTCGTCATCTATGCCTTTGTCTTGCGCTGAACGCTTGCCCGGCATGCCGTCAGTCCTCCCGCCGCGACCCGGCGCGGAGGATGGACAGGACGGCGAATACCAGCAACAGGAACGGATAGAACAGCCACGGTATGATGGAGAAGCTGCTGATGCCCGCCAGGCTTGCCGCGATGAGCAGCTGCGCGCCGTAGGGGATGATGCCCTGCGTGATGCAGGAGCAGGTGTCCAGCAGCGAGGCCGTCACCCTGCCGGAGACGCCGAATTCCTGGCTGATTTCCCGGGCGATGGGGGCGGCGATGACGATGGCGACGGTATTGTTCGCGGTGGCGACGTCCATGAAGGCGGTCAGCAACGCGATGCCGGCCATGCCGCCGCGCCTGCCGTTGAAGTGGGCCCGAATGAAGGACAGTATCGCCTCAAAGCCGCCGTGAGCCTTCATCAGCGCGGAGATCGAGGCGACGAGCAGGGTTACGATCATCGTTTCGAACATCGATGCGGTGCCGTCTCCCATCGCGGCGAAGGCGTCGGCATAGCCGATCTGCCCCAGACACAGCCCCGCGCCCAGGAACAGCAGCACGCCGATCAGCAGCACGACGAACACGTTGATGCCCAGCAGCGCCAGCACCAGCACCGCGAAGTAGGGCAGCGCGAGCCATACGTTGAATTCGAAATGGCCGATGGCCGCGCTCCGGCTGCCCAGGGACAGGACGATCAGCAGTATGAGCGTCGCGATGGCGGCGGGAAGGGCGATTTTGATGTTGGTCAGGAACTTGTCCTTCATCTCGATGCCCTGGGTTCGGGTGGCGGCGATGGTGGTGTCGGATATGACGGAGAGGTTGTCCCCGAACATCGCGCCGCCGACGACCGTGCCGACGCACAGCGGCAGCGAAAGCCCGCCGTTCTGGGCCACCTCCGCGGCGATGGGAACCAGCAGCGTGATGGTGCCGACGCTGGTGCCCATCGCCATGGAGATCAGGCAGGCGATGATGAACAGCCCCGATACCGCGAATCGCGGCGGTATCACGTTGAGCAGCATGTTCGCCACGCTGACGGCCCCGCCCGTGGCCTTTGCGATGCCGCTGAAGGCGCCGGCCAGCAGGAAGATAAAGAGCATCGTGGTGATGTTGTCGTCTCCGATGCCCTTGGCGCAGATGTGGATCTTCTCGTCAAAGGTCAGACTTCGGTTTTGCAGGAAGGCCACGATCAGCGCGATGCCGAAGGCGACGACCACGGACATGATGTAAAAGCCCATCCGTCCTTCCACGGGATTGATGTATTCAAAAAAGATGCCGTGCCCGAGGTAGATGACCAGGAATACGGCGATGGGCAGGAGCGCCAGAGGATTCGGCTTGACTTTGCGGGTTTCGACCCCGTCGGTTTTTCGGCTTGCGTTTGTGCTGTCTTGCATGGCTCTTCTCCGTTCCTATGCTGTCGGCATGTACTGTCAGGCGGATCGCTGGTCCGTCGGCGTCCATCCTGGAATAGCATAGCACAATTCACAAACGGATTCAACCAAGTAAAACCACGGGAAATGAAGCAAACCTGAATTTAAGGAAATGCCGCACAATATGGGTGGCAGTCTGGCGGGCGAATTTCAGCCATCCGCAGCCTGCAAATTCCTTGACTTACCTCCAGTAAGCCTGCGAAATTTGCAGGCCACGACTGACTAAAGTTCACCTCGCCATACTGCCATCCAATTATGCGGCATTTCCTTAACGCCCGTTCTGCATCTGATCCGGGCAGCGCGCCGCCAGCCGTTCCATGACGTCGGTACCGGTGTCCTCGCCGTTCCGGTCGAGCCATTTGGCGGGCAGGGCGGGGCGGATGGCCTCCGTCCAGGGCGTTACGGGGCAGGGGAGATGCAGAGCAAAGCTCCTGCTGTTGAGTATCGCGTCCACATAGTCCCGGATGCCGCGAAGGGGCGCGTCAAAGGCTGCGCCGGCGAGCCGGTCGGGCCACATGGTATCGGCGTTGTGGTTGTCGGAGCCCGCGGTCATCGGCTTGCCGGTAACCTGGGCGTACCGCAGGGCGAGGCTGTTCCATTCCGGCTCGTTTCCGGCGTTGAAGACCTCGATCCCGTCGCACAGGTACTGGGCCAGGTAGATCGTGTGGTTGTAGCTCCTGGCCCGGAAGGGGTGGGCCTGTACCACGCAGCCGCCCGCGGCGCGCACCGCCTCGTACTGCTGCCTGCGGGTCCAGGCGATCATCTCAGGGTGGGCCAGCATCCAATTCCTGTCGAGGCCGTAGACCAGGTATTCGTCCCCGTCGTAGTTCTCCTCCCAGCCGAAGAATACCGGAAGACCCCTTTTCTCGCCCTCGTTCAGGGCATCCTCGTAACCGGCGCAGAAGCGGTTGACGAATTCCCGCCAGGGCAGGTGGCGGTCGACGGCGCAGTTGCCTCGGTAGAAGTGATCGGTGACGATGATGCCGGCGAAGCCTGCGTCGATATACCGCTGTATGTAATCCCGCCCCATCGATTTGCCGCAGGCGCTGGCCTGGCAGGTGTGCAGATGCGTTTCATATACAAACGCGCCCCGCGGTTCCCGTCTGTCGCCCGTCATGTTCCAACAGCTCCTTCAGTTCCGCCCCGTGCCGGGGTGGGCCCTGTAATACTGCCGCTTGTTTTCGTACATGTTTTCATCCGCCTTGCGCAGGGCATGGCGCACGTTCCGGCAATCCGGCTCCACGTAAAAGCCCACAGCGAGGCTGACCGTGCCCTCCCGCGCAGCGCAGCATCCGATCAGGCGGGCCTTTTCTTCCATTTCTTCGGGCGTGGCGCCGATGACGATCACGGTGAACTCGTCGCCTCCGGCGCGGAAGATCTCACCGTCGTTAAACACCTCGCGCAGCACGCGGTAGCCCGCCCGTATCAGCGCGTCGCCGGCGGCGTGTCCCTGGGAATCGTTGACGCGCTTGAGGCCGTTTAAATCGGCAAACAGCGCGCCGGCGGACTTGCCGGGGCTGATCCGCCCGTCGCTGAGCGCGTCCACATAGTTGTTCATTTCGTTGCGGTTCAGGCAGCCCGTGAGCATGTCCCTGGCGCTCAATACCTGCAGGCGCTTGAGCAGCAGGTGATTGCCGATCTCCGAGCCGAGTATGAAGGTCGCCAGCTCCAGCGCTTCCTTGATCCTGGGCGCGTTTTCCGGGTCGAAATCCGTCGCCCAAATGTAGCCGTGCTTTTCGTTGCCCGACTTCAGCGGGAACAGCACGATGGAGCGGACGCCGTTGTGGACCAGCGAGCTGTACCACGCCGGGTTTCGCTCCCGGACCACCTCCATGTCCCGCTCGTTCTTGGCGATCAGACAGTTGCTGCCGGAGATGGTCGCCTCCCAGGACTCGGCCAGGTCGTAGAAGCCTTCGTCGACGATCTCAGCCATGGGCCGCTTCGGGCTGTCCGCCGCGACATCCTCGCAGAGCACCGAGCAGGTGCGGGTGAGGGGATCCATCAGCAGTATGCAGCACTGCTTCGCCAGGCAGATTTCCCGGATGTCCTTGATGATGTCGTTCATGGCCGCCTCAAAATCCGTGGCGCCGCGCAGCTTGATGGCGGTTTCCAGCACCTTCGAGGCCATTTCCGAGGAGACGTTGGACATCCTGGAGCTGTCCGCCACGCGGTTGATCTCCATCGTATAGGTGCAGAAGCACAGGTCGCCTTCATCGGGCACCAGCGGCAGAAACGTCATGTTGAACCAGACGTCAAACCTGTCCGGGTGCGCATAGGAGTGCAGGCACTTCTTTTCCACGGCGGCACGGTAGCAGTATTCCTCGAAGTTCAGATCCCGGGTCAGGTAGTCGGTGTACAGGCTGTTTGGCGTGAACCTGGTGGTCAGCATCCGCACATCACCCATCGGGCGCTCGATCGAATCGATATAGGCCCTGTTTCCGGTGACGATCCGTATGTCGCCGCAGCCACCGTCCGGGCGCTTTTGAACAGAAACCACGCAGGTCATGGCCCCCATGTGGTCGACAACTTGCTGAAAATCCATATCCCACGCCTCGCTTCCCTCTCGATTATAGAACTGTCGCGTATCAATTTTACCATACTCCGGCGCTGCCGTCCATACCATTTTTACAGTGGACAAATCGGCATTGCCGTGATAATATAAACTGTATTGATCGCAACGATCGCCATGCAGAAGATCAACGTCGGCTGCGCCGCGAAAGGGCGTTATCGCTATCCGGCGACTGAGCGGCGATCAGAAGTTGCCCCCTCCAATCAGTTCCATCCAACAAAAACCGTCAGGAGCAATATCCATGCAAAATCAAAACCCAGCCGGGCGGTATCCGACCCGGGCGCGCATGCTGCTGGCCTTTTTAAGGGGCAGCGGGCGCTGGTTTGCGCTGAGCGCGGTCATGACCTTCGCCGTGGCGATGATCGACTTCGTCAATCCGAAGATCATCGGCTACACCGTGGACGCGCTGATCGGCGTCGTCCCCGAGGCCGCCGGCTCGCTGACCGGCAGGCTGCTGGAGCGGCTGGGCGGCGCGGACTTTGTGACCCGCCGCCTGGGGGCCGTGGCGGGCATCGTAGTGGCTGTGGCGCTCTGCGGCGCGGCGGCGCGGTACCTGTTCCGGCTGTTCAACGCCATGGGCGCCCAGACCCTTTTGAAGACCATGCGGGATCGGCTGTTCGAGCAGATCCTTCACCTGCCCTGCGCATGGTACGGCGGGCAGCAGACCGGCGACATCATCCAGCGCTGCACCTCGGACGTGGAGACGGTCAGGGCCTTCGTGTCAGAGCGGCTGACCAGCCTGCTGCGCATCTCGGTGATGCTGGCGATGGCGCTGTACTACATGCGCCAGCTCCACGGCGGGCTGACGCTGGCGGCCTTTGCCTTCATCCCGGTCATCGTGGGCTATTCCTTTATATTCCACCGGCGCATCGGCAGCGCGTTTTTGGAGGTGGACGTACAGGAGGGCAAGCTCTCCGCCATTGCCCAGGAAAACCTGACCGGCGTGCGGGTGGTGCGGGCCTTTGGCCGGGAGCTGTACGAGCGCCGGCGCTTTGAGGCCCAGAACCAGCGCTATACCGACATGTGGGTGCGGCTGATGAAGATACTCACGCTGTTCTGGTGCACCAGCGACCTGGTCTCCGGGCTTCAGATACTGACGGTGGTGGCCCTGGGCGCGGTGCTGTGCGTGCGGGGCAGCCTGTCGGCGGGCAGCTATGTGGCCTTCGTCAGCTACAACGCCATGCTGACCTGGCCGGTGCGGGAGCTGGGTCGGGTGATCGCCGACATGAGCAAGGCGGGCATCGCCATCGATCGCATACGGATGATCATGAATGCCGGGCGGGAGCAGGACGCGCCCGACGCCGGGACTGCGCCCGTGGATGGCGATATCCGCTTTGAGAACGTTTCCTTCCGCTATAGCGACGGGGACCGGCAGGTGCTGGACGGCGTCAGCTTCACCATCCACAAGGGCGAGACCGTGGGCATACTGGGCGGCACGGGCGCGGGCAAGTCGACGCTGGTGCAGCTGTTGAACAGGCTGTACGCGCTGCCCCCGGAGAACGGGCGCATCACGATCGGGGGAGAGGACATCTCGAAGCTGAAGGTCAAGTGGCTGCGGCAAAACGTGGGCCTGGTGCTCCAGGAGCCCTTCCTGTTCTCCCGGACCATCGAGGAAAACATCAGGCTGGCCCGGGAGGACGCCACAGGGGCCGGCGTGCGCGAGGCCGCCGCCATCGCCCAGCTGGACGAGGCCGTCGAGCGCTTCTCCAACGGCTACGACACCTTCGTGGGCGAACGGGGCGTGACGCTGTCCGGCGGCCAGAAGCAGCGGACCGCCATCGCCCAGATGCTGATCCGCAGGACGCCCATCATGATTTTTGACGATTCCCTGTCCGCCGTGGACGCCCAGACCGACGAGAAGATCCGCCGGGCGCTGATCGAGCACACCGCGGGCGCGACGGTCATACTGATCGCCCACCGGGTCACCACGCTGATGGGCGCGGACCGGGTCATCGTGCTGGACAGGGGAAAGGTGGTCCAGCAGGGCCCTCACGACGCGCTGATCAAACAGGAGGGCATCTATCGCCGGGTGTACGAGCTGCAGACCGGGGGGCTGGACCTCGGAGGGGAGGCGAAGGCATGAGCGAAGAACGGGTCAAATCCCTTCCCTGGTTCGGCGTGCCGAAGCTGCTGCCTTACCTGAAGCCCTATATGAAGGGCATCGCCGCCATGATCGCCGTGGGCTGCCTGGTGTCGTTGATCGACGCGGCCTATCCCATGTTCAATCGCTATGCGCTGGATCGCTTCGTCATCGGCCGGAGCCTGGACGGCCTGGGCGGCTTTATCGCGCTGTACATCGGCGTGCTGCTCGCGCAGGTGGTGCTGAACTACTACAGCGTGGCCTACTGCGGCAGGATCGAGATGACCGTGGACCGGGACCTGCGCAACGCCGCCTTCAATCACCTGCAGACCCTGTCCTTCTCCTACTTCAATCAGAATTCCGTCGGCTATATCCATGCCCGTGTGATCAGCGACAGTGGCAAGATCGGCGAGCTGGTGGCCTGGCGGATGATGGACATCGTCTGGAACCTTTCTTATCTGCTGTTCATCGTGCTGATGATGTTCCTGGCCAGCCCCCGTTTGGCGGTCTGGCTGCTGCCGCTGATCCCCGTGTCGGCGGTGCTGATCGCCTGGTTCCAGGGCAGACTGGTGACGCTGAACCGCCAGATCCGTGAAATCAATTCCCGCATCACCGGCAGCTTCAACGAGGGTATCACCGGCGTGCGGGCCATCAAGACGCTGGTGGCGGAGGCGAGCATCGACGCCGATTTTAACGACGAGACCGAAAATATGCGCAAAACCGGTATCCGAGCCACCCATTTCAGCGCCCTTTTCACCGCCACGGTGACGCTGATGTCCTCGGTGGCGCTGGCGCTGGTGCTGTGGAAGGGCGGGCGGCTGACCCGGGAGGGCGCGGTACAGATCGGCACGCTGTCGGTGTTCATGTCCTACGCCCTTTCGATGATGGAGCCGATTCAGACCATCGTCAATACCATCTCCAACCTGATCGCCATACAGGTGAACATCGAGCGCCTGACCCGGCTGCTGGAGACGGAATCGGACGTGTCGGACAGCCCGGAGGTCATCGCGCGCTACGGCGACACCTTCCACCCCAGACGGGAGAACTGGGAGCCGCTGCTGGGCGACGTGGAGTTCCGGGACGTGTCCTTCCACTACCCGGACGGGGACGAGCTGGTGCTGGAGCACTTCGACCTGGTGGTGCCCCGGGGCACCAACGTGGCCATCGTGGGGGAGACCGGCGCGGGCAAATCCACGCTGGTGAACCTGGTGTGCCGCTTTTTCGAGCCCACGGAGGGCGCGGTGCTGATCGATGGAAGGGATGCCCGCCAGCGCAGCCAGCTGTGGCTGCATTCCAACATCGGCTATGTGCTGCAGACGCCCCACCTGTTCTCAGGCACCGTGCGGGAGAACCTGCGCTACGGCAAGCCCGACGCTACCGATGAGCAGATCATGGAGGCGCTGGAGATGGTCTCGGCCCGCGAGGTCGTGGAAAAGGCAGGCGGCCTGGACGCGGATGTGGGCGAGGGCGGCGGAAGATTGTCCGTTGGCGAAAAGCAGCTGCTGTCCTTCGCCCGGGCGCTGCTGGCTGATCCCCGCATACTGGTGCTGGACGAGGCCACGTCCTCCATCGACACGATGACCGAGCGGGCCATACAGGCCGCCATCGAGACGGTGATCCAGGGCCGCACGTCCTTCGTGATCGCCCACCGCCTCTCCACGATCACCCACGCCGACGTGATCCTGGCGGTGGTGGACGGCAAAATCGTCGAGCGCGGCACCCATGAAGAACTCATGAAAAAGCGCGGGTACTACTTTGAGTTGTACACGCGGCAGTATATTGATATGGTGGAGAAATACTGATTTGTCGAGCAGGGCTCGATGAATCAGTATTGAGTGATTAGTGGTTAGTGATTAGTGGTTAGTGGTTAGTGATTAGTGGTTAGTGGTTAGTGGCTAGTGGTTAGTGGTGGTGCAAATCCCTACGGGATTTG
>ODAI014058485.1_pt1 | contig 12949 bp, 10 predicted proteins | sample 1539321 | NCBI WGS metagenome assembly ODAI01 (sample SAMN02144231, study PRJEB22623) | gut metagenome | biome: sheep rumen | host: Ovis aries | place: New Zealand | reverse complement strand
TCCGCCTATGTAGCTGTCACTGTATTCGTATACTCCGATCAGACATATGCAGTCAAAATCACAGGGAAGACCTTTCTCTATATCCGTAAAATTCCCTGTAAAGATCGTCATATTATTCAGATCTTTATGTCTGTTTGCATTGATAAGGCTTCTCTTCCTCGACAGGTCTACGCATGTAAGCTCTCCGCACATCCTTGCCAGGGCTCCGCTAACCGCACCGCATCCGCTGCCTATCTCAAGGACCTTATCCTTCTTAGATATGGGAAGACTTGCGACGATATTCTCTCTCTGCGCTGACAGATGATAGAGTATGGGCCAATTGTCCTTCTCTTTTATCACATCGTCATATCCCGATTCCGGCGTGGACTTTACTATCTCAAGGATCTCATCCTCGATGCTTCCGTCGCTGTAGATATCCTCTCCGCCGTAATATGTATTGTCCATTAGGACTTTGCCGATGTATTCTTTAGTTTCCATTTGCTTCCTGCCTTTCAACAGTAGATACCTTAACTTCGGAATTCATATCATAATATCCGACGGTATCCTTGTCCGATATGACAGTGATATCCCTGCAATCGTACAATCTGTGATATACCTTGAATTCGGTTCCTTCAAAGCCCGTCACACCCAGTGAGAGAAGGTATGCTCCTCCCTGCAGATCAGCCTTCTGAGTGAACGTGATCTCTTTTACATCTCCGGCTTTGCATGAATCCGTGAACGCTTTTTCGTACATCGTATTGGTCCCGGAGATCTCAGTTCCCTTTGCGTTCTTTATCGTAAATGCAAAGATCGGATTTGCGACATCATTTACAAATTCAACTCTCATTCGGATCGTAAATGAAGTTCCCTTTATGATCGATCCCGTTACCGTGCCATTCTCATCCTCCACACAGCTCGAAACGATCCTTGCATCCCCGGTGCCATACTCAAGAGTCGACTCTCCGAGATCATCTTCGCTGTCCGGATTTGCAGCTGACGGGGTTTCGTCCGCATTCTCATCATAGAGTCCGACAAGGACCTGCTTGTAGGCATCTATCATCTTTTTGGGTTCACCCTCTCCGAGGAGTTTCCCTTTGTTGATCAGATATACCCTGTCACAGTACTTTGCGATGCTTCCGAGATCATGGCTTACAAATATGATCGTCTTGCCCTGTGATCTGAACTCCTCGAATTTCCTGTAACACTTCGCCTGGAAGAATACATCTCCGACAGAAAGAGCCTCATCAACGATAAGTATCTCCGGATCGATATTTATCGCAACGGCAAACGCAAGTCTTACAAACATACCGCTCGAATATGTCTTAACGGGCTGATATGCGTAATCGCCTATATCCGCAAACTCAAGTATCGAAGGTAATCTCTTCTCGATCTCTTTATCGGAGTAGCCCATCATGGCTCCGTTGAGAAAGACATTCTGTACTCCGGTATATTCCATATTGAATCCGGCTCCGAGCTCAAGCAGCGCACTGATCCTGCCGCTTACATTCACCTCCCCGGAAGTCGGTGAGAGTACACCGGTTATTATCTTTAAGAGTGTGGACTTACCGGAACCGTTCGTTCCTATCACACCTACCGTTTCGCCCCTCTTTATCGTAAGCGATACATCGGAAAGTGCTTTGTTGACCGCAGGCTTCCTGCCACCATGCAGCAATCCGAGTGCATCCAAAAGTCTCTGTCTCGGAGAAGCGTATAATCTGTATTCTTTTGTGAGGTTTCTTACCTCGATCGCATTTTCCGACATAAAGTCCTCTTCACCTGTCAGTTCCCGGTTTCTCTTACTCTGATGCTTGTCTTGCCGTAATATCTCGCCGCGAAAACATTCTGCTCAGCCGAAGGATCGGTCGAGAAATCCTGCCATCCCATGAACCACGGGAATACAGTGTACGGCTCCAGCACTATATCTTTTTCAGGTCCTTCAAACATCTCAAGTCTCTGTCTGTATTCGGTACGGAAGGTTTCTGCCTGTCCGGTAGTCAGATAGTGATTCGCTCCCCACGAGCTGTATGAGCCTATCGGATCCGGCTGGATGTTGAAAAAAAACACCCACGCAGCCAGCCATAACGGAATGAGCCAGATGCTCACTCCTCCCTGCCACTTTATATGTTTCGTACACCATGCGCTCTTTCTGATGATACCTGTCGTATAGATCATATTGAGTACGATCAGGATGTGGAAAGTGATCTTGATCGCATTTATAACTCTGGACAGATCCACTCTGCCGGTCGAATAAAGCATGGGGGTAAATCCCGAGCAGTAAAGGGCGATCGAAAATGCGATCAGTCCCAGCCACTCTCCTGTCTTAAAGACATATTTTGTCTCACCGACCATCTTCCAGATTACCGGTATCATCAGCGAGAACAAAAGGAGCGTCCTCCAGTCAGTAAAGCGTGCAAGGAATCTGCCACCCTCCGTAAATGATTTGAGTATCGCTTTGACAGGAGTATGATATTCACTTTCAAAAAGACCGGCTCTCACAGCGTTGCCGGGGGCGGTCACATTAAATCCCGCTCCGATCAAAAAGACGATCAGTACGGGAATATGTATCTTTGATATCTTTTTATTCCTGATGCAGATAAGTACATAGACTACTGTGATCGATATGAACGCCTGCACCAGCGTCACATAGTTTCCGCCGCTTATGATAAATGCCGCAAGTATCGCGGGGTAATACACTTTGCGTGGAACAGCTTTTATGCGTCCCTTGGGATGATTCATCCTTATCATTGCAGCGATAAGCAGCATCAAAAGCGAATGCATAAAGATGTAATGCATACCCGAATCGTACCAGTAGAATCCCTGCTGCGCCGAGTATATAAAGAGGACGACTGCGGTCACAGACAGCGTAGCAAGCGAATTGGCATAGCAGTCTCTCGCATCAAAGATATCCGTTGCTACAGTTCTTACAAGAGCAAACACGGCGATCACAAGTATGCTTATCAGGAATACACATCCCCATCCGTAAAATCTGCTATCGAACACAAACGGAGAAAATGCCATGAAAAACTTGGATGTAAAAGTGCCCTGGAACTTATGCCAGCTCATCCACGCATAAAACGCAGATCCTCTTATCGCCCCGGGAAAGTCTGACGATGACTTCATGTAATCTCTGGCATTTGCAAAAGCATCATAGTCATCGCAATACGGAATAGCATACGCGCATAGCCTGTACAGAGGAATGAGTGCCAACACAAGTCCCGTAAGCAGAATGCTCTCAACGATGACATCACTCGGACAAAAAGTAAATATCCTCTTTATCGGGTTTTTCTTTTTTTCATCAGAGGACGTCGGCATAATGATCCTCCAGACGTCTGAACACCATAAATCCGATCAGGAAAAGCACCGCAGTAAATATCCAGAAGTACAACGCGTCTCCTGCTCTGCCGAAAACATTTCCGTCACCGTATATACAGTTTCTGTAGCCGTTTACAACATATACCAGAGGATTCCACTTAAGGATCCTCTTTAATCCGTTATCCGAGAGAGAATTGATATCCCACATCACGGGAGTTGCCCACAATCCTATCTGAAGAGCGATCGAAACTATCTGTGCCATATCCTTTGTAAATGCACATATTGCACTGCAGAGATATGAAAGCGCCAGAGTTATGATCACAAGACAGATCATATAGTACGGAAGAGCCATCAGCCTTGGTGTAGGTGTGTGGCCATATACACATCCGAGGATTATGAGTATGACAGAGAAGAAAACATGAACGAAGAACGCCGAGATCACTTTTATAAGCGGAAGCGTTTCCACTTTAAACACTATCTTTTTAACGAGATAATTGTACTCATGAAGAGACATCGTTGCTCCCGACAATGCTTCACTGAAATAGAACCACGGCACCAGTCCTCCCGTGAGGAAGAGGACAAAAGGTATCTCGGATCCGCTGCTCCTCTGGTTTGGAAATATCCTTCCGAAAACAACATAATACATCCCCACCGTGACAAGAGGATGTATCAGTGCCCAGACGGCTCCCAAAACGGAACCCGCATATTTCTTTTTAAAATCATTTACAGCAAGTCGGAAAACAAATGAATTCATATTACATGTCCCGGAGCAAGCCCCATTTAGTATCCTTGTCCGATAATATCAGATCACATCCTTCGGGCACCGGCCACTCAACTCCTATATCCGGATCATTATACGCAATGCCGCCTTCGTCTTCGGGATGATAAAAATCCGTACACTTATACTGGAATTCCGCACTATCGCTGAGCACCAAAAATCCGTGTGCAAATCCTTCCGGTATATAGAACTGTTTGTGATTCTCAGCCGAAAGCACTATTCCGAGCCACTTTCCGTAAGTGGCTGATCCTTTTCTGATATCAACCGCCACATCAAATACTTCTCCTTTGATCACTCTTACGAGCTTAGCCTGAGGATGCTGTTTCTGGAAATGAAGTCCTCTTAACACTCCCTTTCTCGAAGACGACTGATTGTCCTGTACAAATACACGATCTATACCTGCCGCCTTAAAATCGTTCGCATTATAACTCTCCATAAAGTATCCGCGTGCATCACCGAATACCGTAGGAGTGATAACCTTAAGCCCTTCTATCTCACAGTTTTCTACTTCGATCTTTCCCAAAATAAGCCTCCTTTAAATGTATGTGATCAGTAATAGTAAACATCCAAGTCTACATTTCCGTTTATACCGTCGATATGTCCCTTTGATGTGTACTGCCACATCGTATACGAGCCTGTATAGAGAGGTATCTCTCTGTATTCGGCAAGCCATATCTCGTAATCCTTAAGCTTGTCGGTGTGAATATTATTGTTCAGCCAGTATCTGCTCGCATATACGCCCGATCTGTATCCGCCGTTCTCCACAGTCCTGCAGAATGCATCACAGACTAGTGTACGAGTGTCGGGATCGAGTCCGTCCGCTCTGCCGTTCCCCCCGGCTCCTTCAGTGTCTATGTAGATGGGAAGTTCGAGTTTATAATCTCCCACCAGCGTCATGACCGCAGAAGCCTCTTCGACTGCCTCCGCTTCATTTATGGCCTGAGTGAAGAAGTACACTCCCACTTCAAGTCCTGCCGCCTTAGCTCCCTTGATATTCTCTTTAAATCTGGGATCCTCAACTATCGATCCGTATACCGAACCTCTGTATCCCGCACGTATGATGACGAATTCGACACCGGACTGCGCGACCTTCTCCCAGTCTATCTCTTCCTGATACTTGGATACATCTATTCCGGCTTTGCGTTTGGTGCCGCCTACCTGAAGCTTTACGACTTCCGTTCCGTCCGCATCATCCAGAGCATCCTTTACACCTGTATCCTCTAGTGCGGCATCTATCTCATCTTCCGTCTTAATGAGGATGCTTATATCAGGTATCGCAACATACTCGACTTTGTCCTTGACTCTTACTGTAGTTGAAGACTTCGGAGGTTTGTATCCCGATATCGGCATCAGTTCCATCTCGTACTCGCCCGCACTGAGCGAGCCGGCATACACTATGCCATCCTTGTCGAGATCTTTGTAATCTGTGGACTTGCCATTTGCATCGGTTATCCTTATGACAAAACTCTCACCCGATACCAATGCGCCGGTTATATCGAGTATCTGTATCCTCAGATCCTTCTCGACAGAAGTTGCGAGAAGGGTGAGCGATTTAGATGTATCCATTGCAGCTTCGAGAACCGGGTTTTTCTCAGGATCAAAAAATGTATTATCTCTGAGGAAACCCTTCAGGTCATTTCCGACCTGTCCGTCCGCGTTAGCATTTGAATTGACAACCGGCTCATTCTGCACGGGTATCTGTTGTTTGTCCGATGCAGGAGACTTCGAGTTCACGCCTATCACGATAGCCGTGATAAGCGCTATCACGCCGAAGCATCCCAATGCCGCAAGGCGCATCAGTTTAGAGTCCATTAGCTACCTCTACAAGATACTTGCCGTAATTGGTCTTCATAAGAGGCTCAGCCAGTTTGAGAAGCTGCTCCTTGTCGATGAAGCCTCTCTTGTACGCGATCTCCTCTATACATGAAATATAGAGGCCCTGCCTCTTTTGGAATGCGCTTACGAAGTCTGCCGCATCCAGGAGGCTGTCGTGACTTCCCGTATCAAGCCATGCAAATCCTCTTCCGAGAGTCTCTACATGGAGAGTTCCTCTGTTTAAATATTCGTTATTGACCGTTGTGATCTCTATCTCTCCTCGTGCCGAGGGCTTGATGGTCGCAGCTATATCTACGACATCATTATCATAGAAATACAATCCGGGGACGGCGTAATTACTCTTGGGCTTCTCAGGCTTCTCTTCGATGGAAACCGCTTTACCGTTTTCATCAAACTCTACAACGCCATACTCTCTCGGATCTCTTACATAATATCCGAATATCGTGGCGCCGGGCTCACTCTCGGTCCTCTCCTTGGCAGTGCGAAGAACTTTGGAGAAACTCTGTCCGTAGAAAATATTGTCGCCGAGCACGAGAGCCACGGAATCCTTTCCGATAAATTCGCGTCCTACTATGAACGCATCGGCAAGTCCTCTGGGCTTATCCTGTATGGCATATGAAATGTTCATTCCAAGCTGGGATCCGTCTCCCATCAGCTCCTCAAATACCGGGAGGTCCCTCGGAGTGGAGATAATGAGTATATCCTTTATTCCCGCAAGCATGAGCGTGGAGATCGGATAATAGATCATCGGTTTGTCATAAACCGGCATTATCTGTTTGGATATTGCTTTGGTGAGCGGATAAAGTCTGGTTCCGCTTCCGCCTGCGAGTACTATACCTTTCATTTGGTCCTCTCCTTTATCGCCTTGGCTGATTTATCTGTTGCTGTACATGTCTTCGTAGTATTTCTGATAATCTCCGCTGGTCACATTCTTCATCCAGTCTTCATTCTCGAGATACCACTTGATCGTCTTCCTGATGCCGTCCTTGAACATCGTTTCAGGTTCCCATCCGAGGTGATCCCTGATCTTGTCGGGAGCGATGGCATATCTTCTGTCATGTCCCTTTCTGTCCTCAACATAAGTGATAAGATTCTCACCTATAGCAGCTTTCCTGGGATCGGAATCGGGAAGGAGTTCTCTTAATGTCTCAAGTATTATCTTTATTATCTCGATATTTCTCTTCTCGTTATGTCCTCCGATATTGTATGTCTCAAAGAGCTTGCCCTTCTCCTGTACGATATCGATTGCCTTGGCATGATCCTCTACAAAAAGCCAGTCTCTGATATTCTTTCCGTCACCGTATACGGGAAGTGACTTGCCGCTTAACGCATTATTGATCATGAGCGGTATCAGCTTCTCGGGGAACTGGTAAGGTCCGTAATTGTTCGAACAGTTTGTGATATTAGCGGGGAATCCGTAAGTATCCATATACGCCCTTACAAGCATATCCGATCCGGCCTTACTTGCGGAGTAGGGGCTGTGAGGAGCATAAGGAGTCGTCTCGTAGAAGAAAGCGTTATCGTCGTCCGGAAGAGATCCGTATACTTCATCCGTGGAAACGTGAAGGAATTTTTTATCAGCGGGATATGTTCCGTCTTCCTTCTCCCATGCTGCTCTGGCGCAGCTGAGCATATTGGCGGTTCCCATTACATTGGTTCTGACAAAAGCTCCGGGATCTTTAATGCTCCTGTCGACATGGCTCTCTGCGGCAAAGTGTACGACGCGGTCAATATCATTCTCAGCGAATATCTTTTCGATCGCATCCCTGTCGCAGATGTCAGCACGTACAAAAGTGTAATTGGGATTGTTCTCGATATCCTTAAGATTCTCGAGATTCCCCGCATAGGTAAGTACATCGACATTGATGATCCTGATATCATCACCGTACTTTCCGAACATGTAATGAATGTAATTCGATCCGATAAATCCTGCTCCGCCTGTTACAAGGTAAGTTCTCATCTTGTTCTCCTTTTTGTTTGATCAATATCCGAGATATGACTGATTGAGGTCAACGTTTCCTTTTATTCCGGCAATACTTCCCTTGTCGGTGTATTGCCACATATCGCACTTTCCGGCATATGTATTCGAACTGCTGTAAAGAGCCAGCCAGATCTTGTAAGAAGAAAGTGCGGACGCATCCATCTTGGTATTGAGCCAGCTCTTATTTGCATAGATGCCCGCTGTATATCCCGCATTCTGTATAGTCCTGCAGAACGCCTGGCATACCGCGGTACGGGTCTGCGCGGATATCTTATCTCCTCTTCCGTTGCTGGCTTCAACATCGAGGAATACAGGATAGGAAATATTGTATCCGGCGATCCTGTCGAGCACCATTGATGCCTCGTATACAGCCTCTGTCTCATCTATCGCCTGGGTGACGAAGTAGACGCCTACTTTGAGTCCTGCTGCCGTAGCGCCCTGTATATTGGTCTTGAACATCGAATCGTCAATAAGTCCGCCCTGAGTCGATCCTCTGTATCCGACTCTGATGATGACGTAAGATACTCCGGATGCTTTGACGGATGCCCAGTTGATCTGACCCTGCCACTTGGAAACGTCAATGCCAAGCGTACCGCCTGCCGATGCCCGTACTCCGTTACTTCCGAAGTTGTATTTAACGCCGCCTATTACCTGTTCACCGGTGACGTAATTTCCGTTCTTGTCATAGTAGTAGACATTTCCCGAACTGTCGGTAAACCAGCCGTAATGCTTAACTACCTGCTTATAGACTTTCGCATTTGCAAAGTAGTCATCACTCGTGGCCTTAACATACGATCCGTTGACGAGGACATAAAGCTGTTCTCCGGTTGTCGTAACGAGATTTGTAGCAGCATTCTTGGTGACCGTTACGGTACATGTTGCGGTCTTGTCTCCGACCTTTGCGGTTATTGTCGCAGTTCCTGCAGCTACCGCTTTGATGGTCAGACTGTCGCTTCCGCCGGCAGGGCTTACAGTCGCTATCGCTGTATTCGATGATGTGGCCGTGATATTTGCCTTGTCCGCATTTGCTATCGTAACAGTAAGTGTTCCCGTCGCACCGACTTTGAGATCGAGCGCTGCGGTATTAAGCGATATGGTGGGATCCTTAGGTTTAACGGTGACATTACATACAGCAGACTCCGCTCCCGTAACTGATACGGTTATCCTTGCCGTACCTGCGGATACACCCGTAATACTTACATTGGATCCGTTAGCCGAAGCTGTCGCTACAGCCGTATTGTCCGAAGAAACCGAGAAGTTCTCGCTTGTATTTGATACTGTAACGGATATGCTTCCGCTCTCGCCTGCTTTTACTTCCAAGGAACCTGCGCTGACAGAGACAGCCGGTGCCGGAGCCGGAGTTGTCTGTCCCGATGAAGATGGATCGGTGCCCGTACCGCTTCCGCTCGCAGGGTCGGTACCGGTTCCGCTTGCGGGATCGGTAGTTCCGCTCGCAGGGTCAGTGCCGGTTCCGCTTGCGGGATCCGAGCCGGTGCTCGTAGTGAGTACGACTCTCGAACTTCCGTATGACATCCATGTTGTCTTCGGCGCAGCTATATCGCTTTTACCGACTTCGACATAAACTGTCTCGGTACGGGGATTGTCGACATACTCAACTGTATCGGGAAGAGTGTCCGCCGTTTCTCCCGCTCCCTTTAAAGTGGTATCCTCTGCAGCCTCATTTATCTGACTGGCGTTCTTAACTTCACCGTTTACATTTACTTTCTTATATTCGATCTTGTCGCTGACTTTAATTGTCTGGTCCAAGGGCATATTAAGGTTCGCATACTTATCACCCGTAAGGTCCTCTGCGTGAATCTTGTACTCTCCGCCTGCAATATCCTTGTGATAGATGATACCGTCCTTGTCATCATCCGACCAGCTGACTGTCTTTCCGTCGGGACATGTGACAGTAAGAGTAAAAGGAATATTGGGAAGGAGCTTTCCGGTCTCATCATTGATGAATTTGACTTTGAGATCCTTTACAACCGTGACGGTCTCCATCCTGATCACGATACGGTTACTGATATTTCCTTCTTCGTATTCCTGAGGTTTCTCAGCTTCCTCCACGATCTGAGCTGCGGTGATCGCGCCTATCCTTCCGTCAAGGGCAGCGAGAAGTCCTCTCTCTCCTATCACATCTACATCATCCAGAAGTCCGTCCACTCCGGCAAGTTCTTCCGATGTCGGAATTGCGCTTTTTTCTCCACCCTCGGGGAAGAGATTCTTTTTCATAAACAGAGCCGTTACGACCAGTGCCAGTATTACTGCTGCAGCTCCGAGGACTGTGGTCAGATGATCGAACAGTCTGAAGTGTCTTCTTCCCTCATCGTAGTACTCATCCTCATCATCCGCATAGTACCGGGAGTATTCGTTGTCAGCATATTCGGGCGCATCGTAATCCTCGTAGTCTTCATATCTGACTTCGCGGGGCAGTTCTGCGGTCTCGTAATATTCTTCCACGGGCGGGAGTTCGCTCGTCTCATAGTATTCCTCTACGGGCGGAAGCTCACTCGTCTCGTAATACTCTTCCACAGGCGGTAGCTCACTCGTCTCGTAGTATTCCTCTACAGGCGGAAGCTCGCTCGTCTCATAGTACTCTTCCACAGGCGGAAGTTCACTCGTCTCATAGTACTCTTCCACAGGCGGTAGCTCACTCGTCTCGTAGTATTCCTCTACGGGCGGAAGTTCTTCCGTATCGTAATACTCCTCCTCGGAAGGCAGTTCGCCCATCTCAAAATACTCTTCGTTATATTCTTTTTCGTACTTCTTTCCGAAATGCATCTGTGTCCTCATTTAATAGGTAATTTTACATGCACATAGTTATTAGAATGATACCATTTTTCGCCCTATTATTCAAGTTTTGTGGAATATATGGTATACTTTGCCGAGGGGAGACACAATATGAAGAGGTTTACTGTCATTTTCGCCATAGTGTTCATTCTGATAGCCGCTGTTATAGTCTATCGAGTATCCCATTGGGGCAAATTCATTGATATCCTTAACCCCGACGAATCTCTCGGCAGCGACGTTTCCGAAAGTGCGGATTTCACCCCCGGATTCTATGATTTCGTTACGCCCCTTTTAGACAACGAGGGACACATCGTCAAAAAAGACATCCGCAAGATCGTCCTGATAGGCAACTGCTCACTTTTGGCCGACCCTATCAAAAAAGCCACCGGTGCGGAAGTGGTCGACCTTACCGTGTCCGGGTCCTATGTGACATACGAATCTCTCGACGCGGTATCCGAGAGAGACTATGACACCCCCTACAATATTGCCTACAGGCTTTGCTCGGATGAAGGCTCCAAAGACATATCCGATGCCGATGTTCTCATTATGTACTACGAAGGGACGGATTACAGGCTTGACCGTTCCATGGATGCCGGCGGCGGGCTTGCCTCGTATTATGACCAGCTTCTTGGAAGTCTGCACCTGCTGAGCACCACCTATCCCGATCTGCGCATCATACTCGTCGGAGCCCCCTATATCACCTATACTGACGGATCCGACGGCGAGACATACAAGAATAAAAAGGGCTATATCATCAACGATTATGCTTTGGCCGAATATGACATAGCTGTCACTAAGTTAAACATATCATACCTCGATATGTGTTTTGATAACATAAATAAAGAGCACTCGTCCGAATATCAGAACCCGGACTGTACTCTCAATGATAATGGCGTGAATTTCATTGTATCAAGGATAGTAAGCGCGATACACTATTTTGACAATGTAAACGAAGCAGAGCAAAAATAGTTTTATTTATCTCGTATAGAAATCAAAATATTCGTTTCTGAAAAGGATATATCCGTCTATCGTATCGAAATAGCTATATCCCGTATACTCATATTTCCCGTAATCATCATCCTTCATAAATCCGGAAGGAATAACGACATAATGACACTGTCTGACAAGCGCTTTTCTAAAAAGGCTCTCGGGATCAAAGGATTCCTTAAGATACTCATCCAGTATCTCATCTTCTATATTCCACCTATCCACAACCGCATTCCTGCCGTAGGGCATCTTCACCATCGGCGTATACTGCTCGACATACTGGACCATATCGGGAGGAAATGCTGCCATCACCTCTCTGCCGGGTTCAATGACTCTGTCACAGATATCCACGACTTTATCCGGCATATGGTATATATTTTCCGCTCTTGAATAGAACGGGTTGTCGTATACCAGCTTCCCGGCAAGGCATGCCAGAACTGTCAGCACGATCCCCGCAGCGATCCTTTTTTTACCGTTAAAGCCATAAACGATACGGCACGCAGCATAGGCTATCGTCATCGAGATCGGAAGCAGCCATATAAAGCGATAATAGATCTCCCCGTCGCCCAGCTTCTTAAACAAATAATACGATATCGGATTGTAAACAGCAGCTACGAGAACTATCGGATAATAGACAAACGCTCTCTTTCCGGCAGGATCCTTCTCCGATACAAGGATGTACAAAAGCGCAGCCAAATAGAGGATGATCATGAATCCTCCACCCGCGTACTCAAAAAAGATATTCAGGATGTCTCTTACATATCCTATCAAAGGCCCGCTCCGCTCATCTTAAGATAAAGATATATTATAAATAGCGCAGGCAGCGATATAACCGCCGGTGCTGACAGTAATGACGCTTTCTTTTTTGAAAAGCACTCAACTATTGTAAACGACCAAACAAGAGCAAGACAGATCACCGATCCAAGCGTACTGCACAAAGATCCGGCGATCACCACGGCTTCGATCAACATACACAGTTTAACGGACGGTTTATTTGAAGTTTTTAACTCCTTCTGCATCCTGAGCATGAGATAGAAAAGGAAAGGTATGACGAGTCCCGCGAGGGCCGCTTTGCCCTGTCTGCTTCTGGCCACAAAAAACTGCTCTGCGGAATAAATGGAATAGCCACCGAATATCATAAGGATCGCAGATACGATCACATAGAATTGTTTTTTTCCTTTCTCAGCGCCAAAGAGTTCCTCTGCAGCAAGAGTAAAAATACAATACGCCATCACGATAGAAAAGATCGGGATCACGATATGCGCAACCACGACAGTCCTGAT
>ODAI013775144.1_pt1 | contig 12949 bp, 18 predicted proteins | sample 1539321 | NCBI WGS metagenome assembly ODAI01 (sample SAMN02144231, study PRJEB22623) | gut metagenome | biome: sheep rumen | host: Ovis aries | place: New Zealand | reverse complement strand
TTTGCTGAACTTTCATCGCAAGGAGGTTAGACTGTGGGCGTACAACTTTTAGACAAGACTAGAAAAATCAATAAACTGCTCCACAACAATCATTCGCACAAAGTTGTCTTCAACGATATCTGTGAAGTTTTAAGTGAAATTCTGGAATCGAATATCCTGGTGATCAGCCGGAAGGGCAAGGTACTTGGCGTTGCGAACCATGCAGGCATAGATGAGATTCATGAGCTGATCGAGGATCAGGTGGGCGGATTTATCGACCACATGCTGAATGAACGGCTTCTGAGCGTTCTCTCCACGAAGGAGAATGTAAATCTGGCAACGCTGGGATTTGCAGAGGAAAATGTCAACAAATATCAGGCAATTATCACGCCGATCGATATTTCCAGCGAACGCCTCGGTACCCTGTTCATCTATAAGTCCGGCGCCCAGTATGACATCGACGATATCATTCTCAGCGAGTACGGAACCACCGTGGTGGGACTTGAGATGATGCGCTCCGTGAATGAAGAGAATGCGGAGGAGACCAGAAAGATACAGATCGTGAAGTCAGCCATCAGCACCCTTTCATTTTCGGAGCTTGAGGCCATTACCCATATCTTTGACGAGCTGCACGGCAATGAGGGTATCCTCGTCGCCAGCAAGATTGCCGACCGGGTGGGAATTACCCGTTCCGTTATCGTCAATGCGCTTCGCAAGTTTGAGAGTGCGGGAGTGATTGAATCCCGTTCATCCGGCATGAAGGGAACCTACATCAAGGTTCTGAATGATGCGGTGTTCGATGAACTGAACGGGATGAAGACGGAGAAGAACTAATCGGATTTACTGTTGTCTGAATTCTTTCAGCAGGCGTGAAAAAAGAAAAGAGGGGTGTCAAGAAAAAAGACTTGACACCCCTCTTTTCTTCGTGTAGTATTATCAGGGTCAAGTGAACCTGAGGCGGGGTACGCTATGGAAAAGATTGTAAAACAGGGTCTCCTGTATGATTTTTATGGCGAACTGCTCACAGCGCATCAGCGGGCTGTCTACGAGGACCTGGTCCTGCATGATATGTCGCTGGGAGAGATTGCAGAGGAACACGGCATCACAAGACAGGCCGTCTTTGACCTGATTCGCCGGTGCGACCGGCTCCTTTCAGGATATGAAGAGCGACTCGGCCTGGTGGAAAAGTTCAGGCACACCAGAGAGTATGTGTCGGAGATAAAACGGCTGGCCGGTGCCTGCCGCGAGAGCGGCGACATAACGATGGTGGATGAGATTTCCGCAATTTCCGATAAAATACTGGAACTTGTCTGATTTCGATGCTGGAGGAATGAATGGCATTTGAGAGTCTTGCAGATAAACTGCAGAATGTATTTAAGAATCTGACAGGCAAGGGCCGCCTCTCGGAGGCGGATGTCAAGGCAGGCCTGCGGGAAGTCAAGATGGCGCTTCTGGAAGCGGATGTAAACTTCAAGGTCGTCAAGGACTTCAACAAGGCCGTGCAGGAGCGGGCAATCGGTCAGGATGTGCTGAACGGGCTGAATCCCGGACAGATGGTCATCAAGATCGTGAACGAGGAACTGGTCCGGATGATGGGCTCCGAAAAGACGGAGATTGTCCTGAAGCCGACCAATGAAGTCACGGTCATCATGATGATGGGTCTGCAGGGTGCAGGTAAGACCACGACGGCGGCAAAGCTGGCAGCCAAGTTCAAGTCCATGGGACGCAGGCCCTTCCTTGTAGCCGGGGATGTATATCGTCCCGCGGCGGTGGATCAGCTGAAGCGCAACGGCGAGAAGGTCGGTGTTCCGGTATTTGCCATGGGCACCTCCCAGAGCCCGGTGGACATTGCCAAAGCGGCCATGGAGCACGCGGCAAAGAACAGCTATAACGTGATGGTACTCGATACCGCCGGACGTCTTCAGATTGACGATTCCATGATGGCGGAGCTGGAGAATATCAAGCAGGCCATCCATGTGGATTATTCCATCCTCGTGGTGGACTCCATGACAGGTCAGGATGCCGTGAATGTGGCGGGAACCTTCCGGGACCGTATCGGCATCGACGGCGTGATACTGACCAAGCTGGACGGCGATACCCGCGGCGGTGCCGCACTTTCCATCCGTGCCGTCACCGGAAAGCCCATTCTCTATGTCGGTATGGGTGAAAAGCTGGAAGACCTGGAGCAGTTCTATCCGGACCGCATGGCATCCCGTATTCTGGGCATGGGCGATGTGCTGACCCTGATTGACAAGGCCACGGCTGTCGTGGATGAGGACAAAGCCAAAGAGCTGGCCGGGAAAATCCGGAAAGCGGAATTTGACTATAATGACTTCATGGAGCAGATGAATCAGCTCAAGAAGATGGGAGGAATGTCCAGCCTTCTCGGCATGCTTCCGGGTATGGGTCAGCTGAAGAACATTGACCTGGAGAGCAATGAAAAGGAACTGAAGAAGGTCGAAGCCATCATCCTGTCGATGACAAAGGAAGAGCGGGCAAACCCGCAGCTGATGAATCCGTCCAGAAAGAAGCGGATCGCGGCCGGCGCCGGCGTGGATATCGCCGATGTCAACCGGCTGGTCAAGCAGTTCGGCGAGATGCGGAAGATGATGAAGCAGCTTCCCGGCATGATGGGAAGACGCCGCGGCGGATTCGGCGGCATGGGCGGACTGGGCGGCATGTTTGGAAAGGGACGTCTTCCCTTCGGTTAATTGTCCGCAGAAACAATGAAATAAAAGCAATCAGCTTTTATATATAAAACAAGAATGATATATTTCAGGAGGAAAAATCACCATGGTTAAGATGAGACTTAAGAGAATCGGTATGAAGAAGGCACCCTACTACAGAATTATCGTTGCCGATGCAAGATCCCCGAGAAACGGAAGATTCATTGAGGAAGTTGGCACCTACGATCCGAACACCGAGCCGGCAACCGTTAAGTTTGACGAGGAGAACGCGAAGAAGTGGCTCGCAAACGGTGCTCAGCCGACCGAGACTGTCGCAAAGCTTCTGAAGGCAGCCGGAATCCAGTAATTACTCCCCGCTATAAAGGAGAAAGACATGAAAGAACTGGTAGAAGTCATTGCCAGGGCGCTTGTCGACAATCCGGACGAAGTTGTCGTCACTGAAACGGAGAAGGACAACGAACCCCTTGTGGAACTCCATGTGGCATCCGCCGATATGGGCAAGGTGATTGGTAAGCAGGGCCGCATTGCCCGGGCAATCCGTACGGTTGTCAAAGCTGCGTCATCAGGCAGCGATAAAAAAGTTACCGTAGAGATCGAATAATAAAAGCGCCGCCGTGCCTCCCCGGGATTCGGCGGCGCTTCTCTTAAAAAAGATGAAGAATGAATTTTTTCGTGTAGGAGTTATCACATCCGCCCACGGCATCCGGGGCGAAGTGAATGTGTTTCCGACAACCGATGACCCAGGAAAGTTTGAAGATCTGAAAGAAGTTCTGCTGGATAAAAACGGGGAGAAGGTTCCCTGTGCCATCGAGCATGTAAAGTACTTTAAGAAGATGGTAATTCTGAAGCTTGCCGGGATCGATGACAGGAATACGGCGGATCTCTACCGCCAGAAGGAGCTGTTTGTCTCCCGCGAGGATGCGGTTCCCCTGGAAGAGGGACAGTATTATCTTGCCGACCTTATCGGCCTTCAGGTGATTTCGGACGAGGGAGAAGAGCTGGGCGAGCTGTATGACATTCTGGAAACCGGGGCCAATGACGTCTATGTTGTCAGAAACGGAAAGAAAAAGGACCTTCTGCTCCCGGCCACGGAAGAATGTATTCTGGCCGTGGACCTGGACGCCCAGACCATGACCGTTCATGTTCTGGACGGACTTCTTGACCTTTGACGGAGAGTTTTATGAATTTTCATGTACTGACGCTGTTTCCGGAGCTGATCGAACAGGGCGTATCTTCCAGCATTACCGGCCGGGCGATGGCAAAGGGCACAATTACGCTCCATACCGTGAATATCCGTGACTATTCCCATGATGAAAAGCATCACCATGTGGATGATTATCCTTACGGCGGCGGTGCCGGCATGGTCATGCAGGCAGAACCGGTATACGAAGCCTGCGAGGATGTGTGCAGACAGGTTTTAGAGTCCTCGGGAAAGAGACCGCGGGTGATCTATATGACGCCCCAGGGCCGGACCTTCACCCAGAAGATTGCGGAAGAGCTGGCACTAGAAGAGAATCTGGTGTTTCTCTGCGGTCATTATGAGGGGATCGACGAGCGGGCCCTGGAGCTATCCGTCACGGATCAGATTTCCATCGGCGATTATGTTCTGACGGGCGGAGAATTGCCCGCGATGGTGGTGATTGACTGCGTGTCAAGACTGGTGCCGGGGGTTCTCAGCAATGACCTTTCCGCAGAGGTGGAAACCTTCCATGACAATCTGCTGGAGTATCCCCAGTATACCCGCCCGGAGGAATTCATGGGAAAGCGTGTGCCGGCGGTGCTTCTGTCCGGAGACCACGGCAAGGTGGATATATGGCGGAGGGAGCGCTCCATCGAGAGAACGCTGCGAAACAGGCCGGATCTGCTGAAGGATGCAGTCCTTTCCAAAAAGGAAAAACAGTTTCTTGCGAAACTGGTGCAGGAGCAGGAAAAAGAAGGGCAGACGGAAGAGGCAGAAAACTGATTTTCCCCTTGCAGACATGGCTTTTATGTGTTATTATACTTAATCGTGAAATAGAGAGATGTTCCGCTGTTACATATTGGTATTCAAGAACATCAAAGATTTTAGAGGAGGTTCATACCAATGAACGAGATCATCAGAAAGATTGAAGAAGCTGAATTAAAGAGCGGCATTACGGAGTTCAATGTCGGTGATACCATCCGCGTCTATGCGAAGATCAAGGAAGGCAACCGCGAGAGAATCCAGATGTTCGAGGGCACTGTTCTGAAGAGACAGGGCGGCGGTGCAAGAGAGACCTTCACTGTAAGAAAGACTTCCAACGGAATCGGCGTAGAGAGAACCTGGCCGTTACATTCTCCTTCTGTTGATAAGATTGAAGTTGTCAGAAGAGGTAAGGTACGCAGAGCGAAGCTGAACTATCTGAGACAGAGAACAGGTAAGGCTGCGAAGGTTAAAGAGACTCTTCGGTAATTCTGAGACTATGAAGCAAGGGAGTGTCGCATGAAAGATGCGGCGCTCCTTTTTCAGTACAGTACAGGAGCAGACAGATTATGCATATACAGTGGTATCCGGGACATATGACAAAGGCAAAGCGGGCCATGACCGAGGACCTGCGGATGGTCAGTCTGGTCATCGAGCTGGCCGACGCGAGAGTGCCCATGGGCAGCCGGAATCCGGACATAGACCGCATGGCCAACGGAAAGGACCGCATCATACTGCTGAACAAGGCGGATCTTGCGGACCAGAAGGCCAGTGACCTCTGGAAGGACTGGTATGACCGGCACGGCATCCGGGCTGTTCTGCTGGATTCGCGACAGATGAAGGACGTGCGCCGCTTAAAGACCCTCATCCGGGAGGTTTCTGCCGACCGGATTGCCAGGGACCGGGCGCGGGGCATCAAGAACCGGCCCATCCGGGCGATGGTGTGCGGCATCCCCAATGTGGGAAAATCGACCTTTATCAATTCTATCTCCGGAAGAACCGCTGCAAAAACGGGCAACAAGCCGGGCGTGACAAGAGCCGACCAGTGGATCAAGCTGGACAATACGCTGGAACTTCTGGATACGCCGGGAATTCTCTGGCCGAAGTTTGACGATGCGCTGGTCAGCAGAAACCTGGCGCTGACAGGCTCCATCAGCGATGATGTGCTTCCCTCCGGCGAGCTGGCGCTGGAGCTTCTCGCATTCATGCGGGAGAGCTATCCGGAGCAGCTGAAAGAGTATCTGAAGAGTGAATATTCCGGAGAGGATACGCCGCTGCAGATCCTCGAGGCGGAGGCAGGCGCGCGGGGATGCATCCGATCCGGCGGCGTCATCGATTATGACAGGGCCGCCCAGTTTCTTCTGACGGATTTCCGCGCCGGCCGCATGGGGCGGGTGACGCTGGAGCTTCCCGAGGGGGCAGACCTTGCGGAACCGGAGGTGCAGGGATGAGAGCACTGACCGGAAAACGGCTGGAAAAGGAACTGGCCCGTCTGGAGACCATGGCTGCCTTCGACGCGGAATATGATTCCTTCTCTTATATCTGCGGAATTGATGAGGCCGGAAGAGGACCCCTGGCGGGGCCCGTCGCCGCCGGCGCCGTGATACTGCCGAAGGGACTGCGGCTTCTTTATCTCAACGATTCCAAAAAGGTGAGCCCCGCAAGGAGAGAGGAGCTGTTTTCGGAGATCCGGGAGAAAGCCGTAAGCTTCCATGTGGGAATCGTACCGGCGGAGCGGATTGACGAGACCAATATTCTCCAGGCAACCTATGAGGCAATGCGCACTGCGGTGAGCGGATTATCGGTGACTCCCGATATATTCCTCAACGATGCGGTGATTATCCCGGGGATTGATCCGGAAAAGCAGGTAAAAATCATTCACGGAGACGCCAAAAGTCCGTCCATTGCCGCCGCCAGTATCCTTGCCAAGGTTACAAGGGATCACATGATGGAGGAGTATGACCGTCTGTGGCCGGAATACGGCTTTGCAAAGCATAAGGGCTACGGGACTAAGGAACATATGGATGCGATCCGAAAGTTCGGGCCCTGCCCGATCCACCGGAGAAGCTTCCTGAAGTCCATCCTGTAAACGGCAGATGACAGCAGGGCCATGATACGGCCTGCAGGAGCAAGATTTGGAGAACAGAAGAATCCGGGGTCAGCAGAAAGAAGAGCTGGCCGCAGCCTGGCTTGAGCGGCAGGGATATGAGATCCTTGAACATAATTACCGCTGCCGGCAGGGAGAGATCGATCTTATCGCGCGGGACGGAAGGTATCTGGTATTTATTGAGGTGAAGTACCGGAACAGCGCAAAGTGCGGGGATCCGCTGGAGGCGGTGGACCGCAGGAAGCAGGCAAAGATACTTTATACCGCCAGGCAGTACCTGGCAGGATGCGGGTATTCATCCCAGACACCCTGCCGGTTTGATGTGGTGGCCATACGGGGAAATGAAATTACAGTCCTGAAGGATGCTTTCGGAGTGTAAATGTCATTTCTGTGATTTTTCTTAGAATCTTCTTGTGAGATTGGCAGGAAAATATTATAATCTAATTTGAACATCTTCAGAAGGAGACATGAAGAGCGCATGAGAGTAATCGCCGGCAGTGCACGCAGACTGCGACTGATAACACTGGAAGGTCTGGAAACCAGGCCGACCGGTGATAAGATTAAGGAGACCCTGTTTAACATACTCCAGTTCGGACTCCCGGATACGGAGTTTCTGGATCTCTTTTCGGGAAGCGGTGCCATTGCCATCGAGGCGCTCAGCCGGGGCGCTGCACGGGCCGTTCTCGTGGAGAACAACCGCAGAGCGGCGGAGTGTATCCGCACCAATCTGGAGACAACACATTTTACAGATAAGGCAGAGCTTATGCTCTGCGATGTTATGACTGCGATTCGCAGACTGGAAGATCAGCACAGGGTGTTTGATTTTATCTATATGGATCCGCCGTTCCGAAAGGACCTGGAGAGGGCTGTTCTGGAACGGCTGGCCGGATCTCCGATTCTGACCCCTGATACGCTGATCATCGTTGAGGCCGCCGGGGAGACGGAGTTTGACTATATCGCGGATCTGGGATACCGGTTAATGAAAGAGAAAGTATATAAAACCAGCCGGCATGAGTTTCTGGCTTTTGGTTCTGGAGGGCAGGAATGAATACGGCAATTTATCCCGGAAGTTTTGATCCGGTGACACTCGGACATTATGACATTATAGAGCGTTCATCCAGGATCTTTGACCGCGTGATAGTGGGCGTACTCTGCAACAGCGCGAAAACACCGCTGTTTACGACAGACGAGCGCGTTGAGATGCTTCGGTATGTGACAGCAGAACTTCCGAACGTCACGGTATTATCTTTTGACGGACTCCTGGTGGACTTTGCAAGACAGCAGAGCGCGGACGTCATCGTCAGAGGTCTTCGCGCCGTGACCGACTTTGAATACGAACTGCAGATGGCGCAGATGAATCGAGTGATTGCGCCTGAGATTGACACCCTGTTTCTGACTACAAATCTTAAGTACGCGTACCTGAGTTCAAGTATGGTGAAGGAAGTCGCCCGATACGGCGGAGATATCTCAGAGTTTCTGAATCCCAGAATCGCAGAGATTGTCACAGAGAAACTCGCTGAACAGAGGAGATAGGTATTATGAGCAGTAAGATTGAACAGATTATTACAGAGATTGAAGATTACATTGCCAGCTGCAAGCCGCAGCCGTTTTCCAACTCCCGGATTGTTGTCAATAAAGAAGAGATTGAAGAACTCCTGGTAGAGCTTCGCATGCGCATTCCGGAGGAAGTAAAGCAGTACCAAAAGATCATCAGCAATCAGGATGCGATTCTCGCGGAAGCCCATGCGGAAGCGGATAAGACCATGAAGGAAGCCCACAGCCAGGTAGATACCATGATCGCCCAGGCTGAGGAGCAGACCAACGAGATGGTGAACGAGCATGAGATCATGCAGCGCGCCTATGAGCAGGCCAATCAGGTGATTGAGCAGGCGAATTCCCAGGCACAGCAGATTGTTGACAACGCCGTCAGCGAAGCCAACGGCATCCGTCAGAGCTCCATCAAGTATACGGATGACATGCTCGCAAGCCTGCAGACCATCGTGCGCCATACTCTCGATGACGCACAGGGCCGCTTCGACTCCTTCCGCAGTTCCATGCAGTCCAGCTATGAGATCGTTTCTGCCAACCGGCAGGAGCTTTCCGGAAGCATCGTGGTACAGCAGGAAGAGCCGGCAGAAGAGGAACCGGAGGTTCCGGAAGAATAATCTGTTCCCAACTGAAGACAGGATAACTGAAGGCTGCCGCAACGGTCTGTTTGCGGCAGCCTATTGTGCGATGAGCCGGAGAGCGGCCGCCGCGTGTGCAGGGGCGGCCATTCGACGGACAGAAAGAACAGTCGGAGGAAGAACCTATGCTGAACGGAATTCGTGGGCTTCTGTTTGATCTGGACGGAACTCTGGTGGATTCCATGTGGATGTGGAAGCAGATAGACATCGATTTTCTCGGAGGCCTGGGACTTGCCCTTCCCGGGGATCTGCAGGAAATCATACAGGGGATGAGCTTTTCCGAGACGGCGGTGTACTTCAAGGATCGGTTCCGGCTGAATATGGGTCTGGAAGAGATTAAGCGGATCTGGACGGAGATGTCCATCGAAAAGTACCGGAAGGAAGTTCCCTTCAAACCGGCGGCGGAGGAATTCCTGAAGGAGGCCCGGAAGGCGGGCATGAAGACGGGGATCGCCACCAGCAACGGCCGGGAGATTGTGGAGGGGCTCAATGAATCCCTGGCCCTTGACCGGTATATCGATGTGCTGGTTACCGGATGCGAGGTGGGTGCCGGAAAACCCGCTCCCGATATATACCTTCATACGGCAGAGCTTCTGGGTCTTCGGCCCGAGGAGTGCCTGGTCTTTGAGGATGTGCCGGCCGGGATTGCCGCCGGAAAGGCTGCGGGAATGAAGGTGTGTGCCATCGAGGATGACGCAGCGGAAGAATTCCGCCCGCAGATTCGCTCCATGGCGGACTATTATGCGCGGGATTTCCGCGAGCTTCTGCGGTTTATGCCGCAGTGGGGAAAGGAACGGCTGTGAAAAAGAAAGAACAGGGTGTCTACGGATACCGGGATTACTTCAAACAGAAAAGACTCTTCTGGATCGGCCTTATGGCCTGTGCCATCGGCATCCTTATGATTATCCGGTTTACGACGGCAAACCGAATACTGAACATTCTCAGCATCATCTGTGCCGTTCTTATCGCAATCCCGCTGGCCAATCTCGCCACGCCGCTGGCGGCGGTGTGGAAGTTTAAAACACCGGACAGGGCCTTCTATGAGAAGGTGAAGCCCTATGAGGAAAAGGCCCTTATTCTTTATGATATGGTGCTGACCACGACCACCTCCGTGATTCCCGTCGATGTTCTGGCGATTCATCCGACCGGAATCTATGCCTACAACATCAATCCGAAGGTGAATGTCAAAGCCTCGGAAGCGGAGCTGAACCGGACCCTGGAGGCCATGCGCCTGGACGGTAATCTGCATATCATTTCGGACTGGAAGACCTTCGAAAAGAGGATGGAGAGTCTGAAGCCGGCTTCGGAATATGAGGACGACGGCAGCATGGATTATGCGGCAGAGACGCTGAAGAAGATGTCCATGTGAGGCAGATATGCAGAATATAACCATAGGGGTCAATGAAGCCGGTCAGCGTATGGACAAGTTTCTTTCGAAATACCTGAAGGAAGCGGGACGCGGCTTTATCTACAAGATGCTCCGGAAAAAGAATATTACAAGAAACGGAAAAAAGTGCGACGGGTCGGAGATTCTGGCCGTCGGCGACGAGATAAAGCTGTTTCTTTCCGACGAGACCATCACCCGGTTTTCCGGCACCGGGGAAGAGTCGGGGGCAGATGAAGCCCCTGGCAGGAAGGAAGATGCGCAGCCCATCCCGGAGATTGTCTACGAGGATGCGGATATTATTCTGTTCAACAAACCGGCAGGACTTCTTTCCCAGAAGGCGGAGGCCGGAGATATATCCCTGAATGAACTGCTTCTTCGGTATCTTAAGGAGAGCGGACAGCTGACCACAGAGGATCTCAGGGCATTCCGTCCCGGAATCTGCAACCGCCTGGACCGGAATACCAGCGGACTCCTGATTGCCGGCAAGAGTCTGCCCGGTCTGCAGACCATGTCGGAGCTTATCCGAACCCGGAAGGTGGGAAAGTTCTACCGGACCATTGTGCGCGGTCGTATCGGCCATGGAATGCGGCTTGACGGGTATCTGCGAAAGGATGCGGCTGCCAACCGGGTTTCCGTCTTCCCGGAGAAGCAGGATCCCCGGGATGAGAGAATCATCACGGAGTACCGTCCGCTGGCAAAGAGCGATAAGGCAACGCTTCTGGAGGTCCGGCTGGTGACGGGAAAGACCCATCAGATCCGCGCCCATCTGGCATCCGCCGGCCATCCTGTGGCCGGTGATTTCAAATACGGAAACCGGGCATGGAATGAGACGCTTCGGCGTGAGCTGGGGATTTCCTCCCAGCTGCTTCATGCGGCGCGGCTGGAGATGCCGTATGAGGTGCAGGAACCGCTGGGGAGGCTTGGAGGAAAGGTGTTTACTGCAGAGGAACCGGAGCTTTTCCGGAGAGCGGTAAAGTATCTGATAGGGTAAGAGCAGGAGGATATGCTTGGGTACCTGGAATGGGAGAGGTCTCCGCGGTTCCACGCTGGAGGACCTGATCAATCATACAAATGAATGCTACCGGGAACGGCATCTGGGGCTGATCCAGAAGGTGCCGACACCGATTACGCCCATCAATATCGACAAGGCGACGCATCACATTACGCTGGCCTATTTTGACCAGAAGAGTACCGTGGACTATATCGGCGTCATCCAGGGCGTAGCCGTCTGCTTTGATGCGAAGGAATGCGCGGCGGATACCTTTCCGCTGCAGAACGTCCACGCCCACCAGATGGCTTTTATGAAGGCTTTTGAGGAGCAGGGCGGCGTGGCGTTCTTTGTCGTGTATTACACCCAGCGGGATGAAATCTACTATGTGCCCTACCGGGATATGGAAGTCTGGTGGAACCGCATGGAACAGGGCGGCAGGAAGAGCTTTACCTACGAGGAACTGGACAGAAGCGACAAACGCCGGATCCGGAGTGTCCGCGAGATGCTGGTCCACTATCTGGAACCCTTAGCAGAGGACCTGGAAGAACGGGATGAGGAGAACGAATGAGAAAACTAGCTTTGGATGACGAGGTGCTGCTGTCGGTCAGCGAACCGGCCCGTTATATCGGCGGGGAACTGAACAGTGTCGTCAAGGACAAATCGAAGGTACAGGTGCGGTTTGCCATGTGCTTTCCCGATGTTTATGAGATCGGCATGTCCCACCTCGGAATACAGATTCTTTACGATATGTTCAACCGCAGAGAGGACGTCTGGTGCGAGCGGGTGTATTCGCCCTGGACGGACCTGGACGCCATCATGCGGAAAAAGAACATTCCTCTGTTTGCCCTGGAAAGCCAGGATCCCATTAAGGACTTTGATTTTCTGGGCATAACCCTGCAGTATGAGATGTGCTATACGAATATTCTGCAGATCCTTGATCTGTCGGGCATTCCGCTGCATGCCGAAGACCGGGGCGAGGACTGCCCCATCGTCATCGGCGGAGGACCCTGCAGCTATAATCCGGAGCCCATCGCACCCTTCTTCGATATGTTCTATATCGGCGAGGGAGAGGTGGTGTATTTCCAGCTGCTGGACGCCTATCTGGAGAACCGGAAAAAGGGCGGAAGCCGCAGGGACTTCCTGGAGGCAGCCGCCGAGATTCCCGGAATCTACGTACCCGCCTTTTACGATGTTTCCTACCGGGAAGACGGCACGATCCTGGAGATGGTGCCCAACAATCCCCATGCGCCGGCGATGGTGGAACGCCAGCTGGTGATGGACATGGATCGGACCTGGTATCCGGAGAAGCCCGTGGTTCCCTTTATCCGGGCAACCCAGGACAGGGTGACCCTGGAAGTCATGCGCGGCTGCATCCGCGGATGCCGGTTCTGCCAGGCCGGGATGATCTACCGGCCGGTCCGGGAGCGGTCTCCGGAAGAGCTGATGCGGCTGGCGGACGCCCTGCTTTCCTCCACGGGATATGATGAGATCACCCTCAGCTCCCTCAGTACCAGCGACTACCGCGGGCTGGAGAAGCTTTTGAACTATCTGATTGAGAAGTACGGGAAGAGCGGCGTCAATATCTCCCTCCCGTCTCTCCGCATTGACGCCTTCTCTCTGGATGTCATGAGCAAGGTGCAGGACGTGCGGAAAAGCAGCCTGACCTTTGC
>ODAI012828136.1_pt1 | contig 12950 bp, 13 predicted proteins | sample 1539321 | NCBI WGS metagenome assembly ODAI01 (sample SAMN02144231, study PRJEB22623) | gut metagenome | biome: sheep rumen | host: Ovis aries | place: New Zealand | reverse complement strand
TCTGGACGGGAAGGCTTCCGCTGTCTGGGGGACGCATACCCACGTCCAGACCTCGGATGCCTGCGTCCTTCCGAAGGGCACGGGATACATCACGGATCTGGGCATGACCGGCGCAATCCACTCCGTTCTGGGGATTGACCCCGAGCAGAGCATCGGGAAGATGATGGGTGACCCTCCTCGGCGTTACGAGTCGGGGAAAGGTCCCTGCAAGCTGGAGGGCTGCGTCTTCACCATCGACACCGAGAACGGGAGATGCCAGAGTGCGGAGGCGATCAGACTGACATGAGAAGTATCCGGATCATCCACGCCGCCGACCTGCATCTGGACTCGCCCTTTGAGGCGCTCTCCGCAGCGAAGGCGGCCATCCGCAGGAGTGAACAACGCACGCTGCTTTCCGCGCTCTCCGATCTCGCTGCGAGGGAGAATGCCGACCTTATGCTCCTCAGCGGCGATCTCCTCGACAGCGGAAACAGCTTTTACGAGACCGGGGAAGAGCTTGTGCGGCATCTTGCCAACGTCCCCTGTCCGGTTTTCATTGCCCCCGGCAACCACGACTACTATACCGACCGCTCTCCCTACGCAAAGCTGAAGCTCCCGGAGAACGTATATATCTTCCACGACAGCACTATCCGCTATGTCGCCGTTCCCTCCGCGGACGCCCGGGTATACGGCGCGGCATTCACCGACCGGGTCTCGCCTCCCCTTCTGAAGGGCTTCCACGCGGAGAGGAAGACCGGCGTGTACAACCTCCTATGCATCCACGGTGAAGTGGGCGCGCCCGACTCTCCCTACAATCCGATCTCGGAAGAGGATCTGGCCGCCAGCGGGATCGATTATGCCGCTCTCGGCCACATACACACCGCTTCCGGCCTGCTGAAGAGCGGCAGCTGCCACTACGCCTGGCCGGGCTGCCCTGAGGGAAGGGGCTTTGACGAGGACGGACAGAAGACCGTCAACATTGTGGAGCTCAGCGGAGATGACTGTGTGCTCCGCACAGCATCGATTGCGGGCAGACAGTATCACAAGCTCTCCCTGGACATCTCCGGGAAGGACCCTCTCCTGCTGATCCACACCTCTCTGCCGGACGATACCGTCCGCGACATCTACCGCATCACCCTGACCGGCGAGACGGCAAATGCCCCTGATCTGCGCGCTCTCCGGCAGAATCTGGACGAGATGTTCTTCTCGCTTCAGCTTCGGGATGAGACCCACGTGAGGCGGGATATCTGGGAGAGCGCCGGGGACGACTCGCTGCGCGGACTCTTCCTCGCGAAGCTCCGCGCTCAGTTTGACGCCGCCCAGGGGGAGCGGGAGCGCAGCATCATAGAGCAGGCCGCCCGCTGGGGTCTGGCAGCTCTCAACCGCGCCGAGGAGGTAGTGATCCATGAAAATACGTAAACTCCGCGCCTCCTTCGGCAAGCTGAAGAATGATACGCTGATTCTCCACGACGGGCTCAACATCATCTATGCGCCGAATGAGAGCGGAAAATCAACCTGGTGCGCCTTTATACGCGCCATGCTCTACGGCATTGATACTTCTGAGCGCCCCCGCGGGAGCTACCTGCCGGACAAACAGCGCTACGCTCCCTGGTCCGGGGCTCCCATGGAGGGCAGCATGGAGCTGACTGCTGACCACTGCGACATCACCCTCCAGCGCAGCACAAAGGCCCGCAGTGCGCCGATGAAGGAGTTCAGCGCGGTATATACCGGGACGAACACGCCGGTGGAGGGCATGACGGGTCTCAACTGCGGCGAGCTGCTGACAGGCGTAAACAGGGATGTGTTCCGTCGGAGCGCCTTTATTGAGCAGGGAGCCGTTGCCGTGTCCGGCAGCCCTGAGCTTGAGAAACGGATTCAGTCCATCGTATCCAGCGGGGATGAGCAGACCTCCTACTCTGAGGCGGAGCACCTTCTGAACACCTGGCAGCACAAGCGGCGCTATCGCCAGAAGGGCATCCTCCCCGCTCTCGAGGGGAAGATGGACGAGGCGCAGCGCCTGCTGGATGAGATGGGCTCCTCTGTAGACAGCGTGCAGGAGCTGGAAGCGAAGCTGGAACAGTCCCGTCAGGAGTGCATGCAGCTTGAGCAGGCCGTCACCGAGGCGCGCAGACGTCAGCGCACGGAAGCTCTCGTCAGTCTGCGAAAAGGCCGGGCTCTTGTACAGGAGCGCAATGACAGCCACGATGCGGCACTGGCGGAGCTCTCCCGCTCCCGGGAGGCGCTGAGGCGCAGTCAGTTCGGCGAGCGGGATTATCAGGAACTGGAAGAGGAGATCCGGGAAGACCGGGCTCAGCTGGAGGATCTGGAGGCAGAGTCGGGACCCGGGAGATCCGCCCTGCCGGCGATTCTGTTCTCCTTTCTCGCCATTCTCATGGCCGTGCTGTACGGCATCACCGCTAAACTCCCCCTGATCATTGCCTCCGGCGTCTTCTGTATCGGCGCCATCATCTTCTTTCTCCGCTATTCCCGACTCCGCCAGGATGCGCTCCGGGCAGAGCTCCGGCGGGATCAGCTGCTGAAAAAATATAAAATCGCCGTCTCCGATGACCTGGACGGGATTCTCCAGAAGCACCGCGCGCTCGAGGACGCCGTCCGCCGGGCGGAGGCTGAGGAAAAACGCAGCCGGGAGAGTCTCTCGCGGGCCGGACAGGAGATGCACAGGCTGGAAGAATCCGCCATCAGCGAACTGGACTTCACCGGCGGGAACTCGGAAGCTGCCCGTCTGAGCCGGACGCTTCAGGCAAAGCGCCAGGAAGCAGCCGCGCTTTCCGACAGGATCTCTTCCCTCACCGGGAAGCTCTCCGCCATGGGCGATCCGCTGGTTCTGGCCAGTTCCCTTTCCTCCATGCGGGAGGAATATGAGACCGTACAGACGGAATACGACGCGATCAGCCTTGCGGGCGAGATCCTGCGTGAAGCGGATCTGGAGATACAGAGCCGCTTCTCGCCGGAGCTGAGCCGGGTTGCCGCGCGCTACATGTCAGAGATGACGGGTGGCAGGTACGAGGAAGTGCAGATTGGCCAGGATTTCTCGGCACGAACCAGAACCAGCGGGGACAGCATTGCTCGCGAGTCGGAATACCTGAGCGCCGGGACACTGGACCTCATGTATCTGGCCGTCAGACTAGCCGTGTGCGAGCTGGCGCTGCCCGACGGCGAGCCCTGCCCTCTGATTCTGGATGACGCGCTGGTCAATCTCGACGAGGAGCGGCTCCGTCAGGCAATGAAGCTTCTGAAGAAGCTGGCGCTGAACCGGCAGATTCTGCTTTTCACCTGCCGTCCTACCTCGCCATCCGCGACTCCGATCCGGGAGGATGTGGCATGATTGCGGTCTTTGTCAACACCATCGCAGTCATCGCCGGGAGCCTCATCGGGATTCTGTTCCGAAGCAGGCTGAAAGAGACGCTCCGGAACGCCGTCATGAAGGCCCTCGGCCTCTGTACGCTTCTGATTGGGATCTCCAGCGCCATCGCTACCAGAGAGCTCCTCTGCGTGATCCTCTCCATGGTGCTGGGTACCGTTCTCGGAGAACTGCTGCGCATTGATGACGGTCTGGAGCATGCCGGTGACTTCATCAAGGGGAGGGTCCTGCGCGGCGCATCAGAAAACAGCCGTTTTACGGACGGCTTTGTCTCCTCCTGCATCCTGTTCTGCATCGGGTCAATGACCATTATGGGGTCTCTGGAGGCGGGCATCCGCCACAACTACAGCATCATCTACGCCAAGAGCCTGCTGGACTTCATGTCCTCCATGGCCTTCGGTGCCGCGATGGGGATCGGTGTCACCTGCTCCGCGCTGTTCGTACTGGTCTTTCAGGGCGGGCTTACGCTGCTCGCCGGTCTGATCGGCCCCGCTCTCAATGAGGCAGCCGTCACAGAGATGTCAGCAGTCGGCGGTGTGATCCTCATCGGCATGGGCCTCAACCTTCTGGATCTCCCGAAGGAGCGTATCCGGGTATCCAACATGCTGCCAGCCATCTTCCTGCCGCTGCTCTATTTTCCCATCGTCAGTCTTTTCAGCTGACCGTTTCCGGCGCCGCCCTGCCTGTCCCTGCGTGTATACCTTCACCGCGATACCGCACTGAACACCGGAACAGCCGGAAACGCTCATGTTCCCTGACGTCATACGCTAAAAACGGGTCCTTCCGCCAGGAGCGGAGGGACCCGTCTGCTTTTGATCTTTGCACTGTTATCTGTGAAATCAGTCTGCCGGACTCACTGTCTGGCAAAAATCGTGTCCTCCGGCATATCTTCCATATCGCTGCTCCAGAGCAGTCTGCCGTGGACATCAAAGGCAAGGTGACCGGAGCCGTTTTCATAGAGCGTGGCGATATAATACATGCCGTCCGAGCTGAATGTCTGCCGGACGCATTTGCAGTTGGTGTAGTCGAGTCTGCCGAGCTCATAGGCGCCGGCTGTCATGGTCCAGTCCAGACGGGACTCCGGGCTCTCACGCCACTCGACCTGGATCTGGTAGTATCCGCCTCCCAGGTCCTGGATGACCATTGTCCCAAGGCCGGTCTCAGAGTCCGACCAGCTCCCCGCGAAGCCGTTCACTCCCAGGGTCTGCGTAGCTCCACCAGAGGCAATCTGAGCCGCGTTCGGGTTCGGCGTGACATGGATGGTGGCGCGTCCGGTGTCCACATAGCCGCTGTCATTGGAATACCTGCAGTAGACGCGCCAGCCGTCGGCTTCCAGCGGGATGTTCCGCAGCTCCAGATTGCTGATGTCTCCCCCTCTGATCTCCATTGTGGGGAAACGCTTCATTATCGCCTCATAGGTCATGTCGTTCTGTCCGTCTGGACTGACGAAATGCCAGACGGCCCAGACTGCGTTCTCATATCTGGCAATAAACCAGCAGGACTCCCCTTCCATCACGGTCTCGTCCGTGGGGCTCTTGGTCACCACCGGGAGCGCAGGTGCCGGGCTGGGGGTCTGGGCCGGCACCGGTGACGCGTGGGCGGAAGCCGGTAAAGGAGACACGGGTGCCGGGGTTGCGGTGGGCGATGGTGCCGTGGTTGCAGCAGGTGTCGGCGTTGTAACGGAAGGCACCATGCTCTGTGTCGGAGCAGGTGTATTCACCACAATGGGAACCGAAGTTTGTGAGGCAGGCGGTGAAGTCGGAGCTGTGGTGGGCGTGGTCGTCTGGCGTGGCATCGGCGTCGGGGAGGCCATCACAACTGTTGTCTGCGTTGGTGAAGGCGGCTCTCCCGGCATAACCGGGCTCCGACCGCCGCAGCCGGACAGCAGACATCCTGCCAGAATCAGGCAAAGGCCATACATAACGCGGTTTCTCATCCTATTTCACTTCCAATTCTCATGGTATTATTCTGATTCCATGATACTCAGCCGTTTGAGAAAGTGCAACTTAAGAAATCTGAATTCCCTCTTCCTCCGGCAGAACCTGAAACGGGCGGAAGCGCAGCCAGTCCGCACTCACCAGTGTGAACTTCGTACAGCCGATCCACCCCTGGAAGGCCTGCGGGCAGCCTCTGCCATGGATGTGGCCGTAATAGCAGCGCTTCACCCGGTAATCCTGCAGGAGCCGGAGGATCTCCTCGCAGCGGTAGCTCTGAAACACCGGCGGATAGTGCAGGAAGACGATCTTCTCCCGTTCGCCGCCGGCTTTCAGGGATGCTTCCAGCCGTCCGACCTCCCGCAGCATCATCTTCCTGTCATGCTCTGTGCCGCTCTCTTCCTCATAGAACCACCCTCTGGTCCCGCACAGGGCATAGTCTCCCCATACAAAGGCATTGTTGTGGAGGATGTCCATACCGGCAAAGCCGTTCTGTTCAAAAAAGCGGTAAGCCTTACTCGCCGTGCTCCACCAGTAGTCGTGGTTGCCCTTCAGAATCAGCTTGCGCCCGGGAAGCGCCGAGATGAAAGCAAAATCCTCTCTTGCCCCCTCCAGGCCGAGCGCCCAGCTAAGATCACCGCAGAGCACAGTCAGGTCCTCTTCTCCTACCTCGTTGAAGCCCTCCATCAGCTTCCGCGGGTGGTCCTTCCAGACCTCTCCGAAGCGGTCCATGGGCTTCTCACCGTTAAGGGAGAGATGCAGATCTCCGATTGCGTACAGAGCCATAATTCTTCCGTTCTTCCCGATTGTTTTTATTCAAAGGCGTTTTCCAGGTGGTTCAGCCTGCAGTCCCCTTCCACGCCCATCGGCGCGTAGACCTCCACCACGTCAAAGCGCGGCTGAAGCCGTTGGGCCCATTCCCGCAGGGCGAGATAGTTCTCTGCCGTCAGGCGGATTCTCTTCTGCTTGGAGATCGTCACATATTCCCTTGCTTCGACAGAGGAGCTGTTCTTTCGGAGCTTCACCTCCACAAAGGCAAGGATGGATTCCTTTCGGGCGATGATGTCAATCTCTCCGAGGCGGCAGCGGTAGTTCCGCGCCACAATCCGATAGCCCTTCCGCTCCAGCATCTCCGCCGCCTTCTTTTCTCCCCACTGACCGAGCTCTGTCTTATTCATCTCCGCATCCTGTCTCCGCTTCGGAAGGTACAGCGGCATTTTCGCGGTAAAAGCTCTTCAGGAAGCTCATCCGGTGTACCGGGCACGGTCCGAAGCGCCGCAGTGCTTCATAGTGCGCCTTCGTCCCGTAGCCCTTGTGTTTATCAAATCCGTACTCAGGATACTCCTCAGCCAGTTCCAGCATCAGGCGGTCCCGGCTGACCTTTGCGAGGATGGACGCCGCCGCAATGGAGGCGCATTTTCCGTCGCCGCCGACAATACAGCGGCTCGTCATCCTGATGCCGCTGTTGCGGTTCCCGTCGATCAGGGCAAGCTCCGGCTCCAGCTCCAGTCCCTCGATCGCCCGGTTCATGGCGAGGAAGGTGGCGTTAAGGATGTTCTCCCGTTCGATCTCTTCCACGGAGGCAAAGGCAACCGACCAACTGATCGCATGCTCCCGGATCAGCGGGAACAGCTGTTCTCTTTTCTTTTCGGAGAGCTTCTTGGAGTCGTTGAGTCCTTCCAGCATGAGATTCTCAGGCAGAATAACCGCTGCGGCGCAGACCGGGCCTGCCAGAGGACCCCGGCCGGCTTCGTCCACGCCGCAGATCAGTCCGCAGCCTTCGAGATGCAGCTCATGTTCGATTGTCCAAAGGTCCATGATTCCGCTCCTTTCGGGAAATGTCGGCAGGGTGCTCTGTTCAGGTTCCGTTTCCGAAGGCCGGGTCTCATGGGCAGAGCGCGCCGCAGCTGTACTCATACTGTAAAGTCCGGATCTGACACGGCATTCTCATCGCTGTCCTCCGGCGGCAGCTCCAGGGTCAGACGGCCGAGCTTTCCGCCATGGTATTCGCTCAGCAGCGTGTTCGCCATCCGCTCGAGGTCGGCTTCACCGCCGGAAATAAGGAAGCCTCTCTTCCTCGCCGCAGCCTCCAGAAGTTCATAGCCGCTCCGATCCGCTTCCGGCTCGATCCGGTAACGTTCTCTGACTGCCTCCGGATAGTGCAGTGCCAGGCGTCTCAGGAAACCCGCTGCCAGCGCTTCACGGTCCAGGATCTCCGCCCGAATGGCATTGGTGACTGCCAGGAGCTCTCCCGTCTCCCTGGACTCAAACTTTGGCCAAAGGATCCCCGGGGTATCCAGGAGCTCCATTCCCTCGTCAACAGTGATCCATTGCTTGCCGCGCGTAAGGCCCGGGCGGTCTCCGGCGGCGGCGGCCTTTCTGCCGGCGAGGCGGGTGATGAGGGTGGACTTCCCGACATTGGGGATTCCGGCGATCATCACCCGCAGCTTCCGTCCGACCTGGCCTTTTTCCTGCCGTCGCTCGATCTGTTCCTGAAGGAGTTTCCGAATCGCGGGGGGAAATGCGGCGCTCCCCTTTCCTGTTTTGGCATCCGTCTCGATCACCTCGAAGCCCTGCTTCCGGAACCATGCCTTCCAGCGCTTTGTCGCATCCGGATCCGCCAGGTCACAGCGGTTCAGGACAATCAGTCGGGGCTTCCCCGCGGCCAGACGGTCGATCTCAGGATTTCTGGAGGCACATGGGATTCTGGCATCCAGCACCTCACAGAGCGCATCCACCGCCGCGAGGCTCTCTTCCATCATCCGCCGCGCCTTTGTCATATGTCCCGGGAACCACTGGATATTCCGGGAGGTTTCATCCCGGAGATTCTGCGACTCCGAAGCGCCTGCAGAAGAGCGGGCGGAAACGTCAGATGATGCCCTGCTTCCGCGGGCATGGGTCGGCCTTGCCGGTTTTCTCACATCACCGCTCCGAAATCTGACATTGGGAACACCACATAGTAGACCTTCCCGAGGATCATGCGCTCGTCCACCATGCCGATCTCCTTCCGACGGCTGTCGGTGGAGGCGTTGCGGTTATCTCCCATGACAAAAATGCAGCCCTCCGGCACCTTCTGCGGTCCGATGAAGTCCAGCTTTGTCTTGGTGAGCTCGGCGATATAGTCCTCCTCAATGGGAGAGCCGTCAATATAGACCACGCCCCGGTCAAAGTCTATGCTGACCTCCTGGCCTTCCGTCGCAATCACGCGCTTGACCAGGGCCTTGTTCGGGTCGTAGCGGTCTGTCTTGAAGACAATGATGTCGCCGTACTTCGGTTTGTAGAACAGGTCGGAAACCAGCATCTTGTCCCCGTCGTGAAGCGTCGGCCACATGGAGGAGCCGCTGACATCCACCAGGCGTACGCCGAAGAGGAAGACCGCAATACAGATCACCAGCGCAGTCATCAGCGACTGGACCCACTCATACAGGTCTCTTCTGGCTGCCACCTCCTTGTCAAGCTGCTGTTCCGGCTCCTGCGCAGAGGAGTCTTTCTTCCCGTTCTTCATACTTTAACGCCCCTTTACTCTGTTGTTTGCCGTCATCAGAAGATGCACGGCCCGCCATTGCCGTCTCCTGATCAGAATATCCAGGAGGCGGTATTTTTTCGGTGCCCGTCGGAAATACGGGTTTTTCCGGTAGTCCGGGAACCGTCGGATAAAGTCGTCCCGGAGCTGTTCCTGTACCTCGCTTGCAGGATCGAGAAGATTCACCCTGGTGACCGATGTCAGGTACTCGTGATAGAACGCCATGTATTCCAGCACATCGTGATATCTCTCATACTGTCCGGCGCTCACATAATAGTCCAGTGAGGAGTTCATCGCGGTGATCATCTCCGTGTTCCGCCCGGCGGAGGTGGCATTGGTGATGGAGCCTCTCCGCTGCAGATAACAGTACCAGGGAATCGGCCGGTAGAGGATCCGCTCCGCATGCAGCGTGAGCTTCGGCGTTGTCGCCACATCCTCGTACCAGAGCCGGTCCGGAAAGCTGATCCCGTTCTCGGTAAACAGCCCCAGTCTCCAGATCTTGTTGCAGGCATTGAGCGGGCAGTGGAGATATTCGGGATACTCCTCCAGCGAAAAGACTCCCTCTCTGCCGCAGCCGGAAAAGGCCGCCAGCTCCCGCCCGTCCTCATCCACATGGACAAAGTCAAACACCGCAATATCGAATGGCGTCTTCAGCGTCTCCAGCATCGCCCGGATCGCCCCGGGCTTCAGCCAGTCATCGCTGTCCACAAAGAGAACATAGTTTCCACCCGCGACCGACATTCCGACGTTCCGGGCGTGACCGAGACCGCCGTTCGGCGTATACATCACGCGGACAAGCCCCGGATACTGATTTCGGTATCGGGTCAGGATCTCTCCCGAGGAGTCGGTAGATCCGTCATCCACCGCGATAATCTCATAGTCTCCCACCTCCGGGTCAATCAGAGAGTCCAGGCACTTTGCCAGGTACTTCTCCGTGTTGTAGACCGGCACAATCACGCTCAGCTTCATACTTCATCACCCACCTGTACAATCACCGTCTGATAGTCGGTGTAGATCACCCTGCCGGGCAGCGCACCCGAGGGCTTCTTCACATTGCGCACCATGGTGTAGTCCACCGCCGTCCTGCCACCGTCTCCCGCCTGGGAGTGCCGCGCCGCCAGAGCCGCAGCGCAGTGAACAGCCTCATCAGAGGGTGCTGCGCCTTCACAGCGAAGAATCACATGACTGCCGTGGAGGTCCTTCACGTGAAACCACAGGTCTGTGCGGCGCGCGGTTCGGAAGGTCAGCTCGTCATTCTGGGTGTTGTTTCTCCCGACGAGGATCTCAAATCCGTCCCGGCTTTCGTACCGAAGGGGTTCAGAAGGCTTTTGTTTCTTCTTTCCCGGCCGCTTCCCCTGCGTTCGCCGGAGTAGGCCGGTCTCCTGAAGTTCCGTACGGATCTCATCCAGATCCCGCTCGCTCTCGGCGCGCAGCAGCTCATCCAATACGCTGTTCAGATAGTCCAGCTGCCGCTCTCCGTCGGCGATCAGCCCTGTCAGGTGTTCCTGCGCCCCCTTCAGCTTGCGATATTCCCTGAACCTGGCCGCAAGGTTCTGCTGCGGTGTCTTCAAGGGATCCAGACCGATCCTGATCTGCGGCAGCTCCTCCTGATAGTAGTCCTCGCATTCCAGGACCCGGTCGCCCCGGTGTACCCGGTACAGATTTGCCTGCAGGAGTTCCGCCTCTCTGCGGACCGTTTCCATATTTTCTGTCCGCCGCAGCTCCTCCGACTGTGCCGCAAGCTTGCGCTGCTGCCGGTCTCTCGTCCTGCGGACCGTTCTGACCAGCTCCTGTGATCTGCGGCGCTGAAGCTCCTCGCGCTCTCTGCCGGCATAGCGGGCGTCCAGCCACGCGCTGATCCCGCTGTCCGGAAGGTCTGCAGCTGTGTCCCTGCCGGATGTACCGGTTCCGGAGTCGGTTCCGGAAAAGGCTTTCCCGTCGCCCGAAAGACTCCCCGCAGGGAGCGGAGGGTATTCATACCGCAGTCCCGGCAGCAGGGCTCTGGCTGTATGCTCACCGGGCGGCACCCTTCTCATGCAGTCCACGATCCGGCCGTCGCTGTCCGTCAGGATCAGATTGGTCGCCCTTCCTGTCAGCTCCACAATCAGCTGCAGGTCTGCCCTGTCCCCGAGCTCATTCCGGCTCTCCATATCAAAGAGCAAGATTCTGTCTCCATTCGGCTGCCGCACGCCGCGTATTCTGGCGCCGGTCAGATGCTTCCGGAGCAGCATGCAGAACATCGGGGCAGACGCGGGATTCTCAAAGATCTGCTCCGTCAGATGGATTCTGGCATTGGGTCCCGCGCAGCGGATCAGCAGACGGTGATTCTCTCCGAATCGGCGGACCGTAATCAGCATCAGGTCCGGCTCCGGCTGCTGGATTTTTTCAATTTTCCCCTCAGTGAGGTTGTCTGACAGTTCCTCTGTCAGACTGCTGATGATCTCAGCGCTCAGCGCCATTTACAATTCCTCCGCTCCCTGGGCGGCGGCAAACAGAGTCCGGATGCGTTCCGTCTTTCCCTGCAGCCACAGCCAGCCGAAGACAGCCTCCAGACCGGTAGCGCTGTTGTATTCCGCAGCATTCGCGTGGGGCGGGATCCCGTGTACATGGCTGTTCCGCCCACGCCTGTACACCGCCTGCTCCTCCTCTGTCATGGCGGGCAGTATTGCGGCGGCCGCCCTCGCCTGGGCCTCGGCGCGCACCTTTGCCACCGTCCGGCGATGCAGTTCATTCACTGTGCGCGGTCCCTCGAAGGCCAGCATACTTCTGACCATCAGTTCATACACTGCGTCCCCCACATGCGCAAGTGCCAGCATGCTCAGGCGGTTTGTCTCCAAAGAGCTGAGTCTGCGGTCTTCTGGGAGAATGGTATCGGTCATTCTTCCGTATCCTCATAGGGCTCATCGGGCAGATCCGGGAGCTCGGATCCGCTCGTCACGGTGTCCGCCGGGAGCCAGCCGAGCTGAACCTGCAGTGCCTGCCATCCAGCCTTGTCGATCGTCACGCTTCTGGGCTTGGCACCCTCGTAGGGGCCTACAATACCCAGTTCCTCAAGCTGGTCCACGATTCTTGCCGCCCGGGCGTAGCCGAGCTTGATGCGCCGCTGAAGCATGGAGACCGAGCAGGAGCCCATCTCGATAACGACCTCAGCAGCCTGAGGGAGCATCTCGTCGTAGTCGCCACCGGGTCCTCCGGCAGAGCTGTCCTTCTCTTCGGCAGCGCTCCCCTTGTCCTTTGTGGCCTTCAGCATGTAGTCCTCGATCTCGCTGTTCTTCTCTGCCTCGATGCTGTTGTGTTCCTTGATAAAGTTGATGACATCTTCACGCTCCTCGTCCGAGACAAAGGAGCCCTGGATACGGGTTGGCTTGCCGGCTCCGATGGGAGAGTACAGCATGTCGCCGAAACCGATCAGCTTCTCCGCGCCGCCCTGATCCAGAATGATCCGGCTCTCCAGCGCTGAGGACACGGCAAAGGCAATCCTGGAGGGGATGTTCGCCTTCATCAGGCCGGTTATGACGTCCGCGGAAGGACGCTGCGTAGCAATGACCAGATGCATGCCCGCCGCGCGTCCCATCTGCGCGACGCGGCAGATGCTCTCCTCCACATCCTTGGAGGCCACCAGCATCAGGTCCGCCAGCTCGTCAATCACGATGACGACCCTCGGCAGCGTTTCCTCCTGCTTCTCCCGCTGGATGCGGTTATAGGCATCCAGGTCCCGGACTCCCGTCTCTGAGAAGGCCCGGTAGCGCTTGAGCATCTCTACCACCGACCACTGCAGAGCGCCGGCAGCCTTCTTCGGGTCCGTGACCACCGGGACATAGAGGTGCGGAATTCCGTTATAGATTCCGAGTTCAACCATCTTCGGGTCGATCATGATGAGCTTTACTTCATCCGGCCGCGCCTTGTAGAGCAGGCTCAGGATCAGGGAGTTCATACAAACCGACTTACCGGAACCTGTGGTACCTGCAATCAGTAGATGTGGCAGCTTGGAAATGTTGCCGACAATGCAGTTGCCGCCGATGTCCTTTCCAAGTGCGAAGCTGAGCTTGGACTTGGCCCCTGCGAAGTTTCCTGAGTCCAGAATATCCCGCAGAAATGCCGTGCTGACGGTTTTGTTCGGGACTTCAATTCC
>ODAI011583620.1_pt1 | contig 12950 bp, 12 predicted proteins | sample 1539321 | NCBI WGS metagenome assembly ODAI01 (sample SAMN02144231, study PRJEB22623) | gut metagenome | biome: sheep rumen | host: Ovis aries | place: New Zealand | reverse complement strand
TTTTATGTCAACGAAGATGGCATGATTTATACCCAAGACGAAAATGTTTTGGTTGACCGCTTTAAAATTGTTCGCTTCGACAATGAACGTTATTTGAAAAAACAGGGCGAATCAATGTGGAATTCAAATGAGTATTCAGGCGACTATCATATTGCCGAAGGTGATGAAAGACCGCGTATGGTTCAGGGATATATCGAAACCAGTAACGTAAATGTCGTAAACGAAATGGTTCGCATGATAGAAGTTAACCGCGCTTATGAAGCAAACCAAAAATCAGTTCAAAGTCAAGATTCTATGATGGATACGCTTTGGAACCGTGTGGCTCAGGTTAACATCTAGTAGGGGGAAAGTATGGTAAGAAGTTTATGGACCGCTGCAACCGGCATGAACGGTCAGCAAGCAAATATAGATACAATTTCAAACAACCTGTCAAATGTTAATACAACAGGCTATAAACAGCATCGTGTAGAATTTGAAGACCTTCTGTATCAGAATGTAAAACTTGCAGGAACACCAGCAACAGAAGAAACTGTTACTCCTGTGGGAATTCAAATGGGTACTGGTGTTAAAGTTGGTGCAACTCAGCGCATTATGACACAAGGTTCTTTACAGGCAACTGGTGTTGATACTGACATTGCAATTGTTGGTGATGGATTTTTCCGTGTGCAGCAGTATGACGGAAGTTGGGCTTATACTCGTGATGGTTCATTTAAAGTTGACTCAAACGGTCAGCTGGTAAATTCAAATGGACTTCGCGTTGTTCCAGAAATTATTCTTCCTGAAGGATATCAGCTTTCAACATTAACTGTTACCGATACCGGTCGTGTTTCTGTAAAAGTTAACGGCGGCACAGAGCCTGTGGAAGTTGGACAGCTTGAACTGTACCGCTTTCCCAATGCAGTTGGTCTTGAAAATAACGGAGACAATTTATACAAAGTGACAAACGCTTCAGGGGAACCCATTGCATCTCGTCCTGGATTTGAAGGCATGGGAACAACAAAGCATCGCTTTTTGGAAATGAGTAATGTTTCTGTTGTAAACGAAATGGTTCAGATGATTGTTGCTCAGAGAGCTTACGAGTTTAACTCTAAAACCATTCAAACCAGCGATAATATGCTAAGTACTGCAGTAAGCCTTAAGCGCTAAAACTGCAATTAATGTTGTATCCTCAGTTCTAAGGTCGTCCGCCTTGAACTGTTCATAATCTACTCCTTGCATGCCTTGTGAATGTTATTCGCAGGGCATGTCTTTTTTTTGTCTTATGATGAATCTTTTTTTTCCCGATACAGTAAGTAGGAGTATTTTATGAAAATTAACGGAATCCAAACATCGGGCGGAATAGGTGCTATTACTGGTGGTTCTGCTTCTTTGGCAGGAGCTCAGTTGGGCAGGGACGACTCTGACTTTGCTTCTTTGGTTAACAGTTTGACCGGAGTTTCATCTTCTCAAATAAACACAAATCATCACTTGAACGGTGACTACACTCAGGGCTTTCACGGAACATATACTCGCGAAGAAGACAAGACTGCACTTCCACAGGGAGCCGCTGCTAATGCTTCAAACGGTAAGGGAAAGACACCTGTTATTGATAAAACCAGTGAACTGTACGAGCAATCAATGGAACTTGAAAATTATCTTGTAAAGATGATGCTTTCTTCTATGCGTTCGTCTTTAGGTAATAACGGATTTTGGGGTGGAGAAAAAAGCTATGCCCAGTCCATGTACGAAGATATGCTGTACGACAATTATGCAGAAGAACTGACAAAAACGGCAGGATTCGGTCTTGCTGATCAAATTTATATAGAACTTTCAGGACAGCGCTCATAAGGTCAATACTGTACTTTTTGTACATTATGTGCTATTCTTGAGCGCATGAGTTCATACGATAGAGTACATTTTGTCGGCATAAAGGGAACAGGTATGGCTGCCCTTGCAGAAATTCTGTCTGACCACGGATGCCACATTACTGGTAGCGATGTAAGCGAACATTTTTATACAGATGAAATTCTTGACCGTTTAGGCATACAGGCTCTTCCTTTTAGCGAAAAAAACATAACAGACGACATTCAGACGGTTGTCTATTCCAGTGCATATTCACCAGAAACAAATCCAGATCTTGCTCAAGCAAAGAAAAAAGGTATTCCTCTTAAGTTGTACAGCGAAGCATTAGGTGAACTGTCACAGAAAATGTACAGCGCAGGCGTGTGTGGTGTTCATGGAAAAACAACAACGACTGGTCTTGCAGGAACACTTTTAAAAAGTATAAATCTTCCTTCGCAAGCACTTGCAGGTTCAATCATTGCCTCCTTTGGAAATACCTGCACTATGACTTCGCCTTCGTTTTCTACAAGCGAAAAAAAATATTTTGTTGCAGAAACCTGTGAGTACCAAAGACATTTTCTTGCTTTTCATCCGAAAAAAATTATTTTAACTTCTGTAGAAAGTGATCATCAAGATTATTATCCTAAGTACGCAGATATTCGACAGGCCTTTGTAGAATACATTTGTCGTTTGCCTCAAAGGGGACAACTTATTTTCTGTGCTGACGATGCAGGTGCGGTTGAAACGGCAGGTCTTGCAAAACAGGTTCGCCCCGATTTGCACTTGCTTGCTTACGGAGAACATACTGCTGGAAAGTATCATCTTACTTTTGGAGAAGTAAGTGGAGGTATGCAGTTTTTTACTGTTGGTCAGTTGGGAAAATTTGCGCTCTGTGTTCCTGGAAAACATATGGTTCGAAATGCAACTGCTGCAATTGCTCTCTGCTGTGAACTTTTAAATACTGACGGAAAAAATCCCCTTGATTATCTTTCGCAAATGAGAGAAGCGCTTCTTTCGTTTACGGGAGGAAAACGTCGTTCTGAAATTACTGGAAAGGCAAAAACTGCTTTAGGTGATGATGTTATCTTTATGGATGATTATGGACATCATCCTACTGCCATAAGAACAACGCTTGCAGGGTATCGCAGTTTTTACAAAGGAAGAAAAATTATTGTTGACTTTATGAGCCATACCTATAGTCGTACTGCTGCACTTTTGGGCGAATTTGCTGAAAGTTTTAAAGATGCCGATGAAGTTGTTATCAATAAAATTTATGCCAGTGCTCGCGAAAAACAGGGTAAGATAAAAGTTTCTGGAGAAATGCTTGCAGAACATGCCGCTTACCACCATCAACATGTAAGCTATTGTGCTGAATTTGATGACGCTGCAAAAAAAATTGAACACTTACTTTCTGAACCAGCAGGACCAGATTTTCCCGACGGTTATCTTGTGGTAACTATGGGTGCAGGCGATAACTGGAAAGTAGGACAAATGGTTCTTTCAAAACTGATGAACTAGAGTTTTCACTTTGTAAAAACTCGCATAAATTTTTTGCTTAGAATGTGATGCGACATCCATGTCGCAAGGGGTATATATGAACAGTATGACTTGTTCAAAAAAATTCCTCCCTGAATTTTTTTGAACGCGAGTTTTCACTTTGTAAAAACTCGCATAAATTTTTTGCTTAGAATGTGATGCGACATCCATGTCGCAAGGGGTGTATATGAACAGTATGACTGGATACGCATACAGAGAGGCGGTGATTGAGGGGACTCAGGTTTCGGTTGAAATTAAATCAGTAAATAGCCGCTTTTTAGATGTATCTGTTTCTATGCCACCTTTTTTGAATCCTCTAGAGCTGCGTATTCGTCAAGCCCTTGCAGAACGCATTGTTCGTGGTAAAGTTGACTTAACTATACGAATCCGTGAGAGTGAATCAAATGCACGAGTTGTAGTTGACACTCAAGCAGCTATTGCCTATAGAGATGCAATTGCAGAACTTTCTTGTGCCTTGGGTAAAACTGATGAAATTCCACTTTCTCTTATTATTCAGCAAGAAGGAGTTTTGTCTCTTACTCATGACTACGATGCAGAAGCCTATTGGAAAAAAATAAGCGGTGTTTTTAACGATGTATTACAATCTTTTTGCTTAGACCGAGAGCGTGAAGGAAAAAATCTTCAAAAAGATTTGCTTGCTAAACTGGATGTGCTTGATCACTGTGCTCAATTTTTCAAAGAATGGCAGCCTCAAATGGAACAGAAGTTCCGCGAAACTATCACCAAAAAATTTAATGAACTGTTGGGGCAACAGGTTGATGAAAATCGTATTATGACAGAAACTGCTGCTATGCTTGTTAAGTACACCATTAACGAAGAAATTATTCGTTTGCAAAGTCATCTTTCTGCTATGCGTTCAGAAATGGAAAACAATCCTGTTCCAGGAAAAAAGCTTGACTTTATTTGCCAAGAAGCAAACCGCGAAATAAATACTATCGGAAGTAAAAATCAGTTTACTGAAGTTGGTGCTATGGTTATTAGTGCAAAAGATGCGCTTGAAAATATTCGCGAACAGGCAAAGAATGTAGAATAAGATTTTTTGAGAGAGACATATTTTTGAATTTTTTACAAGAGGTTTTGTATGGTACAGAGAACAAGTGGCGTTTTGCTTCATATTACATCACTTCCGGGAACACCAGGTATAGGTACAATGGGTAAGAGTGCTTATGCTTTTGTCGATTGGCTGAACAAAGCTCATCAGTCTTTGTGGCAAGTGCTTCCCTTAGGACCAACGGGTTACGGTGACAGTCCTTATGCAAGTTTTTCTACGTTTGCAGGTAATCCTCTTTTGATTGACTTAGATGATTTAGTTGAACGTGGTTGGGTAGACGAGCAGAGTATTGTTCCTCCTGAATATATTCGTTCTTCCGGACCAGTTGATTACGGTTCTGTGGTTTGGTGGAAAGTTCCTGTGCTTTATACCTGCGCTCAGTATTTTCTTTCTCACGCAAGCAAAAAAGATCGAGCTGCTTTCCAAGCATTTAAAAACGCCCAGACTTCTTGGCTTGACAATTTTGCAAACTTCACCAGCATAAAAAAATTCTATGATGCAGAAGCGGCTGCCAAAAAAGTTACTGGAGTTGACAGCATGTGGAACCGTTTTTGGCCTAAGGCTTTGGCTTCTCATAATGAAGAAGCGGTTTCAAAATGGGTTGAAGAACATGCAGACGATATTGAACAGATAAAAGTAATTCAGTTTTTCTTTGACACACAGTGGCAGGCACTTAAAAAGTATGCAAATAAAAAAGGCATAAAAATTATAGGTGACATTCCTATTTTTGTTGCTGGAGATTCTGCGGATGTGTGGGCGTCACAGCATTTGTTCCAAATTGACAAAAAGACGCTTTTACAAAAGGCCCAAGCGGGTGTTCCTCCAGATTACTTTTCTGCAACAGGACAGTTGTGGGGAAATCCTCTTTATGACTGGAAGGCAATGAAAAAAGAAAACTATGCCTGGTGGGTAAGTCGCATTCAGAATATGCTCCGTTTAGTTGACATTGTGCGCATTGATCACTTCCGCGGATTTGAAGCATATTGGTCTGTTCCCGCAAACGAAGAAACTGCTGTCGGAGGAAAATGGGTTAAAGGTCCTGGTAAAGATTTGTTTGATACCATAAAGGCTCAGTTAGGAACGCTTCCCATTATTGCAGAAGATTTGGGTGTTATTACTGATGAAGTTGCTGCTTTGCGTGATGGTTGTGATTTCCCTGGTATGAAGATTTTACAGTTTGCTTTCTCTGGTGAACCATGGAATGCAGATGCTGCTTCAAACGCTTATCTTCCTCATTCATTTGATTCTCCTCGCTGTGTTGTGTATACAGGAACACATGACAACGATACCACTATGGGAATTTTACAGTCGGGTGGAGAAGGTCTTAAGAAAAATATATGTGCATATCTTAATCTTGATGAACACTGCGATTTAGTTACAATCTGTCATGCCTTGGTTCGTTTAGCCTTTGCTTCGAGTGCACAGATGTGTGTTGTTCCCCTGCAAGATGTGTATAACATTGGCAGTGAGGGCCGCATGAATACTCCTTCGACAACAGGCAGTAACTGGGCTTGGCGTATGAGTGACACTTTGCTTGATGAACGAGGCGCAACAGAACTTGCTTGGTATGCATCAGTGTATGGGCGCAACAATGATTGAATTGCTTGAACTTTTTGCTGTCTTCTTTAAGATTGGACTCTTTACCTTTGGCGGTGGTCTTGCCATGTTGCCTTTGTTGGAACGAGAACTTACAAGTAAGCGTTCTTGGGCTAGTTCGGAAGAACTGTTAGATTACTATGCCATTGCTCAGTCTACACCAGGAATTATTGCAGTTAATGTTGCAACCTTCATTGGCTTTAAGCGAAAAAAAATTATAGGCGGAATTGTTGCAACTGCGGGAATGGTAACACCATCTCTTATTATCATCACCATTATTGCAGAATTTATTTCTAACTTCGAAGACATTGTGTGGGTTCAAAAAGCACTCGCTGGAATAAATGTTGCGGTTGCGGCCTTGCTTACTTATTCAGTTTTTACGTTTGCAAAAAAAACAATTAAGACATGGTGGTCTTTTTTACTTTATGCAGCTTCATTTTCGGCTGTGTATTTTTTTCATGTTCATACGGTTATTGTAATTTTGTCTGCAGCTCTTGTAGGAATACTTATTGCACTTGTAACAGGTAAACTAAAAAAAGATGAAAGGGAGTCGGCATAATGGAATTTTCTTTACTTCGTCTTTTTTTGATTTTCTTTTACATCGGTTTGTTTGCGGTAGGCGGAGGTCTTGTTGCTGCAACTTTTATGAAACAGGCACTGGTAGATACATACGGTCTTATTAGTGCAGAAAAATTTTACAGCATGCTTGCAGTAAGCGAAAGTACACCTGGTCCTATAGGAATCAACATGGCAACTTACATTGGTGCAGAATTGTATGGCCCTGTGGGAGCTTTAGTGTGTACGATTGCAGAAGTGCTTCCGTCTCTTATTATCATTATGATAATAGCCCGATTCTTTATGCGCTTTAACAAACATCCTTTGGTAAAAGCTGCCTTTAGCGGTTTAAGACCTGCCACAAGCGGTATGGTTTTAGTTGCCTTACTTCCTGTCTTTTTAATGTCGCTTCTTAACATTTCTGCATTTTCTGCAAGTGGAAATCTTTTAGATTTGTTTGTTTGGAAGTCATGGATTTTTTATGCACTCTGTCTGCTTGTTCTGTTCAAAACAAAATTACATCCCATTGTCATTATTTCAGCAGGGGCGGTGTTTGGGATATTTTTCTTGTAAATAAATCTTTTTTTTTCTGAACTTTTGTGCTATACTGTTTGCATGAGTACACATATCAATGCCAAAGATGGCGACATTGCAGAATCAGTTTTACTTCCTGGAGACCCACTGCGGGCTAAATTCATTGCAGAAAATTTTTTAGAAAATGCTGTCTGTTATAATGAAGTACGCGGCATGTATGGTTTTACGGGAACCTACAAGGGTAAGCGTGTTTCTGTTCAGGGAACCGGTATGGGACAACCCTCACTTTCAATTTATGTGAATGAACTTTTCCGTTTTTATAATGTGCAAAAAGCAATTCGTGTGGGAACCTGTGGTGCAACTCGTCGCGATATAGCTTTGCGTGATGTACTTTTGGCTCAGGCTGCCTGTTCAGACAGTGCGTTAAATACTCAGCGCTTTGCAAGTGGCATGCACTATGCTCCTGCGGCAGATTTTGCACTTTTAGACAAAGCCTATCAACTTGCAAAAGAGCGAAGTCTTAATGCAAAAGTTGGACTCTGTGCTTCAAGCGATAATTTTTACGATGACCGAGACAACTGGAAACTGTGGGCCCAATACGGTGTTTTAGGAATTGAAATGGAAGCGGCCGAACTGTACACCCTTGCTGCTCAATTCAATAGAAAAGCGCTTGCAATTCTTACCGTAAGCGATCACATTCTTTTAGGTGGAGCTACCAGTGCCGAAGAGCGTCAAAACTCATTTACCGACATGATTCACCTTGCACTCGATACAATTACTTCGATATAATCTAAGAAAGGTTTTAATTAGGGGGGTATTATGAAACCGATTCTTGTTGTTCTTGCTGCTGGTATGGGAAGCCGTTATGGTGGAGTTAAACAAATTTCAGCAGTAGGTCGTAATGATGAATGTCTGCTTGATTTTGCAACATACGATGCCCGTGAATGTGGTTTTGGAAAAGTTGTTTATGTTATTAGAAAAGATATAGAGCATGACTTTAGAGAACGTCTTTTTGATCGTGTAGCACGCAACTTCGATGCAGAATATGTCTTCCAGTCACACGATTCTCTTTTGTCAGATGCAGAGTCAAAACGTTCTGCTTCTCGCACTAAGCCTTGGGGAACCATTCATGCGGTTTTATGTGCTGAAGAAAAAATCAATGCTCCATTCGCTGTTATAAACAGTGATGACTATTACGGACGAGATGCTTTTAAAACATTGGGAAAATATCTTGCTTCAATAAAGCCTGACTGCACTGAACATGCAATGGTTGGTTATGTTTTGGGAAACACCATGAGCCGTAACGGTTCTGTAAGTAGAGGCGTGTGTTCTGTTCAAAATGGATTCCTCCAAAAAATTACTGAAAATACAAAAATCAGTTACAAGGGTGAAACCATCGTAAGCGAAATAGATGACCGTGAAGTTGAATTAACAGGTAACGAGTGGGTTAGCATGAATCTTTTTGGCTTTAATGTTAATGCATTCGACACCTTCCATGCCTATTGGAATGCCTTCAAGAAAGAATCAATTGAAAGTCCCAAAGCAGAAGCACTTTTACCAGAAGCCGCAAGTCAAATTGTTTCAAGCGGAAAGGGAACAATTAGATTCTTTACTTCTTCGGAAAAATGGTTCGGCATGACTTATCCCGAAGACAGAGAAGTGGTGCGTAACGAAATTGCTGCAAAAATAGACAGCGGTTACTATCCTTCTGTTTTGTGGCAAAAGTAGGAAGAAGATGAAGCGCTTACCCTCATTACGTTTTGATAAAGTGTGGGGCTACGAACTGTGGCTTGCTTCAACTCATCCTCATGGGTGTCAGGAGGAACTAAAAGAATTTGCTCCTGATTTCCCACTCTTGGTTAAAATAATTCAAGCAGATGAACGCTTGAGTGTACAAGTGCACCCTGATGACGAACGAGCTTTGTTGTATGAGCATTGTCGCGGCAAAACAGAATGTTGGTATGTCTTGCATGCAGAAGCTAATGCTCAAATTGTGTACGGATTAAACGGCGTGTATACTGATCGCGAATTGCGTACTGCCCTTGAAGCAAATTCTTTGGAAGATTGTCTTAGATTTGTTCCTGTTCAGACAGGTGACTTTATTTACATTCCTGCGGGAACCGTTCATGCCATTGGTGCAGGCTTGAGACTTTTGGAAGTGCAAGAGTCAAGTGATGTAACTTACCGTCTCTACGATTGGGGGCGGGATCGAGAACTGCATATTGAAAAAGGTATTGCTTGCATAAAGCACGATCGTGTACGAGAAGTATCTGCCTTTACCGGAGCTTTTACCTGTCCTTATTTTTCGCTTAGAGAAGTGAATGCCAGTGAGCACGATTCTATTACTGTTGAAAAAACAACACTCGTTTTTATTCTTGATGGCGAGGGAACAATTAACGGTGAAAGGTGTCAGAAAGAAGAACTCTTTGTTTTAAAAGAAGGGGAAGCACTTTCTCTTACTGGTTCTTTGCGTGTTATTACTGTTCAATAGGGGATGCCACCTAAAAGTTTTTTATGCGACATCCCGTCTTTCTTGGTTTTAGAATTGGTAAGTGTAGCTCAGAGCCAAACGATTAAAGTACCATTCGCGACCTGTAGCGGTGAGGAGAGGTTCTTGGGCATCTTTTTCGTGTGAAGTGGCAAAGCTTCTGCGGCTTGAAAATCCAAACAAAACTGAAAGTGAATTGTGTGAATCGAATTCAAATTGCAAAAGTGGGCTCAGAGAAATGCTCATAAAGTCTCCGTCGTAAAGCGGATTTGCAAATGCATTTTCATCAAGATATCCGTCCATTTCAAACATAAGACCTACGCGTTTAAGCACAAGTGGCATCTGGTAGGCAAGAACCGCCTGCATGTATTGCTGAAGTCCGTTAACTCTGTTGCCACTGTTCTGCCAAAGCCACAGAGACTGATTTTCTTGACCTAAGAGTGCATGATAGTAGACTTGATAGGTAAAGAGCATAACAACATGTGACCAGTCTCCCTTAATGAGAGCACCTGTATCAAATTGGAATGTTGCCTGAGCCCATGCTTTCCAGAACCATTGTGAAAACGCCGGAGAAGCAGTGTAGGCATCAGTTCCATTGTAAGTTCCAATTCCACTTAATCCAAAGAGAGACCAACCACTTCCTATTTCTGTTCCTGCGTTAAAAACTAAAAAAGGCAGTGGAGTGAATGTTACTTGAACTCCTGGTTTTGCCGTGATGGGGGTGAGTTCAAAGGTTGAAGTAAGTTCTACATTTGCGCCACTTACTAACCAGCTTTCGCCTAAGGGTGTGGGAATGGTGTAGGTGAATTTTCCTACAACGCGACCTTCCAAACCGCTGTAAAATCCTGTCAAAGGTGCAAAGTGATCTTTACCTGCTATGTAGTCAGATTTTGGATAAAAGGCAAAGTCTGTGGTGATTGAAAGTGCTGTGTTTTCGGGAAGTTCTACTGCCTGCAGGGGAAGGGCTGCAAACAAAGCTGTTAATGCAAGGCAGAGAAATGTTTTGTTTCTGTTCATTTGTGTTCTCCTTAAAACTCCGCATGAGCGGTGTGTGATAGTGTTGCTATCAAAATTATAGCACAACTTTCAAATAACGCAAGTAAAATCTTTTAAAATTTGTGTAGTTTCTATTGACAGTAACAAAAACAAGTGTTAGTATGTTACTTTAGATAGTAACAGTTTAAGAGAGGAAAACATGATTTATCTTTCGTTACCCAGTGACCGCTATACTCCTTTTTCACTTGCCCGAAAAATTGGAGCAAAGGCAATACTAGAGAGTGCCCGTTTTAACCGTGGAAAAGAACGCTTTTCGATTTTGCTTGCAGAAGAAGCCTTTCATATTGTTCAAGATGATGAAGGAATTGCATTTATTATTGACGGTAGACGCGTTCCTTATATTTCAGAAAAAGCTAGAGACAAAACAGACATTCTTGATGCGCTGCTTTCTGTTGCAAAACAAAATGAACTTCCTGTAAAAAAGGGAGGCGTTACTATTCCTGTTCCCGCAAGTGGAGTCGGATACCTAAGCTATGAGTTTTGTGCTCGTTGCGACACGATTACTCTTGCTCCCCAAAGCGATGAACTGCACATTCCCGAAAGTGAATTTATTGTAGGACATGTCTACATTGTTTTTGATCACTTTACCGAGACTTTGCACATTTTTGCACTCAACTACACACAACATCAAATTGATTTACAAAAAGCAGTTGATACGCTTGTTGCTCGTTTAAGCGATTTAGACTTTTCGTATTTAGCTCCACCAGAAGCTCCAAAGCCTTGTCGTGTTTTGACAGACCTTGCTCAAAGTGAAGCTGACTATAAGCACAAAGTTTCTGAATTAAAAAAACACATTATTGCAGGAAACATATTTCAGGCAGTTCCCAGCAGAAGATTGCAGCTTGAAAGTGAAACAAGTGCTCTTGAAGTATACCGTCGCCTTCGTTCGGTAAACCCTTCACCTTATTTACTGTATCTTGATTTTGGAGACCGACAGTTAGTGGGTTCGTCTCCAGAAAGTCTTGTTCGTGTGCGAGAAGGTATTGCTTCTATTCGTCCTATTGCAGGAACACGCCGTCGTGGAAAAGACAGTAACGAAGATGCAGCTTTGGAAAAAGATTTACGTTCTGATCCCAAAGAAAAAAGTGAACATCTTATGTTAGTTGATCTTGCCCGTAACGATTTAGGCCGTGTTTGTAAACCTGGTTCTGTTCAAGTGACTCGTTACATGGATTGCGAATACTTTAGTCATGTCATGCACTTGGTAAGCGATGTTGAAGGAAAGGTGAGTGATGGTGTAGAGCAAATACAGGTTTTGCGTTCTGCTTTTCCCGCAGGAACTGTCAGTGGTTCACCTAAAATAAGCGCTATAGAGATTTTGAGCAAACTTGAAAAAACAAAGCGACGCTTTTATGCAGGAGCAATTGGCTATTTGCAAAGTTCAGGAGATTTGGATTTTTGCATAGGCATTCGTTGTGCGCTAAAACAGAATACAACATGGACTTTGCAAGCTGGTGGCGGTATTGTCTACGATTCAAATCCAGACCGTGAATGGGAAGAAACAAATGAAAAACTAGGTGCTTTGCGTTCTGTCTTAGAAGGCTGAGTTTATGTGTTGTCATTTTTTGCATAATTCGCTATGCTAAATGATATGAAGAATTCAGCGCTTTTTCAGAAACGGTTTAGTTCCGTAATTTTTGCTGTCCTCTTAGTCAGCATGGTTTTTACTCCTCTTAGTTCTGCCTTTGCACAGACGGTTACCACGACCGAACATCGTACCGTTACCGAATCTGCCGACGGACGCACTCGTAAAGTTACCGTAACGCGTGTTGTTACGGTTACAGAAGTTACCGAAGTTACCGAAGACATTGACGGTGCAGATGCTGTTGCTGGAACTTCTTCGTCAGAATCTCGTTCAGAAGAAACAGCAAGTTATGTTGGTGCAGAAGCTCGTGCTCAGGAATTGCCTGAATCTGAAAATCCCGAACTGGAATCGGTTATTGATGGAACATCCTTGCGTCAGTTAACAGTTACTAAACAAGTTCACACGGTAACAGAAGAAGTTGTTACTGTTCCCGATACTCCCATTCAAGAAGAGTCTGAAAGCACTTATAGCGAACCTGTGGAGGAAGTTACTGGGCCAGAACCAGAAGTTCTTGCTGAACCAGTAGAAGTAAAAACTGAAACAACCACTACCACAACTACTACAACGACAAGCGAAGAAGTTACTGAACCTGTGGAAGAAGTTACTGAACCTGTGGAAGAAGTTACTGAGCCAGAACCAGAAGTTCTTGCTGAACCAGTAGAAGAAACAGTAAAAACTGAAACAACCACTACTACAACTACTACAAC
>ODAI010910974.1_pt1 | contig 12952 bp, 10 predicted proteins | sample 1539321 | NCBI WGS metagenome assembly ODAI01 (sample SAMN02144231, study PRJEB22623) | gut metagenome | biome: sheep rumen | host: Ovis aries | place: New Zealand | reverse complement strand
GCCGCCGAGGCCCTGGGCTATGTGCAGAAACTCGATGCCCTCATCTACCGTGTCGACACCTACAACCTCAGCACCGGTCTCTACGAGGCCACCGGTCAGGGTGCCGCCCGCCAGAACGCCAACAACCCCGACTACGGCGCCTTCTCAGAGCGCACCGTCAGTCCGCTGACCGACCGCACGCGTCCCTCCAGCCTCAAGACCATCAACGACTGGATCAGGCTTGTCGGTGAACCCGAGGTGAAGGTCGACGGTGTGGTAGTCAACGCCCAGCCTGATGCATGGTGGACGAAACCGAAGTCTGAGAGTACATCGACCAGGGCAGCGCAATCAGGAAATGGAAGATAACATCTGTATGAGACAATGATGATGAAACATATAGTAAGACATATCTGCAAACCGTTGTTAGTAGCAATGCTGCTGCTGACAGGGACAAAGGGGGCCGTTGCACAGGAAGTGACCGACTCGTCGGCCAACGTCAGTCCCACGCAACAGGGGCTGCTCACCTCGCGCATCCATCTGCTCACCCGCAGCTATGGCGACCGTGTGGCCCTGCGCTGGGTGCCCGAGGACTACGTGTCGTGGCGCTACCTCTGTCAGACGGGTGTCAACGTGCTCCGTGTCAAAACAGGCACGCTCGACATCGACACCCTGGCCTTTGCACTGAAGCCCCTCTCAAGGGCCGACTTTGAAACAAAGTACCCCTCCAGCGATTCTCTTGCCATGATAGCGATGGGCGTGATCTATGGCGAAGGGCGCAAGGGTCCCAACCAGACCGAAGACATACCAGGCAGCGTAGGGTCAGGCATGGAGCTGAACAACGAGCAGGACCTCTCGTTCGGCTATGCCATGCTCGTCGCTGAGTGGCGACCCGACCTGGCCGAGGCCATGGCCGTGGGCTGCATTGACCGTACGGCCCGGCGTGGTGAGCAGTATGACTACTACATCCAGCCTACCGTATGGGATAACGGCGGGAAAATCATCTTCGAACCTGGCGTTGCCGAGCACGTCGTCAACGAACCCTACAAGCCCCAGCGCTACAATCCTGACCTGCGTGACTCGCTGTCGGCTCCCCGTCGCTTCGTGCTCAGCTGGATGGACAACGAGCACAGCAGCTTCGAGATAGAGCGCCGCGAACATGCAGGCCGTTGGCAGCGACTAAACGAGAAACCCTACCTCTCGATGGTCGACAACGGTGGCTTGCCCGGTCTATGCCTGTACACCGACTCCGTGACGCACGACGGTACATGGCAATACCGCATCCTGGCTCACGACGCCTTTGGCACCTTGACGGAGCCGTCGCCTGTCCTTACGGCCTACGCCTACGACATCGAACCGCCCAAGGCTCCGCAACTGAAACGTATCGTCATTGAACGCCCCGACGATGCCAACCCCTCAGCTCGTGTGACGGCCCACGTCTTATGGCAGAACAACGACTCGCTGGAGAACGACCTTGCAGGATATGTCATCTACTACTATCATGAGCGGCTGACACAAGGACAATGGCAGCCGTTAAGCACCGTGGCATCCTCGACAAACAGTCTCATCCCACCGACCGACACGGCAGCAGTGGTCGACGTCACAGGGCTGCGTACGGGAATGCTCAGCATCTGGGCATACGACGAGGCAGGCAACGTAGGACGCTCGCTGTCGCAGCTCATCCGCATTACCGACTATCAGGCTCCCTCGGCTCCCGACTCGCTGCGTGCCGAGGTACTGCCCACGGGTCATGTCATCTTGACATGGCAACCACAACGACAGGACACCGACATCGCCTACTACGACCTGGCCTTCGCCAACGACTCCACGCACCAGTTCCTGCAGGTCAACCAAGGCGGCATACCCGATGCCATGTACATCGACTCGCTGGCGCTGGACGTCAACCAGAAGTATATTTACTATAAGGTACGTGCCGTAGACCATGAGAGCAACTTCGGCCAGTGGAGCACCGTGCTGCAGGTGTTGCGACCGCACAACACGCCACCCACCGTAGCCCACCTCGACGAGTCGTGGCATCGCTCGGTGCTGCCGCCAAATGCTTCGCCTAACGAACGTCTTGGCATGCACATGCGATGGGTGGTGGGCACCGATGCCGACATGACCTACCACATGCTGTGGCGGCGGTTGGGCACCGAAGGCGACTGGCAGGCCATCGCCCGATGGGATGCCGACAGTCTCAGTCGTGCCGGCAGCTTTGCCGTCACCGTGGACGACAATCCACCCTACCACCAAACGGAGCGCTACTACTACATGGTCGAGAGCTTCAACAGCAGCCCCTACACGTCGCGCAGCATGGCGGTCAGCTGGCTACATACCGGGTCGAGGACGCTCGACATACCCGTCAGGCTGCTGGGCGACTGGATAGAGCGTGAGGGACTTGTCAGACTGGTCTGGGAAGTGCCGTCAACGTATGCCGCCCTGCTCACGTCGGCTGGCGACTACTATTTCTGTATTCATCGCAAGACAGACAGCGAAAAGCGCTTCCGCTATGTAACCAATGTAGCTGCTGACGCCACCGAATTCACCGACCGCAGCCTCAAGGCTGGGCAGAAGGCTGACTATTACGTCACCGTGCGCTTCAACGACGGACGCGTCGGACAGCCGTCGAACACCATCACGGTAGAGCGAAAGAAATGAAAAAACGGACAGACTATGCGTATGAGTTATCGGATATATGCTAACAGACGCTGGCGGAAGCGAGGCCTTCCCTTCGCCTGCCTCGCCATGCTCTTCCTGCTGACAGCCTGTGGCGACTTCTGGCAGGAGGAAGGTGCGGAGTTATTCAAGTCGTACGACATGCACATCCGCCGCGACGTGGTGACCATCGTACAGGGTGACACCTACTGTCTGCCCGTCAGCTTCACGCCCGACTCACTATTCAACCAGACGGTCTACTGGCAGTCGCTCGACACCACCGTCTGCACCTTCGTCGACGACACGCTGCATGCCCTCAGGCCAGGCATCACAAAGGTGGTGGCACAAGCCGGCATCCACCAGATGAGCGACACTTGCTACGTGCAGGTGCTGCCACTCATGCATCAGGAATACGGCCTCTACCCCTACGACATGATGCTCTATGCCAGCGTCAACGTCCACGGCACACCAATGACCACCGAGAACTGCGACTCGTTCGTTGTCGCTGCCTATGCCGGTGAGGAGCTGCGCGCTGCGGGCAAGATGATGCAGCACAACGGCATCAACTATATGGCGATGCGCATAGAGAGTCCCTTCAGCTACGGCGAGGCTATCACGTTCCGATGCTATTTCGTAGGCGAGGCACGCATGGAACTCTTCCCCGACACGCTTGTCTTTAACGGCGAGACCTATGGCACGCTCTCCTCACTCTATCCACTCACCCTCGACCAGCATGCCGAGGTCTACCGGCCAGTCATCCCCGACGAAGAGGTGATTGTAGTGCCCGACACGATCGTGATTGAGTTTTGACAAACAAAGTAAGACAGAAATGACACCGCTATGAAACAGCTCTTATACACGCTATCTCTATTGTTCCTGCTCACAGGGTGCAACATGTTTATCGATGACGACGAGATGGACACTCCGCAGGACGTACCTGTACATGAAGGCAAAGGCTACGACGCCCCCCTCACGGTGAAGGACGGAGAGTGCACGGTAACCTATCAGTACAATAGCGATGTCCGCCTGCTGTCGCCCGACGACCAGCAGTACATCGTCAGCGCAGAGAGCGACCCCACAGGAGCCTTTATAGAGATTCACTACCGTACCGACACCCCCGACCGTCTGCTGCCCGTTCCTGGCGAAATACTCGTCAGCAGCGTCACCGACCGCTTCCCCTGGGGCTGCAACCATCGCGTACAGCATCGTGTCAACGAGGACGGTGTCATCAAGTACGTTGCCACCTTCGCCCAGCTCGACGAGACCTACAAGGAGCTGGACATCGACGGCACCATGACCACCCGTGAGAACGAGGAATTCTATGTCGATGCCGTCGTCGAGGAAGACATCCCTGCCACCGACAGCACGCAGGCCGCCACTCGGCGCACCCTTGTACGCTACGCCCCGTCGGCCGAAGAGAAAGCGCTGAACGTCATCCTTGCGGACGATAAGTTCGGATTCGACCTGCACTTTGCTGTAGGCATCTCCTCCGAAGAGAATACCGGCAACGTGGGATTCAGTTACGGTGCCAGCTTCCCCTACGACGACAACTACTGCAAGACGGAGGTGACGTTCGACTTCACCAACTTCAGCATTAGCGGAGGGCAGTTTCTGGCAAAGGTCCACCAGACCATTGAAGAGTCGGTACTGATCAAGGTGGCGGGCAACGCCAAGATTTCCAAGACCAAGACGTGGCGGCCTTTGAAGGGGAAAGCCTTCACTATAGGTCCCGTAGTCATTGTGCTCTTCGTCAACATCAACCTACATGCTGACGTCAATGTCACCGTCTCGGCACAGTTCTCCAGCTACAAGAAGACTATCAACCACTACGACATCAACTTCGTCGACGGAAAGGTGTCCAGGACGGTCGAGAACGTCGCCGACACGGGGATGAAGTTTCCCGAGTTCGTCTTTGAGGGTAGCGTGTCGATAGGCCTCGAATTCCAGATAGGCCTCGGCATCTACGGAAAGATTATCTCCGTACGAATCATACCAGACCTCACCCTCAGCTTCGGAGCACAGACACCGCGCTTCGTCACCATGGCCAACGGCCACAAGGCCTTCGACCTCACCACACGAGCGGGACCAGAATGGCGGCTGGAACTGAGCCTGAAGCTCGGTGTCTACATCGACCTCTCGCTGAGCAATATCATCAAGGCCTACAAGGACCTCGGCAGCGAGGCCCGGAAGAAGATGCTGAAGGACTTGGAGGAGGAGGCCAAGAAGTCGAGCGAATACTACGAACAGCTGGCAAAGGGCGACTACAGCAACTACGACCCCAACCGGAAGGGGCAATACGACTACAAGGACGGAGAGGGCGACGAGGAAAGCATCAGCGTCACCTTCGGACCCTGGCCATTGTGGAAGAAGAGCTATACCTGGTATCCACGCATCGACGACAACTCGCTGCGCGTGGAGCGACTGTGGGACGCTGACACGCAGACCATGCGCTTCGTGGCCGAATACAAGGTCAACGATGCTGGCATCTTGTCCGACCTCTTCAACAACTGGTTCATTCCCGGCCTCTGCATCAATGACCACGGCCGGCAGACGTTCGTCTATTCTGCTGAGAACAGCAATGCCATACGGCTGCAGAAGGACCGGGTGTACCACTTCGAGATACCGGCACACAGCGAGGAGACCACCTACGACATCGCCCCCTGCTACTACGAGCTGGGGAAGAGCAAAGAGTTGCCTGCAGCCGTCGACAAGTCGCTAAAGGTCAATGTCACCACGCCGTCATGCTTACTCTATGACATAACACCTGTCGACTGCAAACGGGAGGCATTCTCCTATCTCGACCAGAACCAAGGCTACAGGTACAAGTGGACCTTCTACTTCTACACCACCCTAAAGGTCAAGGGTTACGACAACATGGATGCCTTCGGCGTCAGGGAGATGTCGGGATCTATGCACCAGTACACCCCCAAAACCGACAAGGACCGCCGCGACGGCACTTACCAGCTCAACTGGCAGGCCGTTCACCGCTCCGACAACTCTACCGATGCTGGCATGCTGGTCTCTCTGCAGTCCTTCCATATCGTCAAGGGCCAGACCATCTATGGCGACACGTGGCTGTCGCTCGGCATGCAGAGCGACCGTACCTATTCCACCTCTGGAGGCTCGTTCCCCAAGGAGGGCACTTACGCACCACGCCTTTCCTCATGGACCACTCCAAAGCCGGCCACAGAGCTACGGCTGCTGTCCGTTGTCCCTTTGCAAGAGAAACGAAAATAAAGATGCATCTTTGCTGAGTAATACTCAGCGAAAATATTCACACACGAGGAAAAAAAGAATGGAAATTCTTTTTTTTCTTCTCGCTAAATCGTATCTTTGCACGCAGAAAAAACGAAAACGATAACCAAATGAAACGATTTATTGTGTGGCTCGCCGTGGTGGGCATGACGATGACGTCGGTGGCTAAGAGAGTGGCATCGCCGAACGGAAAGATTACGATGGAGGTGGCCGACGGACGCTGCTTTGTCAGTTTCCAGCAGCAACTGGCCATGGAACTCCGGCTACCCGTGACGGCGGCATCGCTCAAGGGCATGAAGGCCCGGCGCGTGAAAGCCGACTACACAATGCTTGCAGGCAAACGCCTGCACTGCACCAATGCGGCCAACGAGTACCGCTTGGGACAATTAGTGATTCGTCTCTACAACGACGGCATAGCCTACCGCTATGAATATACCGGCTTGCATGACAGCAAGGTACCTGCCGAACAGTCGGCCTACGTCATTCCCGAAGGCAAGAGACGCTGGATGATGCAATGGAGCGACAGCTACGAGGGTTTCTTCCCCATGACGACCACTGCCGAGGTGAAGACGCTGGGAGGCTTTGGCGGTTCAAGGGTTCAGAAGGACAATAATACCCACTGGGCCTATCCGTTGCTCATGGAAGCTGCCGACGGTGTGTTTGCCCTCATCACCGAGGCTAATATCGAACGCAGACAGAGTGCTTCGAGCCTGCATAACCAAGGCGAGGTGTTCAGCGTTGTCCCCGACCAGAACGACCTGCAATTGACCGGTAACTGGCATACGCCCTGGCGCGTCGTCATCATCGGCACATTAGGTGATATTGTGGAATCGACGTTGGTGACGGACCTCAGCGAGCCGTCGAAGGACGGAGACGCCAGCTGGGTGAAGCCCGGCGTTGTGTCGTGGGTCTATTGGGCTAACAACCATGGTTCGAATGATTACCATATCATCAAGAAATACGTTGATATGGCCGCGGCACTGCACCTGCCCTACGTGCTGATCGATGCCGAGTGGGACGAGATGGACAGACTCGCATCCAACGAAGGAAAGACCATCGAGGATGCAGTGGCCTACGCCCTCCGGCAAGGTGTGAAGCCCATGATCTGGTACAACTCCTCGGTGGGGTGGGTCAATGGTGCACCTGGTCCCAAGTATCGATTGAACAAGCCCGAAGACCGCGAGAAAGAGTTCGCTTGGTGCGAGAAGATCGGCGTGGCAGGCGTGAAGGGGGACTTCTTCAGCGGCGACAACCAGATGAACATGGACTATTGCATCGACCTGATGGAAAGCGCGGCTCGCCACCACCTGCTCATCAACTTCCACGGTGCCACCATTCCCCGCGGATGGCAGCGCACCTATCCTAACCTGCTCTCGACAGAGGGCGTCTATGGAGCTGAATGGTACAACAACGTGCCGACATTCACCAACCGTGCAGCGCGCCACAACGCTACTCTGCCCTACACGCGTAACGTCGTCGGACCAATGGACTACACGCCCTGCGCCTTTAGCGACTCGCAGCACCCCCACATCACGAGCCATGCCCACGAGTTGGCACTGACGGTCTTGTATGAGAGCGGCTTGCAACATCTGGCCGATTGTCCCGAGAGCTTCCTCGCTCAGCCCCGTGACGTGCAGGACTTCCTCTCGCAGCTGCCTGCTGCCTGGGATGAGACGCGCTACGTCAGCGGCTACCCTGGCGAGAGTGCCGTGGTGGCGCGCCGCAGCGGCGACACCTGGTACGTAGCCGGCATCAACGGTTCCGACGACAGCCAGACGTTGAACGTTCCCCTTGCTTTCGTCAGGGGGAAACTCACGGCAACGCTCTACGGTGATAGCGGACGGCAGGATGCACCATGGGACATCCGCACTACCACGTCGCTGCCCACGACCGTCAGCTGTCTGCCACGCGGCGGCTTCGTGTGGGTGATTAAAAAGTAATGCTTTTTTGCAGAGTAAAACTTACCCGATATGAAAAAACTGATTTCTACCTTCGCACTCGTTCTGCTGACAGCAGGCACATGGGCCCAAGAGGCCCTCTTCGACGTGAACAACCTGACTTCGCCCGAGGTGCATGCCGACGGCACCGTGACGTTCCGACTGCACGCACCGAAAGCGGTGACCGTGAGCGCCGTGGGCGACTTCGGCAGTATAGACATGAAGGAAGGCAAGGGCGGCATCTGGACATGCACGACACCGTCGCTGGAACCCGAGATGTATTCCTACCACTTCAGGGTTGACGGCTCCGACTTGCTGGACCCGTCGAACGTTTACCGTTGCCGTGACATTGCTTCCTTTGCCAACATCTTCATCGTGACCAAGACGGAAGGCGACAAAGGCTGGCTCTATGGTGTCAACAAGGTGCCGCACGGTAACGTCAGCAAGGTATGGTACCCCTCACCTACGCTGAAGACCACACGCCGCATGACCGTCTACACCCCGGCCGGCTACGATGAAGGAGGGCGCTATCCGGTGCTCTACCTGCTACACGGTGCCGGTGGCGACGAGGAGGCATGGGCCACACTGGGCAGGGCAGCGCAAATACTGGACAACCTGATAGCGCAGGGCAAGGCGAAGCCCATGATTGTGGTCATGCCCAACGGCAATGCCAACAGCGATGCGGCCCCGGGGGAGTGGGACAAGGGTATGTACAAGCCCTCCTTCCGTGGACACGCTGAATCGAAGCCTGTGGCGACAACCGAGGAGGCCTTCAAAGACATTGTCAGCTACGTGGACAAGCACTACCGCACGCTGGCCAGCAAGAAACAGCGTGCCGTCTGCGGCCTCTCGATGGGCGGTGGCCACAGCTTTGCCGTCTCGAGGCTCTATCCTGACTGGTTCAACTATGTGGGACTATTCTCTGCCTATGTTCATTTGGATGTGAAAGACCGTGCCGAGCTGCAGGCCAAGGGCTGCTGCTTTACGCCCGAGTCGGAATGCATGCTACAGGTGCAGTTTCAGAAGAAGCCCGCCCTCTACTGGATAGCTATCGGCAAGGACGACTTCCTCTACGACAACAACAAGATGTACCGCGAGTACCTTGACCGCAAGGGCTACCCCTACGAGTATGTCGAGACGGACGGCGGCCACATCTGGCGCAACTGGCGCATCTACCTCACGCAGTTTGCCCAGCGTCTGTTTAAATAGTGCCTCCCTATACATATACGCGCGCGCGTAGTGGGTGGCGGTTGTCAGCGGCGGCGGTCGGCCAGAAACATTCCCACGAGGATGCAGACCGTGCCTAACAGAAAGTAGACGGTGATGGGCTCGGACAGGATAAGCCACGCAAAGAGGATGGTGGTGACGGGGTTGAAGTAGACGTAGTTGGTCACGACGACGGCACCCAGCTTCTTCATCGCCCAGTTCCACGCCAGAAAGCAGAGCGTGGAGGCCACACAGCCCAGGAACAGCAGGTTCCAAAGCAAGGAGGGCTGGCCCACGAGCAGGTGGGTATTCAGTCCGGGACAGACGACGAAATATGGCGCCATGGACAACAGCCCGTAGAAGAACACCTTACGCGTGACGAACACCGTGTCGTAGCGGGCGTTGGCCGGTATCATCAGCAGACTGTAGACCGCCCAGCACAGGCAGGCCACAAAGGCCAGCGCGTCGCCGACGGGCGAGAGGTGGAGCACGAAGTGGCCGTTCATCACCACGACAGCCACACCGGCAGCGGCCAGCAGCGTGCCGACGACCTGCATGCCGTTGAGCCGCTGAGACTTATAGCACATGCCTATCAACGCCGAGGCAAACAGCGGACAGAGACAGACGATGAGCGACGTGTTGGTCGTGGTGGTATAGTTCATGGCACCGTTTTCGGCCAGAAAATACAGCGAACCGCCCGACACGCCCAGGCCGGCCATGAGCAGCTCGTCCCGCCAGCTGTCGGCTGTCCAGCGGATGCCACGCCACAGGCTGTAGACCAACAGCATCAGGTAGGCTATGATGAAACGTAGCGTGAAAATCTGGGCTGGCGTGAAACCTGCCAACAACAGCAGTTTGGTGTACACAAACGTTGAGCCCCAGATGGCTACCACCAGGAAGGCTACGGCGTGATAAAACAGGTGGGTGGTGACTGCAAACTGCTTGTTCACTTCTTCTGACTACCGTTAGCCTCAACGGCCTCCAGGAAGCGGTGCTTGCGCTCCTGCATGATTTTGATGTTGTCTTCCGTCCGCCTGCGGTGGTCGGAATTGTCTTTCAGCTCCTGCCTCACGCGGGCAAAGGCTGCCAGGTCGTCGTCGCTTACGTCCATCATCTGCTGACAAAGCCTCAGTATCTCCTTTTGCTGCAGCAGGTAGCTCTCGCAAACGTTTAACAGCTCCGACAGGTCGTAGTTCTTCAGACTGTCCAGTGAGGCCATGATGTTGTCGTCGCCGTTAAACATCTTCTTGTAGTCTTTGTCCATGACGTCAGCATACTGGTGACGGAGCAGATAGAATTCTGAAACCATCTCGGTAAAAGTAATATTGCCCAAGGTGTTGATGGTCTCAATGTTCGACGAGAAGATGTTCTCGACCGTACTTGATGTGGGGTTAAGATATGTAGCCTGCATCATGACGAAGTCGTATTTCTTCGTGTCGAAGGTCTCGGGATGATGGAGAATATCCAGCTGCGTCTCAAAAGCCATAGACACCGCAGAGTCTATCTCCTCTAAGTGGCCGACGTAGTTGGACATGTCGTTGAGTATCATCATGACCATCTCACGCTTCTCGTCGGCTTTCTTGCTACGCTCTATCAGCGCAGCCGTGCCGAAAGTGAGGATAATGGAAAACGTTGTTGCAATGAGCGACAAGAGCAACTGCTTCAGCGAAGACATTCCGCTGCCGCTTTTCAGGCTCTTTGGGGTGTGCAGTTTTACATTCATAACCAGTCGTTTTGTTCCACGCCACAAAGGTACGCAACATTTTGAAAATCTCCAAAGGAATGGTGAAATAACACGCAGAAGTGACCAAACTTCATAGCGTAAAGGGCGCACTCGGCTGGCACAACGCCGGACAAAAGACAGGTTGAGGCGAATTTTCTTCGGTTTTCGTGTAGTTTTTCGTATCTTTGTAGCGTCTAATGAGCAAAATCAATTGAACAGACAAGACAATGAATGCATAATACCACTCTATCAACTGCCTGTCCCTGCAATTGATTCCTTGTGATTGATGAGACGAGAGAGTATAGTCTGCTACATGGTCTCAGCCATAAGGTCTTTACGGCCTATCAGGCTGAAAACAGTAACATTGTTGTCCTCGTTAAGGATTCGCAGCACCCTTAACACCTCGTTCAGCGTTGAGCCGCTGGTAGTAACATCGTCCACGACCAAGATGTTTTGTTTCCGGATAGTAGCACAGAGCTGTTCATCCTGCTCAGTGGCAAACTTCAGGAAGTTCATGATGTAAGGACGAAAACGGCTCTTACGTACATCCTTTGCTATCGTGAAATAGTCTTTCCGGTGAATCAAGTCAAGCATCGTCTGGATAGTCTGTTTTACTTCCTCTTTCTGTGTCTGAGTATAGCGCGGCCGGCCGTTCTCAAGCACATCGTCAAGGTAAGTCTGCTCATAGCCGTCCATATCAAATGAGATGCTGGCCGGCAAGGCTTTCACCAGTTCCATCTTCCGCAGCATAGGCTGAGCAAAGCGATAGATGTAGCGCAGCATATACTGATTGACTTTACTCGATGATTCGGGCATCACGACGAGGTTGTAATCATAAAGATTAATCTGGCGGTTCAGATTGTCGATAGCCTTCTTGATGAAGTGAGTCAAATCAGGATTGTTCTGTAAATCGTCATTGAACTTAACATGTTTGATGAACGCAGAACGAACACTGCCATCCACCTGGTCAGAGAACTCATAGCCATAGTAGAAACACTTACCAAATGCCTCCACCTGATAGCCATTGCCTGTCAGAGTGACAATGTCATCCGTTTCCTTTGATTTTGCAAAGATACACTATATTCCAGAAAACTCCCCAATGAATCATGAAGATACTACAACCCTAGAACTACAGAAGCATCGATGTTGAGCTTTCTTGCGATGGTACGAGCCGTCTTTAATGTTGGCTCACGTTTTCCTGAGAGCAAATCGCTGATAGACGACTTGCTAAGATTCAGCATATCAGAAAGGTTCTGACGTGTCAAGCCCATCTCAAACATACGCAGTTCTATCGTCTCCACCAGCGTCAATGGCTTGATGGGGTAGTGGCTTTCTTCATAGTCGGCTGCCAGATTGGATATCAGCTCCAGTTCTATGAAGTTCTTGTCGGTGGCGGGAGTGTCGTTAGACACAACTTTAAGCAGCTCTTCTATTCGCTGCTGAGTAGCCTTGTACTGTGTTTCGTTCTTTATCTGTGTCATTTTCAAATATTCTTGATGTCCCTTATCTTATCATACTCTGCATGTGTTCCTATAAAACGGATATAAACCATGTGAGAGAGGAAAATCACAACCACAACAACTCTGAAGTTATTACCGCCGATATTGAATACATATCTATCATTACCCACAAAGTCAACGTGGTTGAAGTCTTTTCGTATGTCGGCTAAACCTTTCCAGTCTGCTTTCATTACCTTGATATACCAGTCGCGCAAAGGCTTGTCTGCTTCTGCATGGTTCTTGATGTACTCCCTTATGGTAGAATATGCCAAAATTCTCATGCTGCAAAGATATGCATTTTTTCCGATAGTACAAAACTATTTCCCGTTTTTTTGAACAGATACGTAAAGCACCGCAGATTTTTCGTCTGCGGTGCTTCCCTATATGCCATTAACGGACTGAGTGCACGATTACAATGACCCAATTACACATCGTTCCTCTTGTGTTTGGTATATAAAAAGAAACCTCAGCAAATAAAAACACCTTGCTTTCCATCCACTGAGGTTTTGATTGTTAGCGGGTCATGCGCCTGTCAGAAAATTACACAAAAAGAACCGTTCCTTTTGTGTTAAAAAGAACCGGTCCCTTTTGTGTTACTAAGCCAATGAGCCAGAATAAAGTTGGTCAATAGGAAAGATCAAGTCCCAATTCTTTCCCCACACAATGTTGCCATTCTCAAGAGTGAAGCGATTGAACTTGCG
>ODAI010578336.1_pt1 | contig 12952 bp, 19 predicted proteins | sample 1539321 | NCBI WGS metagenome assembly ODAI01 (sample SAMN02144231, study PRJEB22623) | gut metagenome | biome: sheep rumen | host: Ovis aries | place: New Zealand | reverse complement strand
TGTGGCTTGCGGTCGTTTTGCTCGCAGTGCCGGAAGTACATGCCTATGCGCTCCTTGACCTGTTCCGGGTCGGATATGTCGATAGGTGGCAGATCCCATGATTCGAGTGCGAAACGCAGGAAACGGGAGTTTTCGCCAGGTTCCGCGCCGAAGTCCTTCATGACTTCAAGCCCGTTTTTCGGTTTACGTTTCTTGACAATCTCGTTTGCCTGTTCCTGGGACAGTTCCGTTTTGTTCATGTTCTCACCTCCGTTCCGGTTCGATCAGTCCGAGCTCCTCAACCACGGCCCGTTTAGCTGCGGCCAGTACGGCATAGATGACGGGCGTAGGGATCCCGGTCCGCGCTGAGTGATCTTCCACCGCATAGACACTATCGCCCCATTTGGCTGTGTAGTATGCCCGGATGATTTCACGGTCCCGGGCGGATCGTTTAATGTAGGCATTGTGGCATACGGTATACTTACGCCTGTTTACTGGCGTATCGTCCTGCGTGCCGGTATCTACCAGCACAAAGTATGTGCGCCACAAGTGATTAGCGAGTATCTGCCACCATTGCTGTGACAATTGCATCATCTCCTTTCGCTTAGAATGTCCGGACGGGAAGGACAAGGTACATCCAGTCGTGCCCTTCCTCGGGCGTGATGGTTACGGGCGATGAAGGCGTGTTGAAATTGAGAGTGACGGTATCTCCGGGAGCGGAGCGGATGGCATCGGATATGTACGCCACATTGAAAGCAATCTTGATGTCGTTTCCCTGGTGGAGGATGTCAATCTGTTCTGACACGCTGCCCGCCTCAGCCTGGGAGGATACTGACAGGATGTCGCCTGAGATATCGAAACGGATCAGCCCGTTTTGTCCCGCTTTCGCCATGAGGCCGGCGCGGTCAATGGAATCCTGAAGCTGAGCGCGGTCTGTCCGGATTGACGTTGCGTAGGACATTGGAAGGAGTTTCTGGTAGTCTACATACTCGCCAGATAGAAGCGTTGTGGACAACTGGATGTTGTCGCAGGAGAATCTCGCTATGCCACCGCCGATGGAGATGGTGACGATGGAATCATCGGACGGAAGAATCCGTGCCAGCTCCTGCAGAGCCTTACGGGGAATGACGGCCCGGGCGGGAGTTGCTCCGGTCTGCTGGCTGATAGTCTTTAGGGCCAGACGGAAACCGTCGAGTGCCACCATGGTCAGGCCCGTTTCGTCTGACGCAGTGAGCAGGGCGCCGGTGAGTATGGGCCGGGTCTCAAGTGTAGAGATACAGGATTGACAATGGGTGATCAGGTCCCGGAGCACTGATGCCGTGGTGGTGATGACGGCCTGGTCAGTTGGTTGATGCTCGTCAGGATATGTTCCGGAGATAGTGGACATTCTGCTGCGAGACTTACCGCTGACGATTGATACTGAGGTGCTGTCCGTTTTGATGGCAACGGTGGCGCCTGGAAGCTTTCTCACAAGCTCAGCGAGGATCTTTCCTGGAAGGATAATGTCGCCCTGCTCTGATACGGATGCCTCGCCGGTCCAGTGGATAGTGAGTTGCCCGTCTGATCCGGTCAGGGTGATGGTGTTTCCGTCGGATACCGCATGGATTCCTTCGAGTGCTGATGTCATAGGTTTGGGAGCGAGGGCACGAGTCACAGCAGTGACGCCGTCTTGCAAGTCATGGGTGTCGATGGTGAAAAACATAAAATCACATCCTTTCATGCTTAAAACTGTTCAAACTGTGCACAACGTACACGGAGTGTACACGCTTGAAGCATTGATTTGTAAGGATTGTGTACGTTGTGTACCCTGTGTACGTTAAATATATATAAGCTTACGCGCGTAGCGCTTATGTCTACTGCATCAAATAATACGTCCACACACACATATATATATATATATATACCCTGTTTTGAACGTGCACAGACGTTCATTTGTTCACAATCCTTATTTTTCAACGCTTCCAGACCTCACTTTCTGTGCGCACAGGCGTTTTTGAGCGTACACTAACGTGCACAAAGAGGTTAAAATGGCATATCATCCACCTCCACGGGCGTTAGCGTCCTCTCCTGCTCCAGTTTGATGGCGACGCATGCAGTAAGAACGCCATTAAACCGCTTTCTGCAGGTTAGTCTCACGTTTCCATGGGCAATATCACGCTTGAGCATCCCGTTTTTATTCGCCCAGTTCAGGAACGCACCCGGACTGTACCCTTCCTGCCTCAGGAGCCGGTCAAAAACGCTCCGGATGATGTAAACACGGTTGTCCGGCTCGTCAATAACGCCCCATTGCTCGCCGTTTTGCTGGTCCTCCGGGTCAAAACGTCTTGGATTAGTGCCGATCACGCCCATAAGCCACGAATAGCACCGCAGATTGACGTCTGAATCCGTTTTGCTCAGCAAAAACTCCCGGATATCATCCGGCTTGAGGTAGAGCTCATCCCCAAACACGGCCGCAGCAGCAAGCCGGTCCGCTGCCAGCACGATGGACGCGGCCAACACTTGCTTCGCATCGACATTCTCGGACAGATCTGCGAAATACTTTTTCTGCGTAGTCTCGAGGATCTCCATGAGCTCAGGCTGCTGTACCGCCTCGATAAACCGCTTCCCGGCCCATCCGTAATTCATTTTCAGCACAGACGCGGCTTCCCTGGCCTTCTCATCCGTGCCGAAAAGAGGCTGATACTTGTAATTGACCTCGATAGTACGCACCGCAGCACCACCGCCGGAATTGCTCTGGATGATAGGCATCTCTCCGGTCGTGATCATACAGGTTGACCATCTCCGCTGGACCTGCATCCCGCCGTCTCTGGTTCCACGGCTCCTGCTGGCGCCCTCGCACAGCATGTAGATAATCTCGTCAAAGTTCTTCCGGCTATCGTTTGCCACCTGGAGCTCATCAATGCAGACCGGAAGATTCCCGCAGAAGGCCGCATGAGTCTCAAAGGATACTCTTGTGCCGTTAAAGCTCTTCACGAAACCGCCAACCTCAGGATTGCCCCAGATACTTGCGGCAAGCATGAGCGCGACAGTCTTTCCGCATCCCTTCTCGCCCCAAATGTGGACAAAGAACGGAAGCATGTTAAACTTGCGAATCAGCGGGGCGGCGAAGCCTGCAGCCAGAGCGATTCTGGCAGGGACGCTGTCTCCTGATCGCACAGCCCGTGCAATACGGAACCACTCGTCCTTGGATCCAGTCGGCCGGAGCTCGTTGTACACCTTGGTAAGCTCTGCGGATTCACCGTCGTAGGTGATGTCGCTTGCGTATGGCATAAACCGCCCGTCCGGGAGCCAGCCCATATGCCCTACACTTTTCTGGCGCGGGAGCTCGTTATAATTGCGGCTCTCAATGTCCCCCAGAAACTTGACCAACTCTCTGGCATTCTCGCTGTTCACGTTCACGTCCAGCTCAGCAAGGTCTACAATACGCTGAGCGGAGGCAAGCTTCTTCCGGGATACAGTGACCGTCTTCCACGGGTCAGTCCCACGCTGGAAGGCAATCTCTGTTTTCGCCTCGAAGGTTTCGATGTTTGTCACCCGCTTGACGGGCATGATCGGATGAGAAATCACCTCAATGTCCCCGGTCATCTCAGAAAACCTGTGTACGCCATGCTCGTCACATGTGTACGGCCCGCACCGAAGCTGTACAGGCTGCCCGGGAAAGAGCGTATCAGATTCACCCAGGATACTGCTGCCAGTCTGGATGTTGGTCTTGACAAAGGCGTTCCACATCGCGATGAAGCCAGAGAACTTGACTTCTTTGGCCCGTTTCTTCCCGGCCTCGATCATCCGTTGGAGCAAGAATTTGTTATCCCTGTTAGAAAACAGAAACCGATAAGGCTCTTCCCCGGCGAAATCCTCGTATGTCCATTCAGGAATCAGGGTCGTTGCTTGGGGGGCAATTTCCTCATACACACGTCACAACCTCCCTTCCTGCATATTTGCGAATAGCGTTCATTCTTGCTCCTCGTTTTCAATCGCCCAGTCCAGATAGACCTTCGCCTTCTTCAGATCCTGCAGTCCGTCTTTCTTCCGCCATCTGCTGGAATATTTCAGCACGTTGCCCATGCAGAAGCCGGTAAATTCTTCCTTCGTGAGCTTGTCCCGGAGATAGTCGATGCACTCAATCTTGCCGATGTAATGAGACGGCGCGTTGACCGGGTCGTTTTTGATTTCGATGGTTTCGCCGTCCTCGTGCTCCGGAAACCCGTCGTATAGTGGAAAAACTTTTTCGCAGATCCTGCACTTGCACGTTATCGGTGCTCCAACCTGCATGGGTTCCAGCGCGACATCGTGGCTATTGCAGTTAGGGCATACAATTGCCATGTTATCTTGGTCAGAGCTTACAACTGTCGTCATGTTTTCCCTCCTCATTCCGTAATCATCCAGGATTCCGGCAGACTCTCGCACCATTCCCGGAACGTCTGCCATTCCTTGAGCTTGTGTCCCTTCCTCTGCTGATAAATGTTCCTCAGCGCAGCATACGAGATCATCACGGTCCGCTTCTGCAGATAGCTCTGTGGCAAAAGCTGGATAATCTCCCGCCAGATTGACTTCTGGATATCCTGATCCTTCTCTTCCAGGTACTGACTCATTCGCAGGTTGATCTCATACACAGCGGTCACAAGCGCGGTGGAGAACTTCCCGTCCGTCTCAAAGTCATCCGTCGTCAGGGGCCGGCTCATCAGTTTATGCATAGTGGAGCAGGAAACCTTCTCAACGCCGGCGCGGTAAGTGTCGGCCTCGGTCCACCAGTACCTGGGTGCCGTAATGTCGGCCCAGACCATGACCATCCGCAGGTGCTTGCAGTGTTCCGGACCGGAATCCTGCAGCCGTATGGACAGTTTCATATCAGCGGGTCCAACGCAGAAAACCCTTTTAGCCTGTTCTCCAGGAGCAGTTATGTCCATGTTGGACGAATCAGACTTTTCCCAACTGTCTAAAGGATTCCTCATGGCATGCAGCGCGGACTCAATCCCGGCCACCTCGAGCGTCTCAATGATCATTTGTTCCATCATCCTCCTTTTGTTCTACAGGCAAGTCCTTCACGATCTCGCCAAGATAGTCATACACACCCAGACACAGATTCTTCACCAGCAGATTCCCCTGGTTATCGTCCACAAGCTTGGCCAGTTTCTTGATAGCCGCTTCCCAGTACGCCTCGTCTCTCGTGGGCGGGAAACAAGCGTGCAGATAGTCAAAGGCAACGCGGAATGCCTTCTTGTGCGTTGCCTCAAACTCCGCAGCCTGCTCAAGATCCATCTCTGCCTTGAGTAAAAGCCGCTTAACTTCTTCATTTTGCTCAGTACTCATCGGTGCTCACCGCCTTGTCCATTGGTTCAAATTCGTTAGGTGCTAATCATAACACGAAACGTGCTATTTTTGAAGCAAAAAAATATCATCCTTGTGCAGCTCGTCAAAAAGCCTGTCCCGCAGGTCTCGCATCTCGTCCAGATACCGCAGGGAAACAACAAACCGCTGTCTCCACAGCTCGTGTTCATCCTTCGGGGCGCACTCAACCCGGTTCTGTTCCATGATCTGCACAGCGTCGGCCGCGTCCCAGTACTTCTCCAACAGTTCCTCCTGCTTTTCCTCTTTCGCTTTCCGCTCAGCCCTACGTTTCTCAGCGTTCTCCCGGGCCCGTTTCTCCGCGTCAGGGTCGCTCCCGGTCAGAGGCAGTCCCAGCCCATACTGGTCATTCAGCCCCTCAATAGCCTGCCGGAATCCGCATCCGGTAAGTTTCTGATACAGCGTAATCACGTCGCCCTTCTCGTGGCACCGGAAACAGTAATACCCACGGTCCTCAGGATACAGTCTCAGCGTATCCTCCCGCTGCCCGTCGCAGAAAACGCATGGACACCGACCGTCCCGTCCGATCTTCAGCCCAAAGTCCCGTCCAAGCTCGTCTGCGGAAACCCTGCTCCTGATAATGTCCGTAAAAGCGGCGTAATCAGCCTTCGCCATTCTTGTCATCCTCGTCGTCGTCAACTTCTACAAGCTCAATGCCGGCAATTTTCCCGGCAACGATCAGCAGCACGACCACCGCCACCGGGATCCATGCAGGCGCCAGCACCCACACCCAGTCCCACTCAATCATCCCGGCCACCCGAAGCCAGATAAACGCAACGAGCAGCCGGGACAGCGTGTCCTCAATAACCTGACTGATACCTCTCTCGCACATCCTGCCGTCCTCCTTATGCCTTCCTGATGATGTTTATGAGTATCGCCATGACCATTGCGAAGGCCCGCTCCTCGTTGAATCCAGCGGCCTGAAATGCGCTGTAGTAGCCGTACAGAAATCCGGCAAGCTTTGCTACCACGTCATCTTCTTTCCTGCTGGAAAACTCCTCCAGGATTCCGCGCATGAAGTCGTTCATCTCTTCATTCTTGCTATCCTCATTCATCAATCAAAGCACCTTCTTTCCTGTACGATCTTTTCCTCGTCTTGTAAGCACGTTCGCAGTATCCGATGTTCCCGTCAACAAAGTCATAGCACACAGGCGGTTCCTTTCCTTCCGAAACTCTGGCAATCCGTCCGATGCTCTGCACCACGACAGATACAAACTTCACCGGCGACGCCATAAACAGTCTGTCCAGCACCGGAACGTCCAGCCCCTCCTTGCAAAGCTTGTAGCTTGCCATCAGGATACTTAGCTCTCCGGTCCTCATCTTCTCAATGGCTTCCTTGCGCTCAGCTTTCCCCTTCTTGCTGGTCATCCTCCCGGTAATGATCGCCGCCTTTTTCTGCAGGTCCTCCGGCAGCATCCGGTAAATCTCGTCCAACTGAGCCAGCCGGTCAGACAGCACGATGCAGCTGTGTCCACGGTTCATTGCGACAAAGTCCGCGATCAGCCTGTTCCGCTTCTCGTCCGTCGTCAGGTGGGTGATGAGCTTCACAAAATCAATCGTCCCGTCCACGTTCAGGCAGTCGTCCGTGATCTCCGCCTCCGTATCAACCCGCTTCACGGTCACCTGCATGACCTTGTCCATCACGGCTTCCTTCGGAACTTCGTAAACAACCCGCCCGATTAATGCAAACATAGCTTTTTCCAGACCGTCGCTTCGATATGGCGTTGCAGTAAGGCCTATGACATGTCTTGCTGAAAGGTTGTTCAGAACCTTCTGATACCTCGTGACCGTCGTAGCAGACATAGACAGATTATGACATTCGTCCACAACAATCACGTCCCACTCATGCCTGTACCGCTCCAGGTCGATGTTACACATGGTCTGCACAGTAGCGAAAGTAATGCCAGTCCCGATGTTGACCTTTCCTTCCGTAATGGTACCCATCAGGTTTTTCGGCATATACGCTTCAGCACGTTCTTTGCTCTGGTTCAGCAGATCAGCCGTATGACATAGCCACAAAGCCTTCTTCCCGAATGCCTGAATCAAAGCCAACCCACACATGGTCTTTCCGCTTCCGGCTGGGCTCTTCAGAATACCGTATGTTCTCGCAACCATGTTTGCAACGGCAAGCGACTGATATTCATAAAGCGGAATAGGTTTTCCGTAGTCAACGTCCGTCCCGCCGGTGAATGTGTTCCATATCTTCCCGGCCTTGAGCAGAGGCATCAGCTCCCGGCACAGCCCAAACGGCAACACAAGTGCGGTTCCGTTCCACTCATACAGTCTCAGCGTCTTAGGCGTCCGGCCCGTCCAGAACCCCATCCTCTCCTTCTTGACGTACTCAGGATTCGGAAGCTCCAGCTGGTCCTTCACATACTGCCGTAATTCTGGCGTTGGATCCCGCACAGTAATAACATTCCCGATGATCGTTGTCATGTCGTTGTCACTCCTTCATAAGCATTATACTGATCACCTCGACCCACTCATCAGCACTCATGAACTGCGTGGCAACAACCTCACTGATTGCCTTCATGCCGTTTGCCTCAGCCGTCAGGATGGAGTCCATGGAAATCATCATCACACCGATCACAGGATATTTCACAGCAAACCACCCGCCGTGATTTCCTCTGCTCAGGAACTTCTGCATCGCCAGCCGCTGATTCTCCTCAACTCTGGACAGCACAAATCCCTTATTTGTGCTTACTTCCTTGCAGTCGATAAGGCAGTGAAAATCTCCCTTCACAGCGATAATGTCCGAAGGCTGTCCGGCCTTATTCTGCTGCATCACATGGCACCAAAAACCATGTTTGTCAAGAAACTCCGCAAACTCCTGCTCAAACCGCCCGCCGACGGAGCGGTTATCTGTTTTCTGAGCCATCGTTATTCCTCCATAAAATGCGCGGGCGGGGATTTGCACCCCGCATGTGCCGACGTCTGCACAGCTTGCTGGGAATCGAACCCTTGGAGACAGTACCATTACGTTTTTATCCGTATCTCCGTGGCATGAGCGTTGCTGCGTCTACTGACAGGATTCGCTCCGTGGAACGTTGCTATCCTGCCCGCTGCCGGTTGTCCCGGCTCGCGTCTATTCCGCCACCGCGCATAAGTGTTTCATTATGGGCACTGCACCGGCTGTAAACAGCCAGCGGATTTCTCGCCACACGCAAGCGCAGAACGTGCCCAAAGGCCGGATGCCGATCTCAGTCGGTGCTTAATCCGGCAGGGACCGATCAGAACGGCAGCTCGTCCGTCTCCACCGCAGCAAACCCGCCCACCGGAGCAGGCACCGCAGGAGCGCTCTGGCTCTGTCCGTCTCCACGAGGCGTCAGGAACTCAACGTCCTGGGCAAACACGTCCATGCTGGCCCTCGTAGTTCCGTCCTGCGCCTGATACGTGCTTACGCTAACGTTCCCGGTCACAGCCACCTTGCGTCCCTTCGCCAGATACTGCTGGCAAACCTTCGCCATTCCTTCCCACGCGGACACCCGGAAGAAATCAGCCTCAGCCGTCCCGTCAGCCTTCTTCTGCCGGCGGTTAACAGCCACAGTAAAACTGCAAACCTCTTTCCCTGAGCTGGTCGTGCGGGTCTGCGGGTCTCCAGTCAAATTGCCTACGATAAAAAGTTTCTGCATCAGTCTTTCTCCTCTCCTCGTGAACAAAAATCATCGTCATACGGTACCGTAGAATAGTACGGATCATCACACTGGAACGGGCATTCACAGTCCGGCCACACCCAGTCAAACCGACTTCCCTGAGTGTCAACGACCATGTGCTTGCAGTCCTTGCAGAGCACGACATCTTTCAGCATCAGTCTTTCTCCTCCTCATTCGTTCGTAAAGTTATTTGGGTTCGAATACTGCAGCGCACCCTGCTCAGGATCAGCAATCATCACTACATTTGTGTAATGCGTCAGGTAGTATTTCCCGCCGATCATGACCTGCACGGTATCGCTGTTGTCATAATCACGCCATTGAGTGATATACCCCTTGACGATCTCTTCACCGCCGAGCCGGATGTATGCGTACGTAAACGTCTGCACATCCTTCCAGCCGGTAATCCGGTTTCCGGTCTTAAACTCGCACCCGGCCAACACGAAGACGGCCAGCACGAGCATAAGCACAAAAGCCGCAACTTTCTTATTCATCTCCTACTCCTCCATTCAATAATAATGACAGCAATCAGCAGTATGATTCCAAACAGAATAACGCCTCCGGATTTCTGGAATTCAGACGGAATCGTCATGGCCCGTCATTCCCCTCTCAGCGCCGCGAGAACGGCCTGCATGTCCTTCTCTTTGCCATCCTCAGCCTTTCCTTCACTCGCAGTCTCAGACAAAACCTGGTTAACCTTAGCCATCTTAGCGTCTCTCTCCGCTTCAACAGCAGCCTTCTCTGCCTCGATCTCGGCCCTCCGCTTCTGTCCGCACTCAACACAAAGCGCCTTCCCGTACCTCTGCTTGTTGGTCGCCGCGATCTGCTCCGGAGTAAACCCTGTCAGCCCGGTAATCTCCTTCCCGCACGCCTCGCACTTCGGAGCAACGTACTTAGCACCGCTGGGAATCTTGTTCCGAATCCGGATGCCGTCCACCTTATCCCCTGTAGAAGGATCCCGAACATCAGGTTGCAGGAAGAGCTGGATCTTCTTCCCCACCAGCGCATCCGCAGAAGTCCCCTTGTACAGTTTCCGCAGGGTCTTCCGGTTCGTGCTGTTGACAACCAGCGGCCGCACCTGGTTAATGCTCCCGGGCACAGACTCCTCAACAAAGGCAATCACGTCGTGCCGCTCCTTACCACGGGCAAGAGTGATCATTCCGTTGTACAGAGCCTTGATGGTAAGCACCGGCTCCGTACCCTGCTCGATGTCCTCAGCGCCCATGTACTCGCTGTCTCGCCAGGCCCCAAGACGTTCCTTCCCGGACATCGGCTTCATGTTCTGCAATTCCTTTGTGATCATAAATCAGCACCTCCATCAAGTTCTTCTTTCAATCTGTTAATTAGAAGTTCGTTGTTATTGCAGTAATCATCAAGTATTTTGTTTACGATTGCTTTTTAGCTTGTCTGCCTGCTTCCAACGCGCATCTGGTATGCCTGTATGACCTCCAGCCTTCGAACAGTCTGCTTTTTAATCACAACCGTAAAAACATCTGGCTCATTTGCTTGTCTGCGCTTATTGCTGATTCTGTTTGCATCTTTGTTCCTGCGATGAACAGCATCAAGTTCATTATCACTCATACCTGATAAAGTCCTTTCCATAAATCTGATTGCATTCATCAAACACATGTCTCATCCCAAGTCCTTCCTTGCTCGGTACCCAGATTTTCTTGGGATTCCAATTCTTCCAGTCGCCGTCATACTCAGGAGCCACAGGATCATACTCAGGATTGTCTACCCATTGCCCACCGCCCATGCAGTATTCGTACTGCTTAGGATGCGTCCTGGCTAACCGCTGAAACCTCGTCTCACCCTTATCCAGATGCACTCCGAATCCGCAGAAGATGCAGCCCGTTCTCTGGCATCCGGTGCATTTAAGCTGATCACAGCACATCAGGCTTGGCGTGTACTCCATGCCATTCTTATCGACAGCCACGATATCCCCGTAAACACTCGCAATCTCCAAGCCTTCCTCGTAGATGTAATGCAGCACATCCTGTTCCGCCCAGAAGCTCATGGGCTGAGAAGTCTTTTTCTTTCCTTCCCACGCATTGCATCCGTGCCGCACCCACGCTTGTTCCCGGAGTTTACTTTCCTCTGTCAGCGTCCCGATGTACGGATACCGTTTCTCTTTCCGCTGGTAGATAGCCATCGGCCCTTTTTTCATCACGTTGCAGCAGTAGTGAGAAATCTTGAATTGCGTATCCCGGCACAGGGGAAGCCACTTTGATTTATTGAAAATGCTCGTGTTTCCACTTGCAAATTCACCTACCCCGGCAATGGATTCTCGTCTCCAGTCGTGCCAGTCTGTTCTTGTTCTGCTCCTGCCGTATCTTGCTGAAGGTTGCCCCGTCTGCGTATTATCTCCTTGTACCCCCCCCCGCAGACTTCGGTCTATTTCCGTGCAGTTCTTCACGTTTTCTTTCCGCTGTGAAGTCCCCCCCCCCAGAAATCAAACTGAGGTCTGTTTTGTTCCTGATCCGTCTTGCGTAGTAGATTGCTTCAGCGTTCTCTTTGCTGATGATTGGGTATCCGTACTCGCTGATGACTTCCGAAAAGCTCATCTTAGGCCGGACAAATACGGCTCCCATCTTCCTTGCGAAGCTCTGAATCTCCGGATACTCCAGCCCTGTATTGGCGAACACAAGAGGGACATCCGGATAGAAGTCATGCACAAGATGAGCGAGTACCGTGCTGTCCTTCCCGCCGGAAAAGCTCACGCACACATCACCCTGGAAATGGTCGTACCACTCAATGATGCGTGTCATGCTCATGCCGATCTTAGCCCGGAGAGGAAGGCTCTGATACTGCCGCAACCCCCATTTCTCAGGCATCTTCTTCATCCCCCAGTCCAATCCACCCAGGCAGCACCGCCTCATTCGCCACGTCGTCGCAGTACCCGCCCCAGATATCCATCATCTTGCACTCGTGATACTTCCGCATCAGCTCGTGATAAACGCTGTCCCCGTACCGGATCACGTCCTCGCCAACCTCAACCACGTTCACCGCATACGGCTCCGCCTTCTCCTGGGGAACAAAGTAGAACTTCGGCCGGTAATCCAGCCCCAGCGCAATCTGCAGTCCCTCCGTATACATCGCCGCCTGCACATGGTACCCAAGCTTCACAATGTGCTGGCTGAACACATCGGTACTGGCATCGTTGGTCGTCTTGTAGTCCACAATAACGTACTTCCCGTCAACCATCCGCACAACGTCAGCCTTGGCCTTGCACCGCTCCCCGGTCTCCGGGTCCGTCCAGAAGAAAGGCACCTCCTTCTGTCCAGTCAGCATCTCTGCCGCCAGGGAACAGCTCTTCACAGCCTCATCCATGTTGTTCATCCGGTCAAAGTCCTCAGCCTTCACAAAGACCTTTCCGGGGTTCTCAGCCACGAACTGCTCCCATTCTTCCTTCCCTGCCTTAGTCCGCCGGTCAACGGCCAGCGCGATGCAGTACTCCTTATTCCAGTCCCGAGGCTCCAGAACCCACTTATGCGCCGCGCTCCCAAACATCAGCGCCGGGGACTTCTCGCTCTCATCCTCAGGATGGTCAATGTGCCACTTAAACTTCTCCGGGCTTTTGCTCATCCACCACAGATCACTCCGCCGGACCCCTTCCGCCGCGTTGTACTCCTGCTCAGTCATGCTTTTCTCCTTCCCTCATCTTCTTGATGTCCTCGCGAATCAACTGGCAACACTTGTAACCGCGAAGAGTCCTGTACGGGCACGCGCTGCACGGGGCATCTACAATCGGGCAAACATTCTTATACTCGTCATCCAGCAAGCACTCAATGTACCTGTGCTCCTTCAGGAACTTCCTGACATTTTCCTCCCGTCCGGCCCTGAGCGCGTCGTTAAACGCCCTGCTGCTGCCGAGCGCCTTCTTCATATAGCACAGCGCCAGCCCATACTTGGGGTCATAAACGTCGCCCTTGTCGCACTTCACAACGGTCTTACTCCCGTCAGCCCAGAAGGCAATG
>ODAI011831989.1_pt1 | contig 12953 bp, 14 predicted proteins | sample 1539321 | NCBI WGS metagenome assembly ODAI01 (sample SAMN02144231, study PRJEB22623) | gut metagenome | biome: sheep rumen | host: Ovis aries | place: New Zealand | reverse complement strand
GTGGCAGAGCTTTTCCACGAGAGGAGCAATGCAGGCAGAGCCGCTATCTCCATGACCGAGGAGCAGATACAGGAGGCAGCCGAGCAGGGCAAGGCACAGGCATATGAGGAAGCACAGGCTCGTGATGCGGAGAAAATGGTGGAAGCCCCCGATGAAAACACCGCACAGGCATGGATAATGTATCAGTCCGGTGACTGGGGCATTTCCTACAGCGTAGGCGATACCTTCGACCCCAACAACTGCACCGACGGCATAAAGGCAACAAACCCCGTTATCACAGGGGAGGGCGAATACACCGTTGCCCTTGACTTCACGGATGCAGGCAAGCCCAAGGGCACACAGTTCTGCGCCATAGGCGTTGCCAACGGCGAGACCCTCTATCCCGGCTACATCATCGACATCAAGAGCGTCAAGGTAAACGACAAGGAAGTTGAGCTGAACGGCGTGCCCTACACCTGCTCTGATGACGGCAAGTGCAAGCGTGTGAACCTGTACAATCAGTGGGTAAAGACCGCCCCGGAGGGTGCAGCGGTTGCCCCCGGGCAGGATGCGGCACAGGCCACACCCTCACCCCTGACCCTGAGCGACAAGCTCCCCATCAGCACCTTTGAAGTGACCTTTGACTTTATAGCACCCGCAGCATAAAACAGACATCTACTGCTCCGTCAGCCTGCTCCCGTGCAGAAGGAGCAGCCCCGCAGTGAACAGCAAAAAGGCACAGAGGACATACTCTGTGCCTTTTGACATAACAGACAATTCTATACTCTGTAATTTATAGCATTTGATGAAATTCCACAAATGTGTTGAAATATCGTCTGAAATATGCTATACTGTGTACACTAAGGATCTGTAAACTTTCCGGAAGGGGCTTGACATCATGACTGCTATGTGCTTCGGTTTGAATAGAACAGAACAGGATAACTGCGCCCTTTTTGAGACTTCAATAAGGCTTATACGCCCGTGACCGCTGTGTGATGCACAGGGGTTACGGGCGTTTTGCATTATAAATAAGAAAGAAGGAATGAATATGACCAAAACAAGAACAAGCAGGCTCATAAGTATGCTCATATGCGTGTGCATGGCGGTGCTGTGCATACAGGGGCTCAGCTTCAGGGCGGCGGCATTGGAGGTCACTCAGTGGCAGATAGGGGACGACATCAATCTTGCCGGGAAATGGGTTAGTAGGGATGATCAATTAGACAATTTTGGTTCTTGGGTAGGAGATACCTGTACTGTGCCTGAACCTTCCTATAATGAAAGCTGGGGTCAGTGGCTTTTCAAGTCTGTGTTGGATGGATATAATCTTTTTATTACGGTGCCTGACGGCAAAACCGGTTCTGATACCCCCACAGGCTTTAAGATCAAGAGCGGTGCCGGAACTGAGGTTGATCCCTACCAGTTTGAGCTGATATATACTGCTATAGCCCACACCCACAACTATGTGTTCTCCGCAGAGGGGGACACGATCAGCATAACCTGCGATAAAGACGGCTGCACAGAGCCTCCCTACACAGCATCTATCACTCTCATTCCCCCCACCCTCACCACAGAAGGCGGCGAGGGCAGCCCGGAAGCAACGATCCTGTGTACAGGCATTGACGATGAGTTTGTCAGCACTTGCGATTACCAAACAGTGGAGGAGTTTGTGATTGCAGGGCAGAATGCCATAGTGTACTATGACGGGGACACAGAGCTTGAGGAAGCCCCCACAGAGGCTGGCGACTATACCGCAGAAGTTACTTTTAATGATAATGATGTCGAATACACAGCGACCATTTCCTACACCATAGCAGAGGCAGAGTCCGAGGAAGAACCTGATCCTGAGCCTGCACCTGCTCCCATAGCAGTTACCGGCACTGCAAAGGCAGCCTCCGGCGGCGCACCCGGTCTTGTTTCCGGCACAAGCGACGCAATTGAGATGCTGACCTGGAACGCAAAGCTTGACGGCTCCACCCTCACCTGGGAGGCAAAGGACGGCGCAGACGGATTTGTTATCAGCATCAGAGCAAAGGGTGCCAAGGCGTTCAAGCGCTTTGACAGAGTAACTGAGAAGTCCGCTGACCTTTCCAAGCTGAAAGCCGGCACCTACACCATATATGTAAGATACGAAAAGGACGGCAAGCTGGCAAAGTGCAGACAGTCCGCAAGGATTACCATAACCATCAAGTAAGCTGACGGCTTAGATCACAGGTCAAAAGCAAAAACACAGGGCGCAAACGCACCACAGCGTTTGCGCCTTTTTCTTGCTAATCCCTCACAGTTAAGCATCAGCATATGCGCCCTTGATGCTGTCATAAGTTTGTATGGAACTGCCGTTTCCCATTGCGGCTGATAGGAGGTCACAGTGGGAATGCTCACAGTGACCGTCTCCCCGTTGTATATGTACTGTATGGCGAGTGTTATCCCGCCGTTGTATGCTGTTGACATATATCCTCCAAAAGGGTATAAAAAAAGCGCACATCCTTGAATGTACGCTGTGCTATATGGAAACACCACACCTGTTACAGTGCGGTGTTTGGTTTAAAGGTATTTTCGGGTGTTTTCAGTTTGTTCAAAATGTAGTTTTCCGTTTTTCTTTGAGATCGTAAGTACAAGTGGCATTGGGGTCTCATCAAGAAGCCCTGTCTTACCTTTTTCAGGGTCATAATACTGCAAAGCAAGAAAATCCTTGCGCCAGCATTGAGATAGCTTCTTTGCCTTCTCAAAGCTGTAGTTGTTCTCTATGCAGAATTGTTCTATGTCGTTTGACCAATCATCAAACAGTTTGCACATATAATCACTCCTTTCCAAAAGTCAAAAACATTCCTTTTGAATTATAGATAACACTCTCTTCTTGATCAAATGCTCTAAGCACTGCTTTGTCTCCATCAGAAGGGAAAAGAGAAAGTTCATCTATACCCGGATGTGTATGTCCGCTCCATTTATAGCCCTGTGAATTCAGTTTGACAGCATCTTCAGGGGAAATATTGACTTTGACAGCATTCCCACGAATGATCAGACGTTCTCTTTTGTTTGTAAACATTGCAAACTCATCACCTGTATAAGCTGTAAGAGCAGAAAGGTCACTCATGTTGACATCATCTCTGTCCACTGTTGTTCTGCTGTCATAATCTGGTAACTGTTCAAGCAATGTATTTTGGCGGTTGTTAAGTTCAACACCTTTGTGCAAAATGGCGTTCGGGTTGCCTTTACCGGTATGGCTCTGTTCAATGGGGCTATCAATGGATGAAATTGACACATTCTCACCTCTTGCACCAATTGTACCACTTTGGTATGTCTTTGTCAACCCCGAATTTCCGCTTGTAAAACGTCCCTTGCTGTCCTGCTGCCTGTCTGGCTCTCACGTGATTTGTCACTTCATCAGCATCTACGTTATAATACTTTGCAACTGTTGAAACTGCTCTGTTAAAATACCCATTCTGTCGGATCATTTTGCAGGCAAACATAACAGGTGCATAATACTCACGTGGAATATATGGATATTTACTGCTCATTTTCTTTTCCTTCCTCTATCACTCTGTTTTTCCATGGATTAGTATATACTATAGTATACAACGCAGCAGAAAAGCAAAATGGCATTCTGTGAGCTTTCACAAAATGCCATGAAATGGTGCGGATAACAGGAGTTGAACGACAAACCGCATTATATAGCCTTTTTGCAAGCTTTTACTATCATTTTTACTATCATCATTTGCAAACCCACTTTAAAGCCGCTTTGAAAAGCCGATTGTGGGCATTTGTTTGCATATTTACCCTTGCATAAAAAGTACAGCGTCCATTTCTTCCCTTTTGGTGTTTTCAAGGCAATGCCCGTATAGGCTCATAGTGATATTAAAGTTTGCGTGACCCATTATTTCTTGCAAGGTCTTTGGGTTCATACCGCTCTCAATAGCCCGTGTTGCGAATGTGTCCCTCAATGCGTGCATCGAAAACTCAGCAACGCCGCATTCCTTGCATATTCTCTTTATGTCCCTGTTTATCGGCGTAGATAGCAGTAAACCTCTTTCCGGGGAGGGGAATAGCAAATTATTAGATGTGAGAATACACCCCTCTAACATCTCATTCATCGCTTTCTGCCTGTCCACAGCGCCTGCAGCCTCTTTGTTCAATGGTATGATCCGGCGGCCTGCTGCTGTCTTTGCACTCTCTCCAACAATATATTGCCCTGTTTCCGTCCGTGTTATGGTACGCTCAACGTAGATATTCCCTTTTCGTATATCTGAATATTTAAGCGCCCCTATCTCTCCAATTCTCATTCCGGTGTTAAGCGCAAACACAAATACGTTGTAGTAATAACTGTCCCTGCACCTCTTACACCCGAAAAAAGCCCTTGTTTCCTCCATTGTCAAAGCCCTGTGCTTAGTGTCACGGGCTTTTTCCTCTGTCCTTTTCAGATTACTTATAAGCACACACGGGTTATAATCAATGATACGTTCCTTCATTGCATCGGAAAACAGATGTTTGACTAATGCCATATAGTCGTTGACCGTTTGCGATTTGCGGCCGTCCCTCAATGCAGCTTGCAATGAACGGAGGATATTTATATCCACCGCCTTGAGCTTGACATCCCCAAATAGGGCAACAACGCTCCCTGCAATGTCCACACGCTGCCCCAATATAACACACATGAATTTATCCTGTGTGCGTAGTGTCGCCTCTGATACAATGCCCCGCCTGCTGTCTGCCCAACGTTCATAATACTCTGATACCGTTGGATCTATTACAGTCTCTAATCCTTTTTCTATCTCAGCCCTCTTTGCCATTTCTTTTTCAAGCAATTCCATTTCTGTGTGGCCATACACAATAAAGGATTTGCTGACCCCTTTAATGTTCACACGAAAAAACTTTTGCATCAAGCCGTCATCTCGTTTTTTTCGCCTTGACATTATATCACCCTCTCATATATTCTAACAGGCCTGTTGTAGCTATTATAGCCCTCAAAGGCCTCTTTTGTCAAATCGCCCTTTTTGTGCAACATTCCGGCGTTTTTTACCCTATTGCAATATTCTTATATTTGTGGTAAAATATTGTTACCAAATTGTAACCTTTACCCTGCAAGGGAGCGGGAGGGGGCTCTTGCTCAACGCCGCCCGTATGCGTGCGAATAGCCCCCGCTTTGGCGTGCCCTCGCTCTGATCGGGAGCGTTTGCCGTGGAGCTGTTGCCCGCCTCGCTCTGATCTCCCCCGGGCTGGGTGTCCCCTTGGAGCTGGGCTTTTAAGCTCTCTATTTCGGCGGCTTGGGTGTCTATAAGTCGGGTTGTGTCGCTTGCAACTCTTGGTTGCAAACCAAACTCCCGCAAACCGTTCGCTTTTAGCATTGTCAAGCCGTTTCCCGTGTTTGCAACATAGGGTTGCAAGGTCGTTTTCATTGCCTTGTATATCCTTTGTGTGCTTACCCCCGCCGCTGCTGCAAATTCTTTTACGGTCAATAGGTCGCCGGTGTTCATCGTGTCCCCTCCTTTATAGGCTGGTTGTCCTCTCTCTGATCCGTTCCCGTGTCGCCTGTGTGAGTGGGTCGGGATCGTCAAGTATAAAGCCGCTGGGCGGCTCGGTCGCCTGTGTGAGCTTGTAGCGCATTTCATCGGCTTGGAGCTGTGCCCTTGGGTCGGTCGCCTTTAGTATCAGCTCTAACGCCTTTGTGTAGTGTGGGCTCTCGGGGTCGGTCGCTTGCTTGTACAGTGCAGCGGCGATAGTCTCCGCCCCTGTTAGTGTCTCCCCATTCTCCACATACTCCATTGACAAAAGGGCTTGTAATGCCTCTCTTATGTCTTTTGTGTGTTTCCGCTTTGCCATTGCTCCGCCTTTCTCGGTTACTCTTTCCCGCCTCGGTTTTCTGTCTCGCTGTTAGCGTGTTTTAGCGTGATTTTTTAATCAGCTTTCTGATTTGCGCCGGTGACATCTCGCTAATATCCAGCAGGGCTTGTATTGCTCCCCCATAGTGCATTATGGCGTGCATTGCCTCTCTTTGCTCTTTTTGCCGTCTACGGGCTTTTGCGCTCGCTATGCCGCCCCGTCTTGATATCTCTCTATGCCGCTCTCTGTCCATTGTGTCAAAGGGCTTGAGATTCTCAAGGCTCTTTGGGTTTATCATGTCCACACCCCCTGCTTTGCCTTCATTATCATTCTCAAAATCCTATTTTTGTCGTTTTGTGTAAAGCCGCCCCGGGGCGTTGGTCTAACCGTTGGAGCTACAGCACACTGCCCTCCCCGGGGGGGATATGCCCCGCTGCAACGGTTGCTGCAACGGTATGTTTGCGCCGCAAATGGCTATATATCGCCCTCTACAACGCTTTCAACGTTTTCAACGGTTATTTACCCCTACTCATTGTATTACGGCATCGAAGTCTAATTCTTTATCAAGCCGATATAATCTGTGCGTTCCTCCACCGGTGCCATTTTTTGAATAATCATACCCTACACCGCTTGCTTTTAATGCTCGCTGCATATCCTTGTTAAACGAACGATATGTAACGGCATCCAAGTCGGGGAGGTGGTGATCTGAAGCATATGTCTTTATTTCTTCAGCGTGGCCTTTCCAGTCTCCTTTATCATTGGCAATTGCCACACAAACTTGATACAACGGCTTTGAGCGGGCATCCTCCATTTTCACATCCCTTATTATGTCTTTTGCATCCCCTTGATAGTCAAAGCCCGGATATTTATCCAAAAGGGCAAACGACTTTTCCGGGCATCTCCGCCCGCCGCATGTAAGTATGAGCTGCTTTTTGTCTGATTCTGTTGGTAAACGCTCTAATTTCCATTCAGCCTGTACAGTACCTGCAACAACGTATGACCCCGCCCCGCTGCCGCTTGATGAAAAGCTCTCAGTAGTGCCTTTTTTACTTATATGGTGTATCACAATGAATGCAACACCGTGTTTTTCAGCGCATCTAATAAGCGTTGTAATGTCACGGCGTTCACAGTTTGTAAAATCCTCCCCCTGCAATCTGTTTGAACGTATCGCCCCGAAAACGTCGATTATTACTGCTTTAATATCGGTGTGCTCTTTGAGCTCTTTTTCAATACACTTGATCAGCTCTCCGTTACCGCCCTCGGTCAATGTTGGGGACTTAAAGTTGAAATCCTCCCCTAAAAGATAGTAAAAGTTTTGGGGCGCTCTGTTGCCGCCTGTGAATTGTTTCAGACGTGATTCAAAGTCCACAGCGGCATCTTCTAATGCAAGGTACAGCACCCCTACTTTCTCACATTCACGCCCGCAAAAGTCTTTTCCCTCTGCAAGTGCAAGGGCTATTTGCATCGCTAACCTCGACTTACCCGTTTTGGGAAAAGCGTTGAGAAATGTAACGCCCTCGCTAAGCAAGCCGTCAATGTAGAAATGGGGCTCTTTTGCGTGCTGCAGATCTATATCCGCCGCCGATCGTGCAGATACATCCCTCTCTGTTTGTTGTTGAGCATCCTGTATAGGTTTTTGTGTGGGCATATCCCCCGTGATAGCTGCAGCGCTCTGTACAGTTGCGGGGGCGGTGTCGGTCTGATTAGGGGCGGGGCTTTCAGCGGTTTCATCGTTGCTGTTGCCCTCGTAACAAATTACACCCTCAAAGGATATTTCTTCAAATCCTCTTTTTGCCCTGTTATAGTCAAAGTACTCTGTTACCCCCTCGATTGCTTTGTTTATCGTTTTTTGCCCGTATGTCGTGTTGCCCGTTTTCCTGTCCCATTTGTCACGCATCAAGCCGCTTAACCTAAAGGCCGTGTCTATCTTTGCCGCATCTCCCTGCAGATAGTAACAAAGGATATTGCACAGTGCTTGATCCGCCTCGGATTGTGACCCATACCTGGAAATGTCGCCCCGATAATATAGCGCCGGAAATTTCGGATTTGTAGCTGTCGCCGCTTTTATCGCCTCTTGTATATCCACACCACACACAATGGGAGGATTGACCGCCGCCCCTGCTGTGGGTGTGGACTTTTCTTTTTCCCCGAAAACCTCATTGTAAAAGGCCGCAAATACATCTGTACAGTCACCGCAAATATCGTTGTGGTCTTTATCCATGACCACACCTGTCATTGCAATGAAACGGTCTGTATCATACATTTCAAAGCCCGTTTTTGTGTCTTTCCGCCCCCGCCCGGGGAGCTTTGCGGAGGCGAATATGTGTACGCCCCTCCCGGATTGGGATATCTCAGCATATGCGCTGCCCTTTGTAGAGTCAAGCACTCTGCCCAAAAGACTTTTGCTGTCCCCGCTTTGGTATCTAACGATATCATCATAGCAGTTATCAATGTCAATGCAAGCAATGCCGCTCTCTTTTAACTCAAACCCTAAACCCCGGATATCGCTCTCTATATCCTTTTGTTTTATCCTATATGGTTCTTTGATAGTCGCTTTCAGCTTTTCTATAGCTTTGCCAAAGCCTACCCATGTCCCCGGATTTATTGAGCTGCCCCCGCCCATTGTGTGTGGATTTATTGGGTATTTGCCTTTATGATTGGGATCATCTTTTTTAGGATCATCATATGTAGAATACAGCACCCAGTTATCCATTCCCTGCATAATTTGGGGTACGTTGAAAAATGCCTCTATGAATGCATCCATCTGCTTTCTGTCAAGCTTGAACTTCATTCTTCTATGCCCTCCCCTGCAGCAGCATTATCAAGATATCTCTGTATGAGTGCTACATTCCACAGCACACGCCGCCCGATATTGATCTTTGCCCCTGCAAACTCTCCTATCTTGACCGCCGAAACTCTCCCACAGCACAGCATATCTTGCAACTCTCTTGTATCCACTGTCAACTTTGCCCCTGTGCTTGTAACTCTTGTTTTGTTCATTGTTTACCTCCAATAAGTTTAACAACCTTGAACGCCGTCTGTTTACGTCCGTAATTATATTATAACATATACAATCACCAAAGTTCAATAGTAAGCGCATTTAACAATCCCTAAATATTTCAAGTTTTATTTTTTTCGTTTTTGGAAACTTTTTGCGAATTCTTTAGTTTTTTTCGAATTCTTTAGTTTTTTTTCGAATTCTTTAGTTTTTGTTTGTTTGAAAACTTATTGCAAATTCTTTAGGAGCGAAAATAAAAGCAAAGTTGACATTTCCCGCATATCCCCTTTGTCTGTAGAAATATCCACACGCGCACATTCAGTCGCCCCGGTATCGCCCCTCTGTGTCGTCGGTCACACACACCCCGTCCCCATGCAGCCACTCTATTCATACCCACAGCACACAGCAAACCCGCCCCCGAAAACAGGGAGCGGGCATATCTCATATAGATCTATAGGTGTTAATAACCGTTGCAACCGTTGATACCGTTGTAAAAGGCTATACACCGCCGTTTATAGTGCAACACTTTATATTTTCTACCGTTGATATTCCCCGATAAACCGTTGTATACCTCAATGCAATGCCGTTTCTGAATGTGATACTACCATGAAACACACCTCTTTTTTACTAGCATTGACACAAACGGTCAATGTCGCAAACCCTTTATTATCACCATCTTTCACTATCAAAACTACTAGCATTTTTACTAGCAAAACCCCCAAAATGCCCCGAAAAAGACGAAATATTACATCACCTGATGAAACTTGACAAAAAATATAAAGGTTCATCAAACGCCGTAGGGACAAAGAAAAATGGCATTCTGTGAGCTTTCACAAAATGCCATGAAAAATGGTGCGGATAACAGGAGTTGAACCTGCACCGAGTCGCCCCGACTAGAACCTGAATCTAGCGCGTCTGCCTATTCCGCCATATCCGCACATCAAAATAACAATAGATATTATACCCTAAATTTGGAGCTTTGTCAAGGGTTTTTAAAAAATGTTTACAAAAGCAGAAGATCTTCCCCCGGCATACAGCGATCCCCTCCCATGCAGGGAGGGGATGCTGTTAATGTGTGAAACGGTTATCAGCCGAAGTTTTCTGCTATCTGATCGTTTATCTCACTGATGAGGCCGTCTACTGCGCCGCTTATCTCATCACGGGTGGTGGACCATTCCTTGCCGTTGTAGGAGGCATCCTTGATGGGGTTGTGAACAAGGTCATACACATCGGAGGAAACGCCGGCATAGAAGTCTATCACAGGGTTCTCGTTGGTAAGCTCCTTTGTCTTGTACCACATATCCACCATGTCATCAGTCCAGCCGTAGTCCTCACGGTACTGCTTTTCGGCTATCTCCTGACCTGTGGGATCCTTTACTGCTGCCAGCTTGCATCTCATGAACGCCGCTGCGCCCTCGGGATTGGGAGCCGCCTTGCACAGAGCATAGGCATCAACGCCGGAGGGAAGGTAATATGCATCCGCACTTGGGTCACGGGGCATGGGAACGAACATTATATCCCCCTGCTCCCCGAAGTTGGACAGATCCGTCTCATACAGTGCCCAAATGCCGCAGGGATAGAACAGTGTCAGACCCTCGGACACCCTCTGGGGCTGCTCCACCCAGCTGAATTCCGCCTTGGGGAGGGGCAGCTGATTGCGGTTGAGATCCAGCATGAAGTTCTCTGCACGCTCCATCTCATCGCTCATAAGGTGGCTTACGATCCTGCCGTCACGCACATCCATGACAGGTGTGCCTGTGGTGAGCAGGAAGTTTATCTCGAACCACCAGCCGTCAAAGCCGTACTTGCCGTTGTCGGGGTCGGAGAAGTCCATGCACATCTGCTTGAAGGTGTTCCAGTCCCACTTCCCCTGCTCAAACAGGTCTGCGGGATCCTCAAGGCCGTTCTCCTCCACTACCTTGCGGTTGTAGATCATAACGCAGCCCGCATCGGTGGAAACAACGCTCACATAGTGCTTGCCCCCCAGCATATGCATATCGGAGAGCTTCTTTGCGCCCACTGTCCACTCATCGGTGTTGAAATCCAGGTAATCATCAAAGGGATCGAACATTCCTGCTATTGCCTTCCCGGGGAAGGTATCAAGGTCTGCTGCAGGGAAAAGGTCGGGGGAAGTACCGCCCAGCACCTGTACTGACAGGTCGGAATAGCGGGTCTCATAGGTAGTGGGGATATACTCTATCTTGCCGCCGTACTTTGTTTCAAACAGCTCCAGCTCCACGGACTTGGGCTTGCCGTTGGCAGGGTTCAAGTCCCAGAAGGAGAGCCACTTTACAGTGCCCACATTGGTGTTTTCCTCTTCGCCCATGTCGATCTCGCCTACGGCCTTGGCATCCTCTTCATTGAGCACCTTGGGCTCGGTAGCGGCAGTGGTGGTAGTGGCTGCGGTGGTGTCAGTGGAAGCGGTGTTGGCTGATGAACAGGCTGTTCCTATAACGGCAATTGCTGCCAGCATTGCCGCTGTCCTTTTGATATTTTTCATAACACATCTCCTTGTCGGTGGGGGGGATTTTATTGAACTTATCCTATCACAAACAACGGAGATTTGAATATAAAAGTCTTGTCATTAATATCAGAATTTTGTTGACAAAAGCGGGGACACCATGCTATAATTATCATAGCAGCCAAAAACATCCGCACAAGGAGGAGCCATGAAAGAGCATGAGCTTGGGGTACAGCAGTATATCAACCGTGAATACTCCATCGTCCACGACCCCATAGAAAAGGAATTTGAGTTCTACGACTATGTTAAAAAGGGAGATATTGAGAATGTGCGCCGCACCATGAACCCCCTTGCCTACGGGAACGTGGGGAAGCTCTCCGATGACCGCATCCGCCACCTGCGGTATCATCTTATTGTCACCATTGCCCTTATCACACGGTACTGCATCGAGGGGGGCATGGAGAGCGAGAAGGCATACACCCTCAGCGACCTGTACATCAACATGGCAGACAAGGCAGTGACGGAAAAGCAGCTCCGTGACATCCACAGGGAAGCCATATTCGACTTTACAGGCAAGATGAAGGCTCACCTGAAGGACAGAATATACTCAAAGCCTGTGGCAATGGCAATGGACTATATCTACGACCACCTGCATGAAAGGATCACCACGGAGGACTTAGCAGAGCATACGGGGCTCAGCGTGTCCTACATATCAAGGCTGTTCCACAAAATAACGGGTGTCACCGTCAGCGAATACATCATGCAGAAGCGTGTGGAGGCGGCTGAAAATATGCTCCGCTTTACAGACTACTCTGCCTCCCATATTGCCAATGTGCTGGCATTTTCCTCCCACAGCCACTTTATCAGCATATTCAAGAAGCACACAGGCATGACCCCCAACCGCTACCGTGAAAAATACTACCGCAGGAGCGAAGTGATAGCAAGATCATGATACTTAGGACAAACATTTTATATATACTTTCCCCTTTTAGTGGTACAATCATCCACAACGCAAACGCCTGCCCGTGGCGGCAGAGTATAAGACTATAAGCTACATTCCCCGACAGGAGGATCACCCATGAAAGAATTAAAGGGATTCAAGAGAGGCGTTGACCTTGGCGGCTGGTTTTCCCAGTGCGATTACAGCAGGGAGACCCTTGACGGCTACATCACCCCCGCAGACTTTGCCCGCATAGCATCATGGGGCTTGGATCACGTAAGGCTCCCCATTGACTATAACATTCTTGAAAAGCCCGACGGCTCCTACGACAACGAGGGCTTTGCACGGGTGGAAACGGCTGTTAAGACCGCCATTGCCAACGGCCTTAACATCATCATCGACCTGCACAAGACCGCCGGCTTCTCCTTTGACAACGGCGAGAACGAAACAGGCTTCTTTGAGGACAGGTCATACCGTGACCGCTTCATCGCCCTGTGGGATCAGATAGCCCAGCACTTTGCAAAGTATGACGGCAATATTGCCTTTGAGCTGTTAAATGAAGTGACGGATCAGAAGTACATCACCGTGTGGAATGAGTGTGCAAATGAGTGCATCGCCGCTATCCGCCGCTATGCAAAGACCGTCCCCGTGCTTGTGGGCAGCTACTGGAACAACAGCGCCTCGGCTGTAAAGGATCTTTCCTCTCCCTATGATGAGAACACCTTCTACAACTTCCACTGCTACGATCCCCTTAAATTCAC
>ODAI011009872.1_pt1 | contig 12953 bp, 6 predicted proteins | sample 1539321 | NCBI WGS metagenome assembly ODAI01 (sample SAMN02144231, study PRJEB22623) | gut metagenome | biome: sheep rumen | host: Ovis aries | place: New Zealand | reverse complement strand
TGATAATGAATTCTACAGAACAGTATCCGTTTCAGTCTCTGCTAATGGTATAGCAACCGGTAACGCACACTATGGTAATGGTACTGTAAGTATTGCTGCTAATTCAACAGTAACAAACAATACATTTTATAACGCTACAATAAGTGGTGCTGGAGTAACATTTGAAAACAACACGGTTCTTAGCAGATTAAATGTTAACCAACCAACAAATGTTAAAAATAGTAACTTAAACAATATAAATGTAGCTAGTAATGGTAAAGGTTCAAACATTACCAATAACAACATTACAGGTACAGTTACATCAGCAGCTGATAATGTAACAATTGACTCAAACAACATTACAACAACAAATGATTACGCTGTAGTTGTAACCGGTGCAACCAACACAGTTACAAACAACATTCTATTAACATCAACCAAAGCAGGTGATGATACACTTAATGTTAAAGCTGATACCACAGTTGATGCCAATACTCCTGAAGCTGGAGCTAAATTTGTTGTAACTGATGAAACATACTCTGACTTCTTTGATGAACATGGAGTACTTTCAAATGAGAATGTAACTGATTACTCAACATTAACATTCAAGGGACCATTCTTTGAAAAAATCTTCATAATTAATAAGGTTCTAACACTTAACAGTCAGGATGCAGTTATAACCAACGGATTTATCGTAGCCGATGAGGGTGCAATTATTTCAGTCGAAAACTTCACATTCAACAATACCAAAGTAGGCAATGATAATACAATATTATTAAGAACTGATGGTAACCTTGTAAGAAACAACAAGTTCTACAGAACATCAAATAATGGTCCTAGCCATGAGGTAATGGTTGAAGGTGATAATAACATAATAACAGCAAACACATTTGACCTTGCTATTCCAGTACTTGACATTGACTACAGCCAGTATCCATTTGCAATGTCTGAAGCAAGTGCAATATCAGTTACTGGTTCAAACAACAACATTAACAAAAACAACATTAAGGTAGTTAACACTACTAGTGATGCAGGTACGATAAGTGTCATTGACCTTGCTAGTAAAACCGCCAGCAGCTATAACCAGGTAATAAACAACACTATTGTAGCAAGCAGTTCAGGTTACCTTTATGGTGTAAACCTCGGTGCAAACACAGACCGTAACACCATTAATCAGAACAAGATTACAATGGATTCCGGCTATTATACCGCTGGTATTCAGATAGGTTACAGTCCTGCATACAACAATACCATCTATCAGAACGTATTAAACTTATCAAGTCCTGTTAGTTATGGTATACTTGCAAGTGCATATGGTGGAGAAGTTGCAGGTACAACAATCAATAACAACACTGTTATAATCACTGCTAATCAGTTAGCAGCTGTTGAGTTATGTGGTGCATCACCTGAGTTGATTAAGGATACAATCATAAACAATACCCGTATAACAGCTAATGGTAACTATACTGTTGGTATAGGTGTAGCCGGTAGTAATTTACAGGTTTCATACAACAACATGACGATTGTCGGTACTACCAACAGCAGTGATGAAGGATCATATGATCTAATCAAGCCAACAACCGCAGGTATAATAATCAAGGATTCAAACAATGTAATAGCATACAACAATACATTGGACGTTACAAACGGTGCAGATATCATATTAAACGGTACAAATGATACAAAGATTATGTCAACATTGACCGTTGCATCAAGATTCATCAACGCTAAAAACAATGCCAACATCGTATTATCCAACTCCAACAACAACCTCATCGATACACAGAAAGCATTTACAACAGGGGCTTATTCAATTGAACTAACTAATTCATCAAACAACAACATCACAAACAACATCCTTAATGCAAGTAACATTAAAGGTGGTAATGGTGCAGTTCTGATGGATGAGGCAAGTGTGGATAATTACCTCTTCAACAATACTCCAAACTTCGGATTATTAACCGATGAAACATATTCATCATTATTTGATGAAAATGGTGTATACACATTCCCTGAAGGAGTTGACATATTAATCCTAGCTGGTGATCTTCACAACAAGGATTTAATCTTTACAAACAACCTTACATTTACAAATGCAGGTGACTACACAATCTATAACGGTACAATCATTCTCAGTGATGTTGAAGGTGAAAATTACACAGACAGATTTGTATACTTCAGAAACATCAATGTAAACAACACAGATAAACCTGTATTTGTTGATAACATGACCCAAAACAGGCAGAGAAATGTTGACTTTACCGGTGGAGTATTTACTGTAACCGGTGATGAAATTGTAGCATTTGAGTCAGTCAAGAACATAACCACATACACCATACTTGACGTATTTGACGCAACAGTTATCGTAAACGGAAGCGATGCAACGGCATTCAAGTTCAACAGGGACACCTATATCAAACAGGAATACCTTGACGTTGAAAGATGTAACATAACAGTAGATGGTACAGACTCATCAGTGGTATTTGACGTGTTAAACACAAACCTTGACATGTTAAGAAACAATATTCTCCAGCATGGTGGCCAAGTACAAACATTAAATGCTAAGGATGTATATGCAAACAGTCAGTTCTTCATGAACAACAACATTACCGCTGTGGGTGACAATTTATCCCTAATTAACCTAAAGGATAATCATGGATCAAACCCAACATTCGGTAACAACTCAATAATCGCTATAAGCTCAAATCCTGTAAGTGTTATGAACATATCAAACGCTACAAACGTATATGTCGGTCAGGGTCAATACAACTACGCTTCATACAACACTCCTAACCATATAGTTATAAACGCTGAAAATAAAGGTGTACCTGTAATATTCATTGACAGTAAGGGATATGTAAGAAACAACTACATACTCGCAATGGACGTATATGGAGATGCAGCAGTAAGTGCTCAGACAGTATCAAACAACACTCCATTTGCAACAACAGTGAAAATCACATCACCTGACGTGTTATATGTTAACGGAGCAAACACTATTAAAGCAACCGCTACCGGTTCAGACAAAAAAGTTGCAACAGGTAGATTCGTATTCTATGCAGGTGAGGAAGAGATAGCATCATCAACCGGATCTGAAGGAGTCTGCACATACACTCCTACAACACTTGATGATGTTGAAGTGACGGTGGTATTCGTACCTGATGCAAGCATATACCTATCATCTTCAAACACGACCACATTCAGCGTACTTCCTAACGAAGCAATAATAACAGTTGATGAAATTACCGCCGATGCAGGTACAACAGTAACCTTAAAGGCTAATGTAAAAGACCTTACAGGTAACGGCATTAACAAGGGTAAAGTAACCTTCAAGGTAAACGGTAAAACAGTCAAAGACGCTAACGGTAAAGTAGTATATGCTAAGGTTGTTGACGGTGTAGCTTCAGTAGAATATGAAGTTCCTGAATCATGGACAGGTCAAAACTACACAATAACCGCTATATTTGCAGGTTCATCTGATTTAGCAAAAGCACAAAACACTTCAAAATTATTCGTCAATAATAATGAAGATGAAAGCATAACATTCCAGAATGAACCTGTAACTGCTAAGGTTGGACAGACTGTCACATTTACGGTTAAGGTAAATACCGATGCTTCAAAAGTTGTAATCAAAGTAAACGGTAAAAGCTTAAAAGATGCTAACGGTAAGGTTATCTATGCTAAAGTGGTTGATGGAATTGCAACAATCCAATATACAATTCCTGAAAACATGAAGGCTAAGGAATATAACTTGACTGCAGTATCATTAGGCTCTGAAAGATTAACCGCTGAACAGAAACTAACCATTACAGAATAATTTAATTTATGGGATAATAATAAAAGTTATCCCTATTATTCCTTTTTTTGATAATTTTTCACTGAATTAATTAATCATATAATTCTTAGGTAACATCTTTTTTTCATGCTAATTTTTTATTAATATATTTGAATTATTTGTCTGTGATATATTTTCTCATTTAATATGGTACAATATTTCATTGAAGTCATAGGACAGTAAAGGTAAATATGCATCACTAATATATTATCTAATAGAATAAGGTGAAATCATGATAATCTATTTTTCTGCAACAGGAAACAACAAATACCTCTCACAGCGCATAGCAGCAGAGGATGAGCAAATAATATCCATAATCAAATGTATGAACGAAGAAGTCTATGACATAAATGTGCCACGTGGTGAGTCACTGGGAATAATAGTGCCCACCTACTTCTGGGGATTACCTTCAATGGTGGATGAGTTCTTCTCCAATACAAACATCAACGTCGATGATGACTCATACGTTTATGCTATAGCCAGTTACGGTACGACCAGCGGTAACGCATTGGGAAAAATAAAAGGCCACCTTGATAAGAATGGCGTTAAGTTAAACGCACAGTATACTGTAAAGATGCCTGATACGTGGACGGTATTTTTCGACTTAAGCAACCAGGAAGAGGTAGACAAGCAAACAAGTTATGTAAAAAAACAGTTGGATGTTATAATTCCAAGTATAAGAAACAAAGAAAGCACATCTGTTGGAGCTAACATTTTCTACAGGATATCTTCAATCTTCTCAGACTTGATGTATGAAAACTCAAGAAAGACAAAACACCTGCACGTACTTGACAGTTGCACAGGCTGCATGTTATGTGCAACGGACTGTCCGATAAATGCAATCACTATCATGGAGGATAAGCCGGTCTGGACTAAGGATAAGTGTGTCATGTGCTTAAGGTGTCTTCATAGATGTCCGGCTTTTGCCATACAATATGATGATAAGACCCAGTCTCATGGACAATACACTAACCGCAATGTAACAGAATTTGACTGATAAAAAATAAATGCTTCTTTTGTCCATGGAACAAATTCCTATTTATTATTTCATTAATCTTTTTTCCATAGTTTTATCACAGCTGTATTACCCTCCTTTTATATATTTTTTAAAAAGTCTTTTATAACTTGAATTATAAAGTTAATAATTATTATTAAATAATTTATCCATAATTAATCGAGGTTTTTTATGAATATTAAATATAAGAATATCTGCTTATTCCTATTTATCCTCGTGGTATTTCTTGGATTAACTGCCGTATCGGCACAAAACCAGGATGATTCTGAGGATATACAGGATAAAATCGTGGATGCAGATATAAATAAAGTAAATTATGAAAATACAAATCAAAATATTATTAAAGATACAACTAACGTTGTGAATGAAGTTTCACAGCTAGATGAAGCTAAGGATATACAGACAACAGTGGATGTTTCAAAGCAAAGTCCTAAAAATATTAAGACGGCATCAAAAACACCGGTAACATATAACATCATCGTCAGAAACAATCTAGTCGATAACACGACATTTGACGTGGCCGTTATAAACGCCAACAATAACAAGGCCATAGCAGGAAGTAATCTGAAGATAAGACTACCTGATGACACGGTTCTAAATACAAAAACCAACTCTACAGGCTATTCAAGAGTATCAGTCAATCTGCCAAGCGGCAACAACACAGTGAATATCGACTACGCAGGAAATGCAACTTACCAATCATACAATTATGATCTGGTACTTGAGATATTCAAAAGCAACGTCAATATGAGTGTAGCTATTATCAAGGAAGATATCGGTAGGGCCAATATTTCAGTAAACCTGAAGGATGCAAATACCATTAATCCTATATCAAATGCCAATATTGGTGTAAGAATATCTGATGGACGAGTAGTTTCAATGAAAACCGATAAAAACGGTAATGGATTCATATCCATTGACTTGAATGCGGGTGATAATTTCGTCAACATAACTTTCGACGGTAACTACAGGTACAACCCTGCAAAAGCATCAACCAACCTATATATCCCAACACCAAAAAGGATAGTTCAATATGCGGTTACGTTAAACAGTTTATACGTTGGAAATACTTCAATAAGTATTAAGTTAACTGATTATAATAACAGCAAAGTTTTAGCAAATACACCATTCAAATTCAAGGTGGCAGGCGGTAAGACATACAATGCAAAAACTGACAAAAACGGTGTTGCAACCATAAAATTGGATGAAAAGGTGGCAAAACACTATGCAAACATAACCTATGACGGAAATGCCACATACAATAACAGGACCGAAACCATAAACTTCACAATAATAAAAAGAGTAAGTGACATAAACTACACGGTAATAAATAATTCAAACACATATCAGCTACGGGCAGTACTCAAGGACCTGGTACTAAACAGGACAATAGCCAATCAGGATATAATCATAACACTACCGGACAATACAAAAATCACCAAAAGAACAGACAACAATGGAGCGGTAACATATAACATCCCAATGAACATCCAAACACAGTTATACAAACTTGAATACAAGGGAAATGACAACCTGACCAACGTAACAAAGACCGTAACGGTAACAGTTCCACAGCCAAAACAGCCCGTAAACCTCAACGTCAACGTAACAAGTAACATCTACCAGAATGATTCAATGATACTCACATTAACCGACCAAAAGACAAACAAGCCAATAGCAAATGCCAACATAATAGTAAAGATAAACAATAAGGAAACCACCTACAAAACAAACAACAAGGGACAGATAACAATCCGGCCAGGATTAAACGTCGGTACAAACAACATCCAGGTACGATATGATGGAAGTGACAAATACCAGAACTTCACCACGACAATACCTATAAACATCACAAAAAGACCAACAAACATGACAACCAAAATACTGCTATCATCAAAGCCAGTACTCAACCTAACACTTACAGATATGATAACCAAAAAACCACTCTCAAATGCGGACATATCAGTCATACACCCACAAAAGACCATACAACTAAAAACAGACAACAATGGAAAAATAATCCAGGCACTTGATTTGCCAGCAGGAAAGACAAAACTCGTAATCAAATATCCCGGAAACTCATCACAGCAGGCTGTAACATCAACGACCGCTACATTCACAATACCTGGAAAAACAAACAACAAGACAAATACAATAATAACACTAAATGATACAAGAGTACTTGTAGGAGACAAGATTACACTCAAGGCAAGCGTATCAGATCTTGATGACAAGAAAATAAACACAGGATACGTAAACTTCAAATACAACAACACAATCATCAAGGACATTAACACTGGAAGCACTAACATCCCGGTAAAAAACGGAGAAGCAACAATAACCTTCAACGCATTAAACCATTGGAGAAATTCAAACATAAAAATACAGGCAGATTACCTGGAAAACACGGCATACAACCCATCAACAACAAAGGCAAACCTGGCCGTTGCACTCAGAACAGCAATCATAACAGTCACGACAACACCGTCAACATCCAAGATGGATGAAAAGATAACATTCACTGCAACACTCAAGGATACGGTAGACATAAACGATGGAGTCGTACTCTTTAAGGTAAACGGTCTAACTGTCAAGGACTCAAACAACAACACCATACTAGTAAACGTAAAAAACAACAAGGCAACACTGGAATTTACCATACCTGACGGATGGAGTGCAAGATCATTCAAGCTTACCGCGGTATACTCACATAGAAACTATAAACGAGCAGAAAACAAGACCTACTTCAACCTTACAAAGACACAGACACACTTCAACATAACATCCATCACAGCAAACAAAAACGCTAACCTGATGATTAAGGCAAAACTCTTGGATGCACATAGCCACAACGTACTTGGTGTAAACACGATAGCAGTAAAAATAAACGGGCAGACATTAAAGGATGACCAGAACAAGTCAGTCTTCTTTGACGTGGTAAATGGTACTGTGAATCTAAACATTAAGTTACCTGCCAAGTACTCAAATTCAACAAAAATCAACGTCATGCTTGTAACAGGTGACAGGGTCGCTTATCTTGGAAGTAGATATAATACCACGATTGCCGTTAAAAACTAGCAAATATATATTATGTGAAGTTTCACATGATAACATTCTTTTTCTTATTTATTTTTTAAAAAAAAACAGTGTTACTCTATACTTCAGATTATATTTAAATTACTATTTAAAAAAGATTGGGTTTAGGTGGGGGTGAGTTTCTTCTTGTTTGTGATGATATCATAATTTTCAATAAGCTCATCAATCCTTCCATCACCGTTCAGGAAGTAATCGAATATGAACAGTACCATTTCATTCATTATTTCAAGCTTCTCCTCTGGGCTGAAGCGTTCATCGGAGTAGTCAAACTTCAGCTGCTGGTTATACTTTTCTATATCATCCTTGATAAACTGTTGTCTGATGTCCTCTTTGAGGTCTTCTGTGATAATCTTATCGAGTATATCCTGAATATCATGGGATAGTTCATGGCCATAGATGAAGTACTGCTTGGAGTGTTCCACGTCAATCTGCAGCTGCATCAGAAGCTGTAGAAACGGTATAAAATTCTGGTATTCAGGTGGAGTGAATCTTCCCTCTATAATATATGATATGTACTCTGTTGCCGCCCTGTTTTCTATTGAATTGTTAAGCATGAACATGATAAATGACTGAATGATGTACTCATCGTGTATATTGAGCGATTGTTTTATAATCTGTTCAAATAACTCGGCATATATCTGATGTACCAGTTCATGGATAATCGTCGTTATCTGAAGAGCCTCTGGCAGACTATCATTGATGTATAGCTTATTGTGTATATAATATCCCTGAAGGTCGGTATCATTATCTACAACTATCTGTGCATACTGGCTTGCAATCTTCTTAACCTTCTCAAGGGTAGTGTCAGTTTGCTTTAGTTTAAGGTGCATTATGCCGGACTTGTAAATGTTTTCTCTGATTTTATCATATTCTTTAACTGAAAACTTGTTTTTGTAGATGATATTCATGTTTTCCTCGTTGATGAATTTTCTGAACTTTTTTTCCAACTTCTTTTCTTCACTCATCATATACACATCACTATTATAAGTTATTTTATAATTTGTCGGTTCCGTTATATAAAATTTAATGAAAATTGTCTTTAAAAGGATTTAATCAACTGGTATTGTTATAAAATTAGGCACATCTAAAAATTAGTGGTTTATAATGGTCCATCATTAAACATGATTTTCGTGGACTTTATGTAAAAATAATTAAAAAGAGGATATTGATATGAAGATGTATCACATATCACATGTCTCAAAAGATACATTGATTCTCTTCATATTATTCAATAATCAATACAGATGATGTTCTATTCAAATAGGGCACTTGCCTTCTTCATCATATCAATTATGTCCACATTAAATGGACATCTTGTCATACAAGCACCACACGATGTACAAAGGTCTGCCTTATACTCAAGCTGATTGTAGTGATCCTGTATACTAGCAGGCATCTTCTCATGCTGAACTGCAAGGTCATAGAACTTGTTTACCATCTTGATGTCTATATTTACGCTACATGGAGCGCAGTGTCCACAGTATGTGCATTGTCCAAGATATGAACTTTTAGGTGCGGTAGTCAATATCTTGGAGTAATCCTTGTCTTCATCACTAGCTTCCAGGTATTCCAGGGCACTACTCATCTGGTCTATATCATTAACTCCAACAAGAACGCTCTTTGATGACGGACGGCTAAGTGCGTATTCAATACACTGAACGGGACTTAATGCTACACCAAACGGGCTTTCCTCCTTTTTAAGCAGTCTTCCACCTGCATATGGCTTCATAACCGTAAGAGACGTGTTTGTCATGAGACACTTCTCATATAGCTCCTGTCTTTCGGCCTGTATTCCATTGAGGCCGGAATAGTTGTCCATGTCAAAGTAATCCTCTATCACATCTGTTGCGGGCATCATGTCAAATGCCGGGTTCATGCTGAACATGATAAGGACGATATCCGGGTTGGCAGCGGCAAGCATTGCTACCTCCGGGTTATGGGTACTGAGTCCTATGTGATGTATAACATCATCCTCCTTAAGCTTATAGACATAATCCATATACTCATTGTTTATTATCCTTTCATATTCTGCTACCTCATCGACGTAATGAATCATTCCAAAGTCAATGTAGTCAGTCTTTAGTCTTTTAAGCAAATCTTCAAATGCAGGTATGACCTTATCCATGTCACGGGTTTTTACGTATTGGTTGTTCTGCCATGTTGAGCCGATATGACCCTGTATGTACCATTTGTCCCTGTTGTCCTTTATTGCCTCTCCAAGCTTTGTACGTACTGAAGGGTCTGACATCCAACAGTCAAGCAGGTTTACGCCGTTTTCCATACAGTAATCTGCAAGCCGGTTTACTTCATCTTGTGACTTGTCGACCATCCACTCTGCTCCGAATCCTATGATGCCAACGTCTATTCCGGTATCTGCTATGCTTCTATACTCCATATTCAATTCTCCTAAACTTTTTTAATGTTCAAATATTACTCATAAAAAACGTTTATGTATTTATCTACTCTTTTTGTTTTAATTTTTCTTCCAGGTTTTCTATAACCTTTTCCCGTTTTTCAACGGTTTTTATGTAGGCGTTAATCTTATTGTTCTTGTTGTCTATGGTCTGTTGGTATGTTTTAAGTTTTTCATTCTTGTTTTTTATTATGTCATCATATTCTGCAAGTTGCCTGTTTTTTGTGTCTATGGTCTGTTGGTATTGTTTTAGTTTTTCATTCATCTGCCCTACTTTAATTTTGAGTTCATTTATCTGCTTGTTTTCACGGTAGGTGTTGTTGTATTTTTCTTCCTGATATTCAAGTATCATGTTTTCAAGCAAGTCTATATACTTGAAAGTTGTGTATTTATCAGCCGTCTCACCTATATCTCCGATTATATTTTCATGAATTTTGGATAGCCTACTGAAATTATATGATAACTCCTCCATATTTCTTAGGATATTGGAATATTCCTGTATATTATCGGGGGTATACTTATTTTTCATGTTTTTGCAGAAGGACAAGTCAAAGTTATCCTCGCATATGACATCACTTGCATTCTCATAATCTGCCTTGGATGAAAATGACACGGCCATATCAAGCAAATCCTCATCGGACAGGTTGCCGTTTGATCGGGTGATCTTATCGAAAATCAATTTCTGATGCCAACTGTTTTTTGTGTTAAATAGGTTACGGCTGCGATTGTTAAGCCAGCCATTGACAATCTTGGATACACACTGGGCCTTGCTTCTGATTGGCACGTGTGCAAGCTGCAATGAGTCAAGCTCCACCTTATTGATGGACTTGCCATTTCTATCATTCAGGCTATGTGAGCCCGCATTTATCATGATATCATATTTCTTGTAAAGATCTGAGGGGATGATTATCTTTTCATGATCCTCCATTCGGGAGTCCCTGATATACTTCAGGTTTTCCAGTTTGAACTCGTCATAAATAGGAAGATAAGTCTTCCAGTAGTAGCTGTAATATGAGTCGTTTATGTTTTCAAGCTTTCTGAGCTCATCCCATGGATTATTGTCTTTGGCTGTAATAAACTCATCCGCATCAAGAGGTACAATGATGTCTGCTTCATACTCATTAACCGCCAAGTCCAAAAGGTAGTTTATTTCAAGCGTTATGTCATGATGCTCACTGAAGGTATTTGTGTAAACGTGTAGGTTTGGATATTCACCTTTAAGTGATTCCAGTATGTTTTTTGTTTTATCGCTGCTTTTGTTGTCAAGTATTATCATTCCATCCACTACGTTCATGTTATATCTGATGAACGTTTCTATAATATCCATCTCGTTTTTGATACGGCTAATCGAATAAATCTTCATATGACTATACTCCCCTAATTCTATTTTTAATTAAATATTTCCAAATCTTATTATATTATCTGTTGTTTTAAACATATCTAATTTGTTTATAAAACTTAAATAGTGGATAATCATATAATTATACTTATGGATGTCTTTAAGTATTTATGTCACAGAAAACCGGAAAGGTCATTTTTCTATAAGAATCATCAGTTTCCAGTATGCAGCAGATGTACAGGGTTGATTATCGGCGCAGTCTTATTTGCGTTTTACTCGTTTTTTGTGCCCCTGTATTATGACTGGAATCTTTTTTATCTATCAATACTGCTTCAGCTTCCATATATAATTGATGGATTTACTCAGTACTTGGGATGGCGTGAAAGCAACAATACACTACGATTTGTCACGGGATTTATGGGCGGTGTAGGTGTAGTGATACTAGCAAGATTTTTCAGAATACTATTTGAGTATATATTAATGATAATGTGGTGATACTATCAAAAAAGAAGTAAGTAATATAGGTCAAGCCAACGAAATATATGAAAATAATGAGGTTGTACTGGAGGAATGCATCCTCGAGTCAAGTAAGATATACTACAGCATAACCAGAATAAAGAAGCTTGACGTTTATGATGTTGTCCTGATTGATAAGAACACTGATGAATTGATAAACTTCGAGTCAAGAAGACGTCTTTCATCAAGTACGTTGAAGTATTTCAACAACTACAAAGATGATGTCTATGAGGATGGTCACGGCAATACATTCAAATGCATCAGCCATTACATATTATATAAATAACCTCAACACTATTTTTCCCAGTTTTTTTTATTTTGTGAATCAGTTCTTATAATACACTTAATGAGTAAATGTTATATAATCAAAAGATAAGTTTTTATAGTTTAAAATTAGCTAAAAAAAGTAATATAAAAAAACTAAGACTGGTGAATGTCTTAGTTTAAACAGTATATTAATATATGAGAACAATTAGTTGTTCTCCGAAATTTTTGGTATAAGATAATATCTTGAAAGATCAAGTATAGGGTCGTGAGATATTATAATAAATATCTCACGGTATATATCCTTTTAAAGGTTCTTTTTTTTTTATACTTAGGAGTATGCTGCTACGTATTCTCCAACGATGTCAGCATATTCGTTTCTGATGTCTTCCCAAGTTTTACCGTTTTCTACAATTGCATCTGCAATTTTAGGTGTGTGGTAAGCTTCTACACCGTAGAATGTTTGAGGTGTTTCTTCTACGAAGTCACGACGTAC
>ODAI013952610.1_pt1 | contig 12954 bp, 12 predicted proteins | sample 1539321 | NCBI WGS metagenome assembly ODAI01 (sample SAMN02144231, study PRJEB22623) | gut metagenome | biome: sheep rumen | host: Ovis aries | place: New Zealand | reverse complement strand
CAGGATCGATGATCAGATTAATACAGCTTTTACCTATTATCGCGCAAAGGCTCAGGTGGTATACGAGAACCTGGAACCTGAAAAGCTTGCAGCAGTAAGGCCCAATGAGCAGACTCTTTTGCCCGAGCTTGCTGATGAACTGGCAGGTGCCAGAGAGGATAAGGATTTAAGCAGAGAGTACCTTAAGCAGCAGCTTCAGACCATAAGGCAGACTGCGGCGCTTAAGGCAGCACAGCCCGCTCTTGATGAGATGAAGGCGGCGGATATTCAGGTTACCTACAATAACCTGGAGGCCATGATTGAGAACAGAAGAGACCGCAGAAACGGCCATATCTGGGAGAAGGCGGGAACAAGACAGGAGCAGCAGGAACTCATCAAAAAAATGGATGAGGATAATTATGAAGAAACCTACGTTAAGATTCTGGAGGATTTCTCCGATAAATTATCTGAAGAGATAATGACGGGCGATGACAACTATATCGACGTAAGGGCCATCTCCCTGATGCAGAGGCAGCTCTCGGTAATGAGCGGCGGCGCCGAAAACGGAAGCTTTGATCTTCCGGTGGAGATCGAAGGCCGGGTTATCTCAATGCATGTCACCTTAAATACGGAGGCGGCTACAGGTTCAAGGATGGACGCCAGTGTTCAGACGGATGAGTATGGACTTCTTACCGCAAGCCTTTACATCGAGAGGCAGGTAATAAGAGGAATGCTCACCACTTCCAACGGAAAGAGTCCGGAGGTTGCTGAATATCTGGAAAGTGTAAGAAACAGAATGTGTGAGAGCCTTGAGGGCAACATAGAGGAAGCAGGTACGGACAGAGACAACATAGCGATCCTTTATCACACACATTCATTACCTGCCCACGCAGGTGGAATGATTACAGATGCCACGGAAGGCAATGAAAAGACACAGACAAGAACACTTCTGACAATGGCTAAGGCTTTTATCGAAGCCCTGTAAAATTCACCATGTGAAGAAATGAGGTAGGAATGAAGGTTAATTACAACGTATCCGCAATGATAGCAAACAACGCACTTCAAAGAAATGACACGCTTCTTTCAGAGTCACTGGAGCGCTTATCCAGTGGTCTTAAGATTGCAAACGCCAAGGACAACCCCTCCGGCCTTGCAATGTCCAGAAGAATGAATTCCCAGATCGAAGGTCTGGGAGTTGCCAACGACTCTTCCAATGATGCCATTTCAATAGTTCAGATAGCTGACGGATCCCTCTCGGAGATACATGCGGTTCTCCAGAGAATGAGTGAGCTTGCCATTCAGGCCAGCAACGGAACCCTGGAAGACAGTGACAGAGAGGCCATTCAGGCAGAGGTTACCCTTCTTAAGGAAGAGCTTGAAAGAATGGCAAACACAACCGAGTTCAACGGACAATGCATCCTTGATGGCTCTTTTGACCTGAAGGGCTACGCCACCGTGGGAAGTGACCCTGATTCGGCGATCACAGACCCCAAGATGCAGCTTCTTAGTTATTCGGATAATATCGAGGCCGGCAAGTACACCATTACAGGCATCGATGTGGATTACCTGCATGTAACCGGAACCACCGGCGTTGACAAGCAGGCCATCTTCTTCAGAAACGGCTCCGAGAAAGAAATCAAGATCTACCGCGACGGCGTGGAGTACATGCCCACCGGCGTTGCCACAATAAATGAGGATGTCCTCACAATTGCCGACAACAGCGGAAGAGAGATCAAGCTCCAGATCGACGAGCTTTTCAATGACACCGTGCAGCTTGATCTTACAGGCAAAGGCGCAATGACCATGCAGGTTGGCGCCAACGAGGGACAGACTCTGGATATCAGGATCCCCAAGGTTAATCTCCATAGCCTTAGCCTTTACAATCTTGATTTTGCCAATGTTAACGGCGCAAGAGAGGGAATCGAGAGCGTCAAAAATGCCATCACCACAGTCAGCGGGATCAGAAGCAGGCTGGGTGCTTATCAGAACAGGCTTGAGCACACCGTCAGCAACCTGGACATCACAGTTGAGAACATGACTAGTGCTTATTCCAGGATCATGGACGTTGATATGGCTGAGGAGATGACCACCTACTCAACACAACAGGTGCTTTCTCAGGCGGGAACTTCCATGATGGCACAGGCCAATGAGAGGCCTTCACAGGTTCTTCAGCTTCTGCAGTGATCATCTCTTTACCGGAGGATTTGCTCATGACACAGGAAAAGAAACAGGAATATACACTCAGGATAACACAGGCCAACAAAACCCAGATGATCACCATCATTTACGAAATGGTAATGGATTATCTCAACGACACGATAGACGCTCTTGCCCTTGGGAAAAGAGCTGACGCAGACCGCAGCATCGGATACGCCCAGAACTGCATCGACGAGCTCCTTCGCTCCTTGGATATGAGATATGAACTGGCAAAGAACCTGCATAAGATCTACATTTTCTCAAAGAGAGAGCTGCTGGTGGCAGGGGCAAAGGGCAGCATCCACAGGGTATGGAAGGTGCAGCAGAATTTTAAGAAGCTTCACAGTGCATATCTGGAGCTGGAGAAGGCAGACGAAAGTGCAAGGCTCATGGGAAATACCCAGACCGTTATCGCCGGCCTGACCTACGGAAGATTCAGCTTAAATGAGGATGTTACCGCAGTTTCCATGAACAGGGGACTGATGGCTTAAGAAAATCTTAAGATATTAATTTTTCAGGGTATAAATTATTAATATTAGATACAAATAAACGACTTTGCGATAGCGGGGCGAAGACCATGAAGAGATTCAAGGTCTTCGGGCCCCGCTATTTTTGCGGGATTCGGGTTATTGCCGAGGATGATGGACTAAGAAAACAAATTCTTAAGATTTGACCGGAGTGCACCCTTTACCGGGGGTTTACAAAGTTTTTTCCCGGTGATAAATTCTTGTTCACGAGCTCGAAAACAAAAAGGAGATGTGTTTATTTCGAAAAGAATGAAGAAAAAATATTTTGCAGTCTGTGACGGCAATGAGAAGTATTGCCGGCGACTCACAGAGTACTTAAGGGACAATCTGGAGTTTTCCTTTGACTATGTCTCTTTTACCGATGCTAAGCTCATGGATGAGTTCTTTAACAGAAGAACCCCGGGTCTTATCCTTATTTCTCAGGAGTGCTACGGACAGCTGGAGGAGATGGGAAGCCTTAGCAAATACAAAAACGCCATAGTCCTTGATGAGGACATGGTGACCGAGGAGCCCGACCGTCTGGGCATTATCTTTGATGTCGGAAATCTGGGGCGTCTTGGAAAATATCTTCCCGCAAAAAGAATCATGGATTCCGTCATCTGGTATTGCGCCGAATACCCGGAGGAGTTTCGGGACATCGGATTAAAGCCCGGAAGGGGGCAGTGCAGCGTCCATGGATTCTACACTCCGCTTTCAAGGTCCGGTCAGACAACTCTCTCTCAAAAGGTGGCCGAGGGCCTGGCCATGGAGAGAAGGACGGTTCTTATCTGTCTGGATCCTTATTCGCCTCTTAACAAAATGTTCGGGAGAGAACCCGAGCTTGATATCACGGATCTTTTATACTTAGACGATCTTAATCCCGGGAGGTTTGCCCTTAATCTTGAGAGGGTAAAAAATTCTGTTAACGCCCTGGATATCATTCCCCCACCAAAAACAATGAAGCAGTGCAGAGAGATCAGCAATTATCAGCTGACGGAGCTCATTAAGCACCTTTCTGAGGACTGTGGCTACAGAAACATTGTCATCGACCTAAAGGACTACTCGGATGATCTGTTTGACATCCTCCGTTCCTGCGACAAGGTGTACACGGTCACCAGGCTCAATGACGATGATGAATACAGAATGGAAAGATACAAAAAGATCCTTCTTGAAAACGGCTATGAGGATGTGCTGAACAAGACCTTAAAATGCTGCGTTCCACATATCAAGAACAGCGAGTTCTACGACATGTGCGTAAGCAGTCTTGTCAGGGGAGTGGAAGTCCTTGATCCCTGGTTTGGCAGATGATATGGAAAGCTTAAGAAGAGTCATAAAAGACAGGGTCATGGGATCCATAGATTATTACAGGGACATAAGCGATGGCGAGATGTACGAGCTCATTGACAGAGAAATGGCTCAGATACTGCGGTACAAGACTCTCACTATTGAACAGAAGAAGGCTCGTAGGACGGGGGTTTTTGATTCCATAAGAAAACTGGATGTTCTTCAAAAGCTTCTTGATGACCCTTCCATAACGGAGATCATGGTCAACGGCACCGACAATATATTCATAGAAAAGGACGGTGCCATAAAAAAGTCAGGGCTTAAGTTTGACTCCGCAGAAAAGCTGGAGGACGTGGTTCAGCAGATCGTCTCCTCCTGCAACAGGGTGGTAAATGAGGCATCTCCTATCGTGGATGCCAGGCTTGGCGGAAGCACAAGCAGCCGTATAAATGTGGTGCTGCCCCCGGCGTCCTTGTCGGGCCCGGTGCTCACCATCCGAAGGTTCCCCGAAAAACCGATAGATATGGACAGACTCCTGGAGTTTGGATCCATATCCGAAGATCTCAAAAATTACATCGCCGTCCTGATCAGGGCCGGCTACAACATCTTTATTTCCGGTGGCACCGGTTCCGGTAAGACCACCTTTCTCAATGCTCTTTCGGATTTTATCCCCAAGGACCTTAGGGTCATAAGTATTGAGGACAATGCGGAGCTTCAGATAAGAGGAGTTCCGAACCTCGTGCGGCTTGAAGCAAGAAACGCCAATGTAGAGGGCTGCAGGCCAATTACCATAAGAGATCTCATTAAATCCTCTCTTCGAATGAGGCCGGACTGGATCATCGTTGGAGAGGTAAGAGGTGATGAGTGCGTGGATATGCTTCAGGCTATGAATACCGGTCACATGGCAATGTCCACCGGTCACGCCAACAGTGCCCGGGACATGCTCTCAAGGATAGAGACCATGGTGCTCATGGGCATGGAGATCCCACTTCCGGCTGTGAGAGGTCAGATAGCATCGGGGATTGACATCGTGATCCACTTAGGAAGGCTTCGGGACAGGTCAAGAAAGGTCCTGGAGGTTTGCGAGCTGGAAAAAGAGATAGATGCAGAAACCGGGAAGATAGTGGTAAATCCACTGTTCAGGTTTGAGGAAACAGAGGAAGTGGATGGGAAAATAAAAGGAGAATGGAGGAAAGTCGGTGAACTTAAAAGCACTGAAAAACTTGTGGCAGCAGGTCTTAAGCTGCCGGCCTGCCCTGAGTGACTGGCCTGTATTTTTGCAGGGAGCGGTGATAGCTCTTTTGTTTGGAAGGTTGTTCTATGATTCCTGGCTTGCGGTGATGATTCTTTTGCCCCTTATATTGCCCTGGTCTGTTCATGAAAAGCGCCTGCAAAGGCAGAGAAATACAAGGCTTATGGGAATACAGTTCAGGGATGCCATCAGCAGTGTCCTCACCTCCATGAAGGCGGGGTACTCCGTGGAGAATGCATTTATCGCATCTTACCACGACATGGCGCTTTTGTATGGCAAGGGCAGCCTTATCTGCAATGCCCTTGCGAAGATCGGAAAGGGGCTTTCCAACAATATTCCCATTGAGAAGCTCTTGTATGGGGTGGGAAAAGAATCGGGAAACCGCGACATCATGGATTTTGCTGAAGTCTTTGCGGTGGCAAAAAGAGGCGGCGGCAACATGACGGAGATCATAGGAAGGACTATAACTGTCATCTCCCGGAAAATGGATGTGGAAAAGGAGATCGATGTGCTGATCAGCGCAAAGCGGATGGAGGCGGGGATCATGAACCTGGTGCCCTTCTTCATAATTCTCTACATAAGCATCACCAGTAAGGGATTTTTCGCCCCCCTTTACCACAATCTCCCGGGGATCGTTTTGATGACTGTGTGTATGGGCCTGTACATAGGCGCATATCTAATGTCGGAAAGGATAGTGAACATTGATGTTTAAGCTTGCATACCTATACGTGGTATTACCTTTGGCGGTTTTTGTGATCCTTTTTCTTTCGAAGGACCTTCAGCTTCCTCCCGGCATGGAAGAAACGGGCATAAGCAGGGCATTCCTTAAGGCTTCGTTTTATATTTACCGGCTGCTTAAGGGTAGGATCAAAAGTGCATCTTCCGAGAAGATAAGGGTGTACCTTAGGACCCTGGAACAGAGGAAGGACATGGAAAACGCAGAGGCGGAGTATTTTACAGGGAAGATCCGCATTGTCCTGATCATGGCCTTTGCAGGTAGTCTCCTGGCACTGGCAGCAAGTCTTGGTGCAGGGAGCGTAAGTCACTTTGATGAAGAGGGGCAGATAAAAAGAGACGGATACGGGGGCAGCGATTACGAGACCGTTCTGGTGGCTACGGACGCCGCCGGGGAGCAGGTTGGTGAATTTGAGATGAACGTTGGTACAAGACTTTTTACAAGGAAGGAAGCAGAGGAGCTCTTTGACGAGGCCTCAGGAGACCTTGAAACAGCTATTCTGGGGGAGAACGAAAGCCTTGATAACGTTACCCAAAACCTTAACCTTACGGAAGAACTGGAGGGGTATCCCTTTGACATCCGCTGGAAGGTGGACAACTACGAGGTAATGGGGCAGGACGGGAAGCTCAAGGAGGAGAATATCCCGGAAGGTGGCACCGCGGTGATGCTGACCGCAACCTTTAGCTATGAGGAAAATGACTGGCAGCAGGTTCTTTATGCAAACGTCATGCCGAAGGTTCTTTCTCCCGGGGAGAGGGCCGTTAAGGAGCTGAAGGGACTTCTGCAGAAGGCAGACAAGGATTCAAGGACAGAAAAAGCCATTCCGCTTCCGGAAAGCTACGAAGGCCGTGAGCTTGTCTGGAGCGAGAAAAAGACCGATAACAGCCTGATCCTTCTGATGCTGACGCTGACAGGGGGCGCCATCTCCTACGTTCTTAAGGACAAGGAGCTGAAAAAGTCTCTGGAAGAGCGCCAGAAGCAGATGCTTGGGGATTATTCCCAGATGATCTCATCCCTTGTCCTGTACATGGAGGCTGGGATGACCATGCGCAACATCTTCGGAAAGCTCTCTTCATCATATCTTAGGGAAAAGAAAAACGGCGGCCCTGACAGGTTCCTGTACGAGGAAATACTTATGACAAACAGGGAGCTTGCGTCGGGGACTTCCGAAGCAGACGCCTACGAGCACTTCGGTATCAGGTGCGGGGGGCAGCAGTACACAAGGCTTTCAACGCTCCTTACCCAGAACCTTAAAAAAGGAAACAGTCAGCTTCTGACTCTCCTTAGGGAGGAGTCAAAAAATGCCTTTCAGGCCAGGATGGACCGGGCAAGAAAGGCGGGAGAAGAGGCCGGAACGAAGCTTCTTCTTCCCATGATAATAATGCTGGTGATCGTGATGATCATAATCATGATCCCTGCATATTTAGCATTTTAAATGGAGGAAAAGAAATATGATAAACAAAATAAAGATTTTAGGAAACAAGGTAATGAACAAGATCAGGGACTTTCACCGGGAGGAGTCCGGAATGGGAACGGTGGAGGTGATCCTTATCATCGTTGTCCTCATCGGCCTGGTCATCGTTTTTAAGGACCAGATCTCCGGCATTGTGGAAGACGTATTTAAGGCGATCAGACAAGATGTGCGCGTCATCACGAACTAAGGGATACCTCACCGTCTTTTTATCCCTGACCATAACACTGATCATGTCTCTTATACTGGCTCTTTTTCAGGGGGCAAGGATCGGGGCGGTCAGGATGAAGACGGAGTGTGTGGCGGACATAGCCATGAATTCCGTGCTGGCGGAGTATAACAGGCAGCTCTTTGAGCAGTACGGCCTTCTTATGGTGGACACCTCCTACGGCAGGGCCAATCCATCCATAGTAAACACACAGGAGCACCTTCGGCATTATGTTCAGAAGAACTTTGACAGGAGCGGGGCGGGAAGACTGACAAACGCTCAGACCATAACTTCCATGTACTGCGAGGATGTTAAGGTCACCGGCAGCTCTTTTGCCACGGACAACGACTATTCCGTGCTTGCAAGGCAGATCCTGGCTTACATGGGAGCGGACCCGGTGGAGGGGCTCATGACTGACGTGCTGGCAAATGCAGGCATGGTTTCGGGAAACGGACTTGATACCACAGACGTGGAGGCCATGGCTGCGGCCAATCAGGAGGCAATAGACAGCATGGAGCTTCCCACCATCATCAACGAAGAGGGGGAGGAGGAGCAGATAACCCTGGGAAATCCCGCAGATGCGGTTAATTCTCAAAAAGGCATTGGGCCGCTTAGCCTTGCTCTGAAAAATACCGGAAGCATATCAACGGCCGCGGTGGACCCGGCTTCCCTTCCCTCTCACAGGAAGCTCAATAAGGGAACCGGGCTTTTGGACGTTGAGGATATCTCTGCCTCGGAGAAGCTACTTATCGAGCAGTATTTCTACGAGAAATGTTCAAGATACGGTCAGGAGCTTGAGAAGTCGAAGCTGAAATATCAGCTGGAGTACCTTATCTTCGGACAGGGGAGTGACTACAAAAACCTTGAAAAAATGGCTGCATCTCTTCTTTTCTGGAGAGAAGCCTCCAATATGATCTATCTGTTCAACAATCCCGAAAAATGCGCGGAAGCAGAGGCTGTGGCTGCTGTCCTTACAGCGGTGCTCATGGTTCCTGAGCTTTTGGACCCGGTGAAGTATTCTATTCTCTTTGCCTGGACTTTTGCCGAGAGCGTTTCGGACCTTAACATTCTCTTTTCCGGAGGGCGGGTCCCCATCCTTAAATCCGACGCCACCTGGCGGCTTAGCCTATCAAATATGCTTGGTTTCAGAAGTCATCTAAAGGGCGGGGATCTGGGAGAAGGGCTTTACTACAAGGATTACCTCAGGATCAGGCTTTTCTTTTCGCCCTTTGGTGAAAAGCTGCAGCGGATGGGAGACGTTATCGAGATGGATGTGAAAAAAAGCGCCGGCAACAGGAACTTCAGGCTGGACTACTGCCTTGACACCTTTTGCGCCGAGATAAGTGTAGGGACGACATACGGGTACGATGTGAAAATAGAGAGGGTATACGGATATGAGGAATAGACGGCTTCAGGGCTCCATGACGCTGGAGGCATCGCTGGTGCTTCCTCTGTTCATCTTTTTCTTTGCGAATATAATGACACTCTTTGGGATTGTAAGGGCCCAGTCCGAGATAGAGGCGGCCCTTCATCAGACGGGGAGTGAGATCTGCGAAAGAGCCTTTGACCTAAGGTTTGGAGAGGGTATAGCGGGCGGGGATCCGCAGGGTGAGAGCACTGGCCTTGAGAGTATTACCGGGGCTGCACAAGTAGCCTATGCGGCCTCAAAGATCCGCGGTTATCTTGGAAAAGAGGAAGACAACGGCTGCATTTCCGGGGGAAGAGGCGGCATCAGTTTTTGGAATTCCAAGATCCTGCTTGAGGGCGACATCGTCGATATTGTAGCCGATTATAAGGTCCATCCGATAATCCCCATCATAGGTTTTGGGGAGTTTCCCGTGGAGGGAAGATTCTACGGCCACGCCTGGACCGGCTACGACTTAAGCGACGGCTTTGAGAACGAGGAGATCACGGAAGAGATGGTCTATGTCACAGAGCACGGAGAGAAGTATCACAAAGACATAGACTGTAAATACCTTCATGTCAGCGCAAGGAGCGTGGGTTTTGAGGAGGCAAAGAGCCTTAGGAACAATGACGGCAGCAGGTACAGAGCCTGCGAGTACTGCGGGGAGAAGGTGGCCGGAGGAAACGTATTCATCACCGATTACGGAAACAGATATCACAGCCGGGTGGACTGCGCAGGGCTTAAAAGAAAGATCTACACAATACCGATTTCCGAGGTGGGATGGCGCGGGCCCTGCAGCGCCTGCGGATTTTAAGGAGGATAAAAATGTTATTTGGCATGATCATATTAACTGTCCTGGGGATCATTTCCCTAAGGGACATAAAGGAAAGACAGATCCCGGTGTGGCTGATCTGCTGCTGCGGAGCGCTGTCTTTGGGGAAGGAGATATTTCTTTTGACCAGGGGAACATTCGAGCCCTTTGAGATGGTTATATCTCTTTTGCCGGGAGCGCTGCTTATTCTTACCGCCTATGTCACAAGAGGCGGCGTGGGATATGGGGACGGACTGCTTGCCCTTAGCATCGGCCCTGCGGTGGGGCCTGCGGTCCTTGCAGCCGGACTTTGCGTCGCGGTAGTGGGAAGCGGTATTTTTTCCGGAATTCTTCTTATATTAAGAAAGGCCGGCCGAAAGACCAGGATCCCCTTTGTGCCCTTCATGACCTTCGGAGTGGGGGTGATGCTCTTTGCGTAAGGTGAGTGGCTACATGACCCTGGAGGCGGCCCTGGTGGTTCCCATGGCCCTGTGCTCCATCGTGCTTCTTATTTATTTTTCGTATTTTCTATACGGAAGATGCATTCTGACGCAGGACGCCTACATTTTGGCCTTCAGGGCAACAAAACAAAACAATACCGGATGGGAAGAGGACCCTGCGGGCTTTGTGGCAGACCGGGCATCCGACGTACTTGGAAAAAAATACTTTGGAAGCGATGAGCCCACGGTCAGTGCTGCATCAAACGGAAAAACCGTAACGGTATCGGGGAGAGCACAGGCTCGTCACCTGGCCATGGGGCGGTATTTCTTAAAGCCCCAAAGCGGATGGGAATATGAGGTCTTTATGAAGGCCACAAAAAGAGAAACGGCAAAGCATATCAGAACATTTATGAGATTAAAGGATATTGGGAAGGAATTTAGTGATGGATTATAAATATTACAGAGATTTAAAGCATAACTATCTGGTCCTTGAAAAGGGCTTTGAGGAGGATGATGACAACAGGTACCAGTACAGAATGATGGAAGGCGGCAGGATAAAGGGACTTTTGCCTTGCTCCGAGAGGAATATCAACGGAGGAAGCTTCCTCTATTACGAGATTGGCTCTATGCAGCCCGTCCGCGACAGATTTGCCGTGGGCGGTATGAGCTATGTGCAGCTAAGGCGCCTTCTGTCTGATGCTGCTGCGGTTTTGGAGGAGCTTTCCGAATACCTTCTCGGGGAGGAGGGCCTGGTTTTTAATGCCGAAAGTGTCTACACTGACCTTAGTACCGGTGAATACAGGTTCCTCTACTGCCCTTTCTTTGACGAGCCCATGGATTTTGGCGGCTTTGCGTCGCAGCTTCTTGATCTGGTGGACCTTAGCGATGAGAGGGCCGCCGAACTTGCGTATCTTCTGTGCGAGAAGAGCGCATCTCCGGGAGCCTTCACTTTGGCCACCATAAAAGAGCTGCTATCCCGGAATTCGGAAGGGGATGACCGGGGAGATACTGCTCCCACAGCAAAAAGAACCGGCGAAGCTGTCGCATTTGACGATGACCTTGGGGAAAACATCGAGGACTTTGATGATCCTGAGGATGATGATACGGATTATGAAATCAGCGCTTCGGGAGGCTTAAGAGCTATACCCACAGGCGGCCTTAGAATAGCAGGGCAAAAGCTTGGAGGGCGGCTTCAGCTTCTCTTTTCCCTGCTGTTTGCAGCGGTGGTGGCAGCCATGGTGTACATCAGGCTGAACTACATCCTCACCAAAGAAGAGAATATGCTCTCCATTCTGGTCATGCTGGTATCTGTGGTGACGGGAGCTGTCTCTTTTGTCAGCGGGATTAAGGTCTTTAGCGGGAAAAGAGCTTTCGGCAAAAGCAAAGAAGATAAGAAGGCGAAAGACACAGGATATTCCGAGGATGGGTATGACGGCTTTGACGATTTTGACCACAGGGATGATTTCACACAGACCCCCGTAAAGATCACCGGCCCGATGTCTGAGAAAAGATACGCCGCAGCAGTAGCTTCTTTTCCCAAAGAAACTGCTGATTATTCCGAGACGGTGGTCCTTGATGGGGAAAAAGAGTCCGATGATGTGACACTGTACAGCAGGAACCTTGACAGGACCATGAGGATAGCGCTTGATAAGCTCCCTCTCACCATAGGAAAAATGGAGGGCTGTGTTGATAAGGTTCTGGGGGACCCCAGTGTTTCAAGGATACATTGCAGACTCCTCAAGGAGGCGGGAAAACTTGCCATCATGGATCTGGGCAGTACCAACGGGACATTCTTGAACGGAATACGGCTGAATCCCAGGGAGCCAAGCTATATAGGAGAGGGCGATGAGATCCGCATGGGAGCTGTGCTTTTTGACTGCAGATGAGAGAAATGAAAATGCATATATTTCGGGCATTGTGTGATATAATACCATTATCAGTTTTGGAGGGGCAGCCATGAAGATCAATATCTATTACGGCGGCAGAGGGATCATCGATGACCCCACTCTGTCAGTCATCAAAAAGATCACCACAGTATTGGAAGAACTGAATGTAAAAGTGCAGCAGTACAACCTCTATGAGCAGAGGAACGGTATCACTGCCTTGCCCAACACCTTGAAGGATGCGGACGGTGTTATCCTTGCCTCCACGGTGGAATGGTTCGGCATAGGCGGTTATATGATGCAGTTCCTGGATGCGTGCTGGCTTTACGGTGACAAGGACCGCATTAAGGAAATCTACATGGCCCCGGTTGTCATGTCCACAACCCACGGCGAGCGCGAGGGCATGATGAGCCTTGCCGCAGCCTGGGAAATGTTAGGAGGCCTCCCCTGCGACGGGATGTGCGGATACATCGCGGATACCACCAAGCTTGAGAACAGCGGTGAGTACACCAAGATAATCGAGAAGAAGACTGAGAATATTTACAGGACCATCAACCAGAAGATGCCTGTTTTTCCTGCCAGCAATCAGGCGGTCATAACAAAGGTGGGAGTGAGCAGCAGTCTGGATCTCACACCTCAGGAGTCTGAGCAGCTCTCCGAATACGCGTCAGATGACAAATATGTTCGCAAACAGAAGGAAGACCTTCAGGAACTGGCCAGCATTTTCAGAGACAAGATGGGACAGGATGAGGCAGTCTGCAGCTCCGAGGAGTACGCCAAGGT
>ODAI011750475.1_pt1 | contig 12954 bp, 10 predicted proteins | sample 1539321 | NCBI WGS metagenome assembly ODAI01 (sample SAMN02144231, study PRJEB22623) | gut metagenome | biome: sheep rumen | host: Ovis aries | place: New Zealand | reverse complement strand
TGTATTTATATCTTGATATTTTATAAAAAATTTTAAATCTATTTTTTTAATAAATACAAGAATAGTATTTACGAAAAGTACGCAACAAATAAAAACAGCAAAATTTTTAAAAGATTTTCCTGCATTTATTAAAATATAGAAAAAAGTTATTATGTGGATATTTATAAAAAGATAATATATTGTTTTTAAATCTTTTAAGAAAAGCTTTTTTGTAATATTGTTAATATTAACTAAAAACTTGCTATCTTTTTTATCAAGATTTTTGTTCGTTTTTAAAAAATGTCTTGCTACGGAAATATTATATTCTAAATTTTTATTTTTTAAAACAAAAAAGAGAACTGTATTTAAAATAAGCATTATAACATTAATAAAAAGAATTCTAAAATCAAGTAAATAAAAGAATAAACAAAATATTATGTTAAGAATTAAAAAAGACAAAAAATTTTTATTTTTCATTAAAATCTCCAGTTTTTCGTAAAAATACAAATATATAAAATCATCTTAAATTATTAATTTATTTATTAATGAAATTTTTTCTATTTGGCGGAATTACATCAATTTTATTTTTATTAACTTTTTCTGTATTTTAAATTTTATATTATCTAAGAACACATTTATTTTTTCAGATTTAGCAGCAATAATTCCAATAAATGGTGATAAGAATGCAGGGATTACAACTATAAAAATATTAATAATTGAAAAACTAAGATTTTGTTCAATTACACCACCATTTTCAAATACTAGAAATGTTACCATACTAAACATCGTAGCAGTTGTTGGATAAATATAGTAAAATTCTTCTTTGACAAAAACAAAAGCAAAAATAAAATTTATAATTGGAATTACAAAAAGATAAAAACAAAATGCCAGCTTGGATCATGATGAAAAATATGAAAATCTATCAGTTGAATAATACCAATTAAAATAAATGATAAAACATAAAGACTATGTTTAATTGCTGTTTTCATTTTTTGCAAAACTCCTTTTAAACTAAAAAATGGAGACGGCGGGGGTCGAACCCGCGTCCAAAAGCCTATCCATTATTCTTCTACTATCATAGCTTATTTTTGTGAAATTCTACATTTCTGTTCCCGCTTTTACTGGAAAATAAGCAATCCCTTAAAAGAAGTAGCTTCATAATACGTTTTTAATCGCAAAGCTTAGATTAAAACGTTCCTGCAAAGATGATGCCTTATTTAAACGTGCAGGTCGTTTAACAAGACAAGTAGCCATCAGGCTACAAGTGCTAAATCGTTGTTAGCGTTTATTTGTTTTTGGAATTTGACGCATCCCGTGCGGATAGCTTCACTAACTTCAAGACCCCTGTCGAAACCAAAATACGTCCCCTAATTGTATATATATATTATACATTTTAAAAGAAAAAAATTCAATATAATTTGCTAAAATTTCATATTTTTATAAAAATAAAAGAAAAAGCCCAGCAGTGCTGGGCTAAAATATTGAAATTATTTCTTAGATTTTGATGCTTCTTCGACAACAGCAGCAGCTACTTCCTTTTTTACATCATTAGAAGTATCATCAAGACCTGTAATATTTACATTTCTTGTTACCTTAGCATCATAAGTATTTGCTTTCATGATTTCTGTAATGTCAAGACCAGTTGTTTCTTTAACAGATTCAATAGTCTTTGCGAGAACTTGTGGTACGTATGAACCCATACTACCAACTCCGCCTTCGCCGTTTCCAGAATCAATAATAGTAACCTTATCAATAGATTCAAGAGGCTTTGCAACTGCCTGTGCCATTTCAGGAAGAGCTTTTACAATCATTTCCATCATAGCAGCCTGACCGTATTTCTTCATGGCTTCCGCTTTCTTTTCCATAGCCTGTGCTTCTGCAATACCCTTTGCTTCAATAGCCTGGGCTTCTGCTTTACCTTTTGCAGCAATACCTTCTGCTTCTTTTGCCATTTCAACGTACTTTGCTTCAGCCTGTGCCTTCTTTGCTTCTGCTTCCTGTTCTTGTTCATATTTATCGGCTTCTGCTTTCTTCATTCTAGCAAGTGCAGCCTGTTCTTGTTCATATTTTTCAGCTTCTGCCTTACGCTGACGTCTAATTAAATCAGCTGCAGCTTCCTGCTCAGCAGCGTACTTCTTAGCATCAGCAACCTTCTTGATTTCAGCATCAAGTTCCTGCTGCTTAACTTCAACCTGTTTCTGACGAAGTTCTGCTTCACGTTCTGTTTTTGCAATCTGTGCATTTACAGTAGCAGTTTCAATAGTCTTTTGCTGTTCCTGTTCCTGAATTGTATAAGCGGCGTCTGCAATAGCGGATGCTGTATCTGCCTGCTTTTTAAGTTCTGCCTGCTTGATAGCAAGTTCGTTGTTCTTCTGTGCAATTTCAGTCTGTGCTATTACACGTGCATCATTTGCAGCTCTATCTGCTTCTGCTTGTGCAATTGCAACGTCTCTATCTGCTTGTGCTTTTGCAATAGAAGCATCTTTTTTAATACGTGCTGTATTGTCGGCACCAAGGTCTCTAATAAGACCGTTTTCGTCAGTTACGTTCTGAATATTACATGAAATAATTTCGATACCAAGCTTATCCATATCCTTAGAAGCTTTAAGCATAACCTGGTCTGAAAAACTATCACGGTCGGTATTAATAGTTCTTAGGTCAAGAGTACCAATAATTTCACGCATATTACCTTGAAGCGAATCAGTAAGCTCTGCTGCGATTTCTTTGTCACTTTTGTTAAGGAAGTTTTTTGAAGCAAGAAGAATTCCTTTTACATTAATTGGGCTTTCTTCCGTTCCAATGTTGATAAGTTTATCAGCTGCAATTCTTACCTTTGCAACAGCGTCTACATTTACATTGATAAAGTCGTTAGTAGGAACTGACTGTTCTGTTTTGATGTCAACTGTCATCTGTCCAAGATAAAGTTTATCTACCCTTTCAAAGAACGGGATTTTGACACCTGCACGACCAATAAGAATTCTAGGCTCCTTTCTTAAACCTGAAATAATGAATGCCTGGTTAGGCGGTGCCTTCACATAACCTGTTGCAATTACTAGAATAACTAAAAGAATTACTGCAATGACTGGAATAATGATACCAAGATTAAGACTCATTAATTTTTTACCTCCGTTGTTTTATTTTTTGTTTGAATCTTTTATAAATAGTATATCGTTTTTCAATAAAAATGTAAAGTAAAATTGGAAAAAATTTAAATATTTTTTAGCGAGATAAAACGCCTTAAATCGCCGTAATAGCAAAATAAAAAAGAAAAAATTTTCTAAGACTTCTTTACTGAAAAAACGAAACTTATTTTTATAAAAATTATACAATAAGAAAACAAAAAAGTAAAGCGTTTAAATAAAAAAATAGCAGACAAATTGTCTGCTATTAAAAAAAGTTAGTCACGGCTTTCTCTTGTAGTAATTTCTTTATCGCCAAATCGCTGTCCATTGAAGTCCTTAATTTTTTCAACAAAATTTTCAAAGGACATGTCAGGACGAAAAAGTTTATGAATTTCTTTGAGTTGTTCATTTAAAACTTCTTCCAAATTATTGGCGTCGATATATCCGTGCAGTTTAAAGTTTCTTTTCTTATTCGGCGTCTGGTCGCCAAATGTTTCAAGTGAAAAAGATAATTGATTTTTTCTCAAAAAATTTTCTCCTTTCTACATTTATATAATTAATATGTATTTTAGAAAAAAATATAAATGCATAAAAATAAAATATAATTATTTTGCCTTTATCATTTAAAATCAATCATATTGTTTATATAAAACAATGGAGGTACTTTTATGAGCGAAGATATGGAACAACTTAGAAAGAAACATTGGAAAGAATTTGTTGAAGAATATATAAAAGAAGCAAAAGCAGTTAAATATCCCGAAATTATTTCAAAAGAAGGATATAATAACTATAAAATATATAGATTAAATTCTGGCGATAAAGTTACACCGAATATGCCTGAACTTAATTTTATTTTAGAGCTTGTTCGCCTTCAAAAAGAAAAGAAAGGACTTATTCCTTATGTTTGGGTGTGGGCACTTTCTGGATATACATTAAATATTTCTGAATATTGCAAAAAGCATCTTTATAAAACGCTTCTTGCAAATGGATTTGAAAAATATCCTGGTGCAGAAAAAAGCATAAAACTTCTTGAAAGTGATTTTGATGACGCACTTCGTGCAAAACTTTATGACGGAACACTTAATGGCAAAAGATTTGCCAAAATATTACAAGAATTTGTAGATGATTATATGATAATAAGTGAGGATTAATAAATGTTTAATTTTTTAAATATACGAAAAGAAGAAAAAAATATTGAATATAATTTTTGGCTTACAGAAGAAATAAATAAATGTAAACTTTTTGGAAAAGATTTAACTAAATTTATAACACCAGATACACATCCAATACATGCACAGTGGATAGCAAAGGCGCTTATAAATGGTGTATCTGAAAAAAATGTAGAAAAGATTGCAAAAGTAAAATTTAAACTAGATGATGATGACGAAAAATTTGAATATATTGGCGAAGAAAAGATTGAAGAAATGTATTATAAGTTCTTAGAAAAACCAGAACTTGATGATTTTTTAAAAAATTATAAGCCAGATGTTTTAAAAACTGGTGGTGCATCTTGTGATTACTGGAAAGGAGCCGTTATAGGCGATTGTATTGGCGAAAAATATGAATTTGTAGAACATACAGATACAGACCTTACCAATAAAGGATTTTTTACAGATGATAGTGTTCTTACAATTGCAACAATGAACGCCATAAAGGAAAATCCTAAAAACCCTGATTTTAGAAAATGGTATTTAAAAGGATTTAAGACATTCCCAGATGCTGGATATGGCGGAAGTTTTATTAGATGGGGTCTTGGTGAAATTGATAATAAAACTGGATATGGAAGTTATGCAAATGGTAGTGCTATGCGCGTTTCCCCTGTTGGATATTTTTATGAAAATATAGAAGACGTAATAGAAAAAGCATATTATTCTGCTATGACAACACATTCGCATGTAGAAGGTGTTAAGGGTGCTGTTGTTAGCGCAGTTATTTGTTGGATGTGTAAAAGCGGATATAGTAAAGAAGAAATTAAAGAATATACAGAAAAACATTATTGTTATACAGAAGCGCAATTAGAACTTTTAGAAAATAATAACAATATTTTTGACATTAAAAAAGGATGGGATAACAAATTTACAGGAAATCTTTCACTTTTTGCAAATTATGCAGTCCCATATGCCGTATTTTGCTTTTTAGAAAGCGATAGTTTTGATTCTTGCATGGAAACAGTACTTTCAAGATTTTGCGATGCAGATACAGTTTGTGCTATTGCAGGTTCTTTTGCAGCAGGATTTTATAAGATTAACTTTAATCTTAAAGAAATTGAAAATTTAAAAGATTTACTGAATTTTGAAAGGAAGTGATTTTTATGGCTTTTTGGAAAAATAGTAAAGAAAAAGAAAATTTAAAAAGAAGAAGTAAAGAAGAAGAAAAGAAAAAACGTGAAAAAGAAGACGATAAGCTTTTAGAATGGCTTGAAGATGAAGACGAACTTGATGAACTTGATAAAAAATAAGGATTGCTTATGTCAATGCTATTAAGTTAAGGAAAATTTAGATAATAATAAACCACCCATATCCTATTTTAAAAATAGGGGGTGGTTTTTTATTTTGACAAAATGGCATTAAAAAAGTGCCGAAAATGAATTTCGGCACTTAACTTAATAACATTGAGATTTTTTAATTTTGTTTTATTATTGCTGATATTAAAATTAATATAAGAGGCTCCAAAGATCCGCATTATATCCACCAGCAGTGATGAATTCTGGTCGTCCGTAAAATTGTTTATTAAATTCTTTACGTTCTGAGAATGTCCACGTTCTTCCTTTGTAAGTAACAGTATAAACACCACTCTTATAAGCTTTATCTGCAATTAAGATAACTCTACTTTGTGCTATATGTGGATTGAGTTTAGTTACTGTATCTGGTATAGTCATATGTGTTATTTTTGAACAATATTGGAATGCACCACCTGCAACCTCTGTAATATTTGAAGGTATAGTAACATTTCCGTTAGAACCATTTCCAATAGATACTAAATTCCAACAATTTACAAATGTAAATAACTCTATCTTATGAAGATTTGGACAATTGTTAATATTAATGGTTGTTAAATTATGGCAATCACTAAAACAGAATTGTCCTATTTTTATTACATTTTTTCCTAGATAAACATTTTTAAGAGTTCTACATTTATCAAATGCGAATTCCTCTATTGTTAAAGGAACATCAGTGTTTAAATTAATTTTTTCAAGTCCTGTTAATCCTGCTAAATCCGCGCAATCACTGAAAGCGCTTCTATCTATTAGTGAAAGATTTTTAGGTGCAGTAAATTCTTTTAAAGTTCTACAACTGCTAAATGCGTGATGTCCTATTTTTTCAAGTTTTGAATTTTCACCAAACTTAATTTGCTTCAACGAAATACAATCACTAAACGCAGCTATACCTATTTCTGTTATATTATCTGGGAAATCCACTTTTAATAATCCGCTGCATCCTGAAAATGCACCATCTTCAATTTTTGTTGCATTTTGTGACAATTTTACGTTTAATATTCCATTACATTGAGCAAAACAACCACTTGGAATTATTGTTATATTATCTGGAATTTTACACATTCCTGGAATATTACTATTAAATTGATTTAATTTTTTACATTCACGAAAAGCATATTTACCAATACTATCAATTCCACGTTTAAATGTTATTGAAAGAAGGTTTTCACAGCCATCAAATGCGTTTGCTCCAATATCTACTTTACTAGGAACAATTACTGATGTTACATTTGATATATCGCTAAAAGAACCTTTTCCTATTTTTGTAACTGATGAAGGGAATACGAATTTTCCTCTATAATTACAAAGTTCTTTACTGCGAAGTGCTGCATTAAGACTATTACTATTATCATCAAAGTTTACATTATAGTCTTCAACAAGTTTTGAATAAGGAATAAAAATTGTGTCTATATCTTCTATGACATCGTTTCCATTTTCATCTTTTCCTGTAACGACTTGTTCTGCATAGAAGCCTGCAAGTTCTATTGATGTATCAGCATAGTGCGCTGTAAGTTCAAGGTTTCCATATGTTCCATTTGGAATTGTAAGATCAATAGTTTCTTCTGTTACATCTTCAAAATTAGATTCGCCTTTTGCTTTTGCTGTCCAACCAGTAAATTCATATCCTGTTTTTGTAGGTTCAGAAAGAGCTATATCGCCGTCACCAACTTTATATGCAAGTTCTTTTCCAGCAAGAACACCACCATCAAGATCATAAGAAATTGTATAAACTTTTGGAATCCAGTTAGCATAAATAGTTGTGTCTTCTAAAACTTCTGTTTTAGGTTCATAATTTTCATCTAAAACATACATGTCAAGACCATCTGCATTCTTTTTCCATTTTGTTTTTTCATTTCCTTCTTTTACAAGGCTTCCTACTGAAATACCACCAAGGATGTATCCAGTTCTAGTAGGTTCTTTGTAAGTACCTGTTACTTTTTTATTTGTATAAGATTTTATAGCTATTTCATTTCCAGAAGCATCATAACCTTTAATAGTTGCAAAATATCCATAACCGTTTTGACCATCAAGCGTGAAAGTTACGCTATCACCAGTTACATCAAAAGTAATGGTTTGCGCATTTGATTCTGTGATTGTTACTAAACTTGGATTTGAATTTGCAAGTGTTTTAATTGTATTGCCTGCTTTATCTGAAACTGTGAGCGTGTAAGGACTGTATGCAGGTTTAGTTAATCTTCCTATTTTTGTTGTTCCAGATTGATAAGCACCTGGATTATATTTAACTGTTACAGAAAGTTTTGAAGCGTTTGGCACTGAAACTGTTTTTGTTTTGTCTTCATCTTGAAGCGAAGTATTAATTCCAGTTGTATTTGCTTTTGTACCATCATCTGCAAGGTTACTTGTGTGAAGTGTCCATGTATTTTTTGTGGTTTCTACTGGGTCATAACCAAGCATATTTACAGTATTTCCATCATCAAATACACCACCATTTGCATCAAATGTTAAGATACATCCTTTAACATCAAGTTTCCATTTTGCAAAAAGTGTAAGTGTGGTATTTTCTTCTACGACTTTGTTAATATTTGCTTCGTCTTTATAAACGACGTCACCATCTTTTGTGAGCGCCCAACCTTCAAAAATAAAATGTTCATTTGTAAAAGCATTCTTTGAAAGTTTTACATCTTCTGCCATTTTTACAACTTGGTCATCCATTTTTCCGAAACCGCCGTTAGAATCGAAATGTATTGTATATTTTTTTTGTTTATAATTTGCCGTATAAGAAAGATTTCCTGTTGTACCTTTTTCTACTTTTGTTTCAAGTTCTGGTTCATTTCCATTAGAACCTGTCCAACCTATGAATTCATAACCTTCTTTTTCTGGATTAAGAAGAATAAATTCATCATCTACTGTATAAGTAGTAAAATTGCCATCTACTTTTCCACCATCAAGATTATATTTTATATCATAATTTTCGGCTTGTGCAAATGGATAAGCAGTAAGTTCATTTGAAGGCATTGTAATTGTTGCGTTAGTTTTTTCTATTACGTCATCGCTTCCTTTTAAAATCCAAGAATTAAATTTATATCCTTCTTTTGGAGTTGCAGAAAGCATAAGTGGTGTATTTTGGGCATAATCACCAGATTTTGTACTTTTACTTACATCAACGCCTTCTGCGTCATCAACAAGATTAAAAGTATAAAGGCTTTCTTTTACAGTTATATTTAAAACAACATCTTCATAGTTTTCTTTTGAAATTATTACATTTGTTTTACCAGAATTTATTGCAGTAATTTTATTTTTATCAACAGAAGCAATATTTGAATCTTCTGATTTAAGAGTGACATTTTCTAAATCAATATCAACGCTTTCACCAATATTTAATTCGTAAGAAACTTCATCTGTTTTTAAAGTTGCTTTTTTGATTTCAACTTTTTCAAATCCTGTTACATCTTTATAGCCATCTTTACTTACTTTATAGTAAACAGTATATGTACCCGCATTTATAAAAGACGGGTTTGTATTTGTCCAAGTTTTGTTATCAGTTGAATATGAAATAGTATTACCGCTAGAAGTTACTGTAATATTGTGTTCTTTGCCGTCATATACACCAGTAAAACCAGATGCTTCTACAGAAAGAGATTCGAGTTCATTACCACACCTAACGCATACACCGTCCTTATATTCATGACCAAGTGCTTTTGTCTGATTATCTTTATATGTGTCGTTACAATTTATGCAAGTATATGTTGTGAAACCGTCACTTTCGCAAGTTGGATTTGTTATAGTTTCTTTATATTCGTGATTTTTTGCTTTAATTTCTATTGTTTTTCTTGAAAGTTCTTTGTTACAGTTTTTGCAAATTGTAACTTCATCATAAGAACCTGCTTCTGTACACGTAGGGTCTTTTACATTTTCTTTAATGATACTTTCTTCATGTTCTGCTTTTTCTACTGTCTTTTTTATTCTGCTAAGTTCTTTTCCACAAATATCACAAACGGTTACTTCTTCGAAAGAACCTTCTTTTTGACAAGTGGCAGGGATTTCGTTTTCTTTTATTACTTTTCCTGGTACATGTGTATGTTCTTCAACAGGATTGTCAGTTATAGGCTGGATATCACCTGCTGTTTTTTCTGATTCTTCAATATTGATGTTAAAGTTAAATTTACCTGTCCATTTACCAGCAGTAATTCCGTCTGCTGAAATTGTACCATTTGCGTCTGTATCAAAGTCTGATACATGCCAAATAGTTTTATCTTGATTTATAGTTGCTTCCTGATTATCTTTTCCTGATGCAAAAAGTTTAAAATTTTCTTCTGGTACTACTTTTACTTGTTCGTATCCAGCAATATCGCCTTCTACTTTTACAAAGTAATTGGCTTTTTTTGTTTCACCAGAAAGAACTAAATATTTTGGGATTGTTACTTTATAGATACTTGAAAGCTCAGCAAAAACGTTTGTTTTGTCTGAATAGTTTTCATCTTCCATATTTTGATATTCTATTTCTTCAATAGAATTACCTGATTCATCATTATTGTACGCAAAAGATGGTACAACACTTGAAAATGACATATCAAGCGCTAGACATAAAGACATAAGTCTAATAAGATTTTTTTTCATTATTTTCCGCCTCTCTTTTTTAGATATTTTCACACGAAGATAATTATGACCGTTAGTCATCTAAAAGGTGAGAAAACTAATCAATATTTAATTAGTTTCCACTAAAAACGTGATAAATACTTAACTTAAACGTTTAAAATAAAATTTAGTTTTTTTAAAAAAAAGAAGAATTAAAAATAATGTTATTAAATTAAGAAAATTTAGACAAAAAGAAAGAACGAAATTAGATTTTTCTAATTTCGTTCTTATCTTAATGGTATTGCTGCTTACACAGTCTTTTTTTGTTTAGTCTTTTAAAAATTCTTTTTGCATTGCGAGTTCTTTAATTGCCTTTATACTTCCATTTGTATCTCTTGCAAAGGCAAGACCCGCTGCTTTAAGTGAAGAAACAGAATATAAAACTTTCTTTTTTCCATTTTCTTCTAAGAAAACATCGCAAGCGGCAAAATCACTTTTAAACGAAGATTCAAGTTTTCTTCCAGAAAAGATGATTGATTGGTTGCCACTTGAAAAAGTGGTAATTGCGTTTCTTCCTGCAAGTGCATTTCCACTGCAGTTTTGCATGATTTCTACTACATCGTTTGCTAATAGTTTCCTTTTCATAAGAAATTCTCCCTTCTTGAACATGTTTATAGTAAAAATATGCAATATAGAAAAGCTCTTCAACTTAAAGTTTAATCGTTTTAGATAAAATTACAAAAATAAAAATAAAAAAGTTGTATGATTTGCACAAAAAAGACTAGTCATAAAAAACTAGTCTTTTAAAAATTAATTATCTAAAATATCTGTTCTAAATTCAAATGTAAGGTCAGATGGATGTGTGTCTTTATCTTCATAAAGTTCTTTTGTTAGTGTTGTGGCAGAATAGAAAGGAATTTTTTGAACTATAATATAAGTTTTATCCATATCTTTATTATATTTATAAATATTTACAGTAACTTCTTTTTTACCCTCACCAATATCAAAAGGCATCGTAAAGTTATATTCTATGTCTTTTCTATTTTCAAATACAGAAGATAATCTTGTTTCATTTTCCATTACACTAAAAGCGTCAAGTTCTTCTCGAAATTTTACTTCTATTTTTTCTGGCATTATATCGCTTTTAATTAAAATACTTCCTTTGCTTCCAGATGTAAAAATATTATCATCTTCAACACTTCTTATGGCGGCATCAATTCTAGTTACTAAAAATGTATAATCTTTTTCAAGTTTATTTCCGTTTTTATTTACCACTTCAAGATTTACATTTATAATTCCCGATTCCTTTTCAGGGTCAAAGTTTAAAATTACAAAACCACTGTGTTTGTTATTTGATTTAATCTTTAAAAAATCGTCTTTAACAGAACTTGTATAAATTTTTGTTACATCTGTATCAATATTTTTTACAGTTACCTTTACATCTTTAACATCTACGGTAGAAGTTTCGTCTTTGTATTTAATAGACACGTTTGTCTTTTTTGATATTATAGGATTAAAAGTATCACTTGTTTCTTCATAAACTTCATTTGTTTCTATGAAAGCCTCTTTTTCTGCTGCTTTTACAGGGAATGATAAAAGCAAGAAAGAAAGTGATAAAATTAAAATAGACAATTTCTTTTTCATAAAAATCCTCCTTGTTTTTTTATAATATACACAAAAAGAATGATGTTTTTTAGAAAAAACAAAGAAAAATAAAAGAACCGCATTGCGGTTCTTTTAATATCAATAATAAAGTTTTGCTATTTTTTCCCAAGTGCCTTGATTTTGTTTATAAATACGATTTGCACTGTGCTGCGCTTTTGCAGCAAGTGCCGTTCCAAGTTCAACTGTGCAGCCTGGTTTATTAAAATGAATTTGTACCCAATCATTAAATCCGCCTTGTTGAACTTCATCTGTCGCAATAGCAGTATTTAGGTTTCTTAACTGATAGCCATTAATTCCTGTAATAGTTTGCGCAAGAAGTGTACTACGAAGACTATTCTCTGGTGTATTACCAGGTTCATCATAATAAATAACGTTTCCTTGCATATGATAACTAATAAAAGCGTCGTATTCACGTGCACTAGCAAAGGCTACGAGTGCTTTTGTTTCATTTTCAGAAACAGCGGCATCACCTTTATAATTCATAAATGACCTGCCTTCTACTTTTGGCGCTAAATTTTCCCAACCAATATCAAAGTTTCTATTGATATCAACGCCCATAGCGTTTGCTTTCCATTCATTCGTATGTCCTATTTGAATAACGAAATTTTTAGTATTTTCATCTGATACGCTATCAGCACCGAATTGTGCAATTGCTACGCCGTCTGGATTTACCATTGGAACGATATAAAAGCAAACATTATCTAGCGTATTATCACCATTAACGTGGTCGTAAAGACATTTTTCTGCAAGTTTCATAGTAACCTGTGTTGCAATATATTCGCGTGCATGCGTTGTGGACTGAATTAAAATATTATGACCAGAAGAAGTATTTCCAATTGTAAAGTATGGAATATTACGTCCAAGTGCAGTTGTTCCTATACTTCCTGTTGTTACCATATTTGGATATAAATCTTTTAGTTTTGAAATGTCAGATGTCATTTGTTCATACGTATACATATAATCCATTTGTACTACTGGATTATAAAGCGCTCCCGCTTCATATGCATATGTTGCTTGTACTGGAAAAGCATAAGAAGTTATAGAAAAAATAATTGTAGCAGAAAGAACTGCCATAAATGTTTTAATTTTTTTAAATTTAATCATAAAACCCCTTTCTTGCAAAAATATTATTTATAGAAAAATTATAACATTTTT
>ODAI013941950.1_pt1 | contig 12956 bp, 6 predicted proteins | sample 1539321 | NCBI WGS metagenome assembly ODAI01 (sample SAMN02144231, study PRJEB22623) | gut metagenome | biome: sheep rumen | host: Ovis aries | place: New Zealand | reverse complement strand
TATTACACCAAGGAGGAACTGAAGGTTGAAGGTGACACTTTCACCCTCGTTACCGACTACCCTGCCGAAGGAACTCTGGAAGTCATCGCTATGGCTTCATCCTCCGAAATCACAAACTCCGGAAGAGTTCTGATGGATGCCGGCGTGATTGATCCCAGTTACGCAGGTGTGAAGTTCGTCTACACTTGCACCGTCCACTTCAAGAAGGCTTCAAAACCCTCTTGGGCAGACACCGCAAAGGCAAAATAATCCGAATTACATAAAGATGAGAAGACCGGCCACTTGGACCGGTCTTTTTTATCCCTTATACTCTTTAGGAGACACTCCGTAGCGCTTTTTGAAGGACGTGGAGAAGTGGGAGACACTACTGAATCCGGTGCGGTCCGTAATCTCAGAGATATTGTATTTCCCTTCCTTCAGGAGTGCTGCGGCACGGTTGAGCTTGAATATCCGGAAGAAGGAGCCCGGGGTCTCTCCGGTGAGTCTTTTCACCTTATAGAAGAATTTTGCACGGGATATCTTCAGTTTGGCAATGATACTGTCAATATCCAGTTCCGGGCTTGTGATATTGTCCTTCATTATGGCTACAAGGTCATTGAGGAAGGCCCTGTCAGTTGCATTCAGGCCGTCGTCGGCCTGGCTGTCATCATCGGGGGAAGGGCCCACAGAACGGCGCACGCGCTCCTTCTTCTGGTAATCCTGAACCATATTAAGGAGGAAAACCCTATCTTCCTCGGCCTGCTCCTTCTCCATCCTCACCTGCTTGAATCTACGGCGGGCCCTGATTGCTAAGGCAATGATTGCCGATACCAGAAGGATATAGGCAAGAATTGCCCAGGGAGCCAGCCAGGGGAACGGCAGAATATGGACCCTGAGGCTGTCAGAAGCCACCACTTCCCCGCTGGTCTTGTCAATAGCCCTCAGGCGGAAGGTATATCGGCCCGGAGACACATTACTGTAATAAGCTTCATTACCCCTTCCTGCATCTACCCAGTAGCGGTCATATCCCTCAAGCATATAAGAGTATGCGATGTGTGACCTCCCGGAATAATCCAGGGCGGAAAAACTGATACCAAAGCCATTCATCCTGGCGGGGAGAGTAATCTCCGGCTTGTACTCCAGGGCCTCCGTGATGGGTTGGCCGATTCCTGGCGACACTATGGAGCCGAATACTTTGAGGTCCTCGAAAACCAGTGGAGGATTAGACTGCGTCACTTCTTCCCCGGAAGAGATGATACTGAGCCCGTGCGTTCCACCAAAAACCAGAGTACCATCCGGCAGGGAACAGGAAGATCCCGCATTGAACTGGCTGCCGCCAAGGCCGTCCGATTCAAAGAAAGAGGACACCTGCCCGCTTTCCCTGTTGTATCGGCAAAGGCCATAAAGGGTACTTATCCAGATGTTTCCGTCAAGGTCTTCCCGCATGGCGGATACGTCCGAGCAGGAGAGCCCGCCTATCTTCTCCATCCTGTTTTCGCTTGAGACAAAACGCATCAAGCCGTTCTTGATGGTACCTATCCAAAGGTCTCCGCGGGAATCTTCCAGAAGGGCTGTAGGATAAAATCCGGCTCTGGTAAGGCAACTGTCAAGGGCCGATTTACGCAGATAGCCGGGGACTTTCCCGTCCGGCCTTCCAAATACGGAGAGCGGATAGTTGAGTTTCCCAAGCAGCACGCCGCCGCCCGTAAGCGGCAATAAGCAATAAGTGGAATTATATTCCGCTCCGCCAGATGATGCCAGCAAGACGGCTCCGTCCCTGTAACGGTACACTTCCCCTGAAAGGGTGCCAATCCAGACATCCCCGTTCACATCTTCCGCAATGCTCACCGGGTCTATCATCTCTAATGACTGGAGCACCTTGAGCGCTTTCCCGTCAAAACGGCAGCGGAGCGCCCTCCATTTACTGGACAGAAGGAGCCATAAATCGCCTCTGGAGTCAGAGAGAACAGAGTTGATCTGCATATACCCCTTAGGGTCGTCCACCAAGCCGGACGTGGGGATTTGGCGTATGTCAAGGTTCTCAAGATTGCAGTAATACAACTCTCCCATCGCGGTACCTGCCCAGAAACTATGGGCGTCCTGCGGGCATAGGCAGGTGACAGATTTTCCCTTCAGGATGTCTTCCAGGGCATCTTTTGCGTATGCACCTGGAGAAAGGTGGCGGCTCACGCTGAATCCACCGTCCTCAATCCCGATCCAAAGGTTGGAGGCCGAATCTTCAAACAGGGAATTAATCCTGCCCTCAGGCACTTTGTAGGGGAAGGCCGGACTGTCCTGATAGATAAGGCGGGCACCAGGCTGGTCATACAGGAAGATTCCGTCGTTGGTTGTATTGATAAGGAGCGTAGAGTCACGGCACAGGAGAAACAGGTCTACATCGGCCTTCATTATCCTGGAATTGGAACTAACCTCCCTGGGGAGAGGTCTGAATTCCATAGACCGGGTGTCAAGGACAGCCAGATTGCCTATTCCGGACATCCACAGCGTGGAATCCGGCATAACACAACTGTGATAGACCTTGAAAGGGCTGGGAATGGATTTCTCTATTTCAAATCCAGCGGTGTTTATACGGCTTATCCTTTCGAATTCCGTGCACCATAGGCATCCATCCTGGGCCAGCGTGAAGGAAGACATAGTAAGGCCGCCAAGCACAAGATCTATCTTTCCCGTTTCCTCATTATATAATCCAAGGGAATTAGGGGTTCCAAAAAGGATACGGCCGTCTGGAAGTTCCAGTACCTGCCTCAGGTAAGCTCCTGGGTTATCGGAATCTACCCTCTGGAACTCTCCCTGACGGGTAATGAGACACGCGCCGCCGGAAGTAGCAATCCAGAGCCTTCCCGCGGAATCGCGTAAAAGGTCATTTACGTGATTGTCCGGAAGGCCGATTTTGTCGTCAAGATTGAAATATTGATGGAAAACGCGGGAGTCATACTTGTTGAGCCCGCGTGCCGTACCTATCCAGATATGGCCGGAGGCGTCTTCCTCGAAAGCCAGCACATTCTGATTGGAAATATGTTCAGAGACTACAACATCATTAGCCCGAGGCATATCCCCCTGCATTCTGCACGCCAAAGCCGTTCCAAGAACGACAGGCAGTATCATCACCGATAAATATCTCATAAGACAACTTTCTCTCATAGCAAATGTAGCCAATATAATTTAGATTCCAAGCGCACTTTTAGACTCTGATAAAAATATTTGTTTTTTGAAGTAATTATGGAGGACTTTATATGCCTATCTTTACAGAACTAATTCTACTGCCAATGAAACGTATATTTTGGGTACTGACCACAGCTATCATCCTTGCCGGATGCAAGGAGAAGGATTCCCGTTTTGCCGCTGCGTTCACGGAGAACTTTGACGGCCCCAAACCAGAATATTTCAGCGGAGGGAGTGCCCCAAGGCTTTTTTTCGGCATTCCGTCCCTGACAGAGGAAGGCACCAGCGTCATGCTTGAACGCATACAACCCTCCGATCCACCGGGACCCGGCGCCAGCGGTGCTCCGGAAATAGCCTCAAACAAATTCACCCACTTCGGCTCTTACTCCGCCCGCCTGAGGCTGCCCGATGTAAAAGCTGTACAGCCCAATGCCGGTGCAGTGACTGGCTTTTTCACCTGGATCAATCATGAGGACTCCGGCCTAAGCGAGATAGACTTCGAGTGGCATATCGCAGACCCTTCCATTATCTACATAGGCGCCTGGACCACCAATATGGAAACCGGCGGGGATCAGAGGGTTGAGAGGACACTCAACCTTTCAACAGGTGAGATACTGTATACACGTTATTACTATTACACTGACAGGAATTATTCAGGACGGGAAATGTCCGACTTTGATCCTTCCGACGATGCCGCCATTTCTCCCCGCACAATCCAGGCAATTGACGGTTACGATGCCTCAAAACGCTTCTATATCTACGGCTTTGACTGGTATCCTGACAGAATTACCTGGTGGGTTAAGGACCCCAATTCCGGAGAGAAAATCATCCTCTGGGACTATTCCGGGACCACTCCCGGCTATTCCGGCATTCCCCAGTATCCTTCCAATATGAGGATGAACTTCTGGCATACCGCCCACTGGGCCGTAGAGACCAAACCCAACGCCAAGGAGGCCCCAAAGTATACCTACTGTATGGAAACGGACTGGATGAAATATGAGCCATTCGTTGAAATCAACTCCAAGTGGCTTGAAGACAACGACTTTTAACGAATAACAATAACTAACCCATTCTATGAAACTCAAAAAACTGATCATCAGCCTTGCAGTCATCATCGCCGGATTCACCGGCGCTATGGCGCAGGAAAAAATCACCGTCAGCGGCACGGTGTCGGACAATATGGGTCCGGTAGCCGGCGTTGGCGTAATGCAGAAAGGCACCACAAATGGCGTGGCTACGGATATGGACGGCCGATACTCCATCACCGTCCCTTCCGGCAGTATACTGGTTTTCGAATCCATAGGCTATACCACCCAGGAAATCACGGCAACACGCCCTCAAATTGACGTGGTCCTGACCGAAGACCTCCTGATGCTGGAAGAAACCGTTGTGGTAGGATACGGCGTCCAGAAAAAGAGCGACATAACCGGCGCAATCTCCAGCGTAAAGTCTGAAGACCTCCAGAACAGGGCCATTTCCAGTGTAGAAGGCGGCCTGCAGGGAAAAACCTCCGGCGTCCAGCTGGTCACCACGTCAGCTAAGCCAGGTTCCACACCGGTAATCCGCGTGAGAGGTTTCTCCTCAAACGGAACATCAGATCCACTTTTTGTTGTGGACGGCCTTAGGCTCAGCAGCCTTGAATCCGTAGACCCCAGCACCATCGAGTCCATAGAAATCCTGAAGGACGCAGCATCGGCAGCCATTTATGGCGCCCAGGCAGGTAACGGCGTTGTTCTGGTAACCACCAAGAGCGGAAAGAAAGGCAAGGGCACCATCTCCTATGATATGCAGTATTCCATTATGGCGCTTGGCCGTACTCCCAAACTCATCAACTCCCAGGAAGAGATAATGGTGATGAAAGAGCGCAACCCCATTTACGACGACACATATATCCGCACAAATTTCATTGACAACGGAATCTGGGACGGGCAAAGGAACACTGACTGGATGAAGGGTACTTTTGGAACCGGTCACCTTCAGAAGCACACCATCAGCTTCCAGGGCGGTAACGACCGCGGTTCCATCTTCGCTTCCCTTAACTATTATGACGAAAACGGTATCATAATTGGCGACAGGGACACTTACAAACGCCTCTCCGGTACAGTGAACGCCACTTACAGGATTAAGGACTGGCTCCGTATCGGCACAAACAATACAATTGAGAAATACGACGTCTCCTCCTTTGTGGACGGCGGAGGCCAGAGCAACATCTACTCCAGCGCCCTCAACGGCGCCCTTATGGGAAGCCCTATGATTCCCGTCACCTATTCCCCGGACAATCTTCCTGACGCCATGAAGAATTACCTGGCGGCCGGATATCCTATGTTCAGGGATGCCAACGGAGATTATTTCAGCGTAGTCGGAGGATATCCTCAGCCCCAGGTCTCCATACGTATGAATAATATTTCCAGTTACGGGTTCAATCTCATCGGCACTACATTCGTGGAACTTACTCCGCTGGAAGGCCTCACGCTTACATCAAAAGTGGGATACCGGTTCTCCAATGCCCATACTTACTACTACCGGAACAGGTATGTCGCTTCAAATATGTCTATGAACCTGGAGAATAATCCCGTTTCCCGAACCAACTCCACCACGATGTACTATCAGTGGGAGAATTATGCCTCTTACCACAGGACCTTTGCCGATGCTCACACAGTAGACGCACTGGCTGGAATGTCCTTCAGCCAGAACGACCTTACCTATCTGCTTTCCGGCGCATCCAACGTGATGAAGGACGATCCCCTCTTTGCCGACGTTTCATTCGCCGCCGGCGATGCCGCAAAGAATGCAGAGGGTAAAAGGACCTTCAACCGTAACCTCTCCTACTATGCCCGCCTTGGATACAACTATAAGGGCCGATACTACATCCAGGGCATATTCAGGGCCGATGCCGCCGACACTTCCATCCTCCCTGCAGCCAACCGCTGGGGTTATTTTCCGGGTGTGAGCGCCGGCTGGAACTTCACCAACGAGGAATTCTTCCCAAGACTTGGCTGGCTGCAATCCGGAAAACTGCGCGCCTCCTGGGGACAGAACGGCTCCATCAGCAATCTTGGCAATTACATCTATTCCAATGCCATTATCCAGACAGCCCAGGGCTATCCCTACGGCGCCACGCCCACATATGTGATTTCCGGCGCCCCCGGCCAGGTGGAAAACCCCAAACTCACCTGGGAAACATCGGAGCAGCTTGACCTTGGCCTTGACCTGGTGCTTCTTGACGGCCGCCTTACTTTTTCCACCGACTGGTACCGCAAGGAAACCAAAGACCTGATAGTTACCGGTAGCCAACTCCCGCTTGAGGTGGGCAACAATGCCGCCCCCATCAACGCCGGAAACGTTCTCAACGCCGGCTTTGAATTCGACCTTGGATGGAAGGACACAATCGGGGATTTCAGCTATGGCATCAACGCCAACCTTGCCACTCTGAATAACCGCGTTACATATCTGGATCCCAACATTGCCGACAACAGGATATACAGTGATATCGGCATTCTCACAATGGAGCATATCACTGCCTTCGAGGTAGGATATCCTGTATGGTATTTCTACGGATACAAGGTAAAGGACATCTTCTTCCTCAACGGTAATCCTGAATTTGAGGACATCAACGGAGACGGCGCCATCACTGCCGCAGACCGCACCTACCTTGGCTCCGCCATTCCCAGCATGACATTCGGCATAACCCTGTCGGCAGCATGGAAGGGCCTTGACTTCATGGTGTTCGGCGCGGGGAGCGTGGGCAACAAGGTGTTCAACGGCCTCAACCCCGGCACTTTCAATTATAATTTCAAGGAGATTTTCGACAACCGCTGGACTCCTGATAACAGGGAGGCAAAATACGCTTCACCTGCCATCAACAGTTCAATCATGAACAACTACATCATCTCCGACGCCAACGTCTTTGACGCATCCTTCTTCAAGATCAAGCAAATCCAGCTTGGCTATACCCTCCCCGGAGATTTCACCGGCAAATTCAAGGTTCAACGTATCCGCGTGTTCGCCTCTCTGGACGACTTCTTCGTCTTCACCAAGTATATCGGCCTGGATCCTGAAGTATCGGCCTCTGCCACCAGCGGTATGGGCGTAGACTTTGGCACCTACCCCAACACCCGCAAGTTTATGTTTGGTCTTAATATAACCTTCTAAACCTCCCTGAAAATGAAAAAGACATTATATCTCCTTTTTGTCATCGGCGCCCTGTCATCCTGCCAGAGCCTTCTGGACATACCCCAGCAGGGAGTGCTTAATATGGACACCTTCTACAAGACCGATGAAGACGCTCAGCAGGCGCTTGCGGCCGTATACAACGAGTGGGCCTACAAATTCGCCTTCTCCAACTTCCACTGCAAACTCCTTATGGCCGATGACACCTGGCAGGGTGGAAACGGCCCCGCCGACGGCGCTTCCGGCGCTGCCCTTTCCCGCGCATATTACGACTCTTCCAACGAGAAGATAAAGTTTATGTATGAGGGGTATTATATAATTGTAAACCGCGCGAACCTCCTGCTGGACAGTTTCCAGGATTCCGCCGACTCCAAGATCAAGAAACAGGCGGTTGCCGAAGCCAGGTTCTTCCGCGCCTGGGCTTACTATGAACTTGTCACCATGTGGGACAACCCTCCGCTTGTAAAAAGTGTACTCGGTTCTGACGATGGCAAAGTGTCAAACACTCCCGGAGAAGAAACCTGGAAATTCCTGGAGGACGAACTAAAGGACATAATATCCAGTGGCAATCTCACTGAGAAGTCATCGGCCACAGACCCCCAGGCCGGTGTCAGGCCCACAAAACAAACCGCCGAGGCCCTTCTGGGCAAGGTTTACATGTGGGAAGGCAAATACGACCTTGCGCTGCAGCAGCTGGAGTCTGTAATTGGCTCACATCTGTACGCTCTTGCCACCGGTGAAGAGTATGAAGACCTATTCTCAATTGACAGCAATTATTCCAGCGAGTACCTTCTTTCAAACAATTCCATACTGGACGCGCAGAATGGCTTTATGTTTGACATCAACGCCTTCGGTTGCAACAACGACTGGATTTTTGGTAAGAACGTGAACGAAGGGTTTATGATTTACGATCAGGCTAAGTGGGACGCCTATTTCGGGGACGACCACCCCTTCTGCGAGATGCCGATTGGCTGGGGTTTCTTCAATCCCACCCAGAAACTGGCCGATGCTTTTGTGGAGGTGGAAGGGAAGGAGGGCTACAGGCTCAACAACACCATCATCTCCAACGACAAGATGCACTCCGACGTAGGCGCCTGGGCCGGAACCGCCTGCAACCTCTTTGAGCATTGCGGCTGGTGGAAGATCAAGAACATTTCCCGTTCAAAGAACATCCTTTTCTCCGGTGGCGGCGGCTATTCGGCTAACTTCCCCGACATCCGTTACGCAGAAGTGCTGCTTCTTGCAGCCGAAGCCGGTTTCAAGACCGGAAGCCCCAAAGCCCTTGGATATTTCAATGAGATCCGCGACAGAGCCAAGGCCCCCCACGCCGGCGCCCTTGATATGCCCACCATCATCAAGGAAAACCTTCTGGAACTGTGCTTTGAAGGACATCGCTTCCAGGACCTCAAGCGCTGGGACCGCAACGGTGACTTAGATATGGTTGCAGTTCTTAAAGATAAGGGAAAGAACAATTATTACTTCACCCCGCTGCCTCCTTCCGCCGACAATCCCAAGTACACTGACGCCGACAGGTCTTCATTTACGGAGCCCAGTTGGGTTTATACCGTACCGGCCACAGAAAGCCGTGCCGGTTTTGACGCGTATGAGAAAACCCTTCCCTATCCGCAGTCGGAACTTGACGTGAATCCAAACATAAAGCAGAATCCCGGATGGGAGTCCAGTCTCTAAAACCATCACGCTATGAACCTTAAAACCGCATCCATCGTTTTTCTGATATTCCTTGCCGGATGCACCGGAAAAAAGGCCACCGATATTGACGGAATCCTTGCCTCCATGACCCTTGAAGAGAAGGCCGGCCTCCTGGTTGGAGACGCCTGGGGAACCAGGGTTCCCGGCGCTTCCACATTTGTCACGGAAGACACCTTCAATTATGAAAGCGGCCCCGTGAGGGTGCCTGGTGCACCTTTCTCCACGCGTCCCATGGAGCGGTTCGGAATCCCCGGCACCGGTATGGCCGATGGCACGGCCGGCGTCAGGATTGACGCCACCAGGCCCGGCAGCAACAACACTTACTACGCCACCTGCTTCCCTTCCAGTACCGCAATGGCATCGTCCTGGAACCAGGACCTTGCAACCGGTTTCGGGCGCCTTGTGGGAGAGGAAGTGAGGGAATACGGCCTGGACGTGGTCCTTGGTCCCGGAATGGACCTTCAGCGCAATCCCCTTTGCGGCCGTAACTTTGAGTATTACAGCGAAGACCCCTTCCTTACCGGCAAGATGGCTGCAGCGTGGGTACGCGGTGTCCAGAGCCAGGGCGTGGGAGTAAGCGCCAAGCATTTTGCGGCAAATGACGTAGAGCTGAACCGCCTCAATTCCGACAGCCGTATGAACCCCAGGACGCTCCGCGAAATGAGCCTGAAGGGGTTTGAGATAATGGTCAGGGAATCGGATCCCTGGACTCTTATGAGCTCCTACAACAAGATCAACGGCGTCTTTACCCAGCAGAGCCACGACCTTTTGGAGGACATCCTACGCGACGAATGGGGCTTTGGCGGCATTGTGATGACGGACTGGGGCTACAAGCCCGGCACCGTAGAAGCCGTGAAGGCGGGCAACGACCTCATGGAAGCCGGATTCTACTTTGAGGCCGACAGGATAATTGCCGCCGTGAAAGACGGCTCCCTCCCTATTGAGGATGTGGACAGAAACGTCCGTCGCGTACTTGAATATATTGTGAAGACGCCTTCCTACAAGGGATACGAGTATTCCAATAATCCTGACCTTGAGGGGCACGCTGCCGCCGTCAGAAAAGATGCCGCAGAAGGATTCGTACTGCTTAAGAATGAAAACGGTGCCCTCCCTCTTGAGGGCCTTGGAAACGTAGCCCTCTTTGGCTGCACGTCGTATGATATGGTAGCCGGAGGCACGGGATCGGCCAATGTGAACATGAAGCACCTCTGGCAGCTCTGGGAAGGCTTTGAGGAAAACGGCATCAAGGCCGATGAAACCCTGGCCGCCTGGTACAGGGATTACGTCATAAAGGAAAGGGAGAAGTCCCGTGAGGCCGACAGCAAACTGATCCTTGGTAAGCATGTTATCCCGGACCCCGTCCTTGACGATGACGTAATAGAAGGGTGCGTCCTCAGGAACGACGCCGCAATCATAACCATCGGGCGCAACGCCGGTGAGGGCAACGACCGCCGGATGACTCCGGGCGACTGGAGCCTCACAGAGGACGAACGCGAACTTATGCTTTCCGTAACGGAAGCCTTCCACTCCGCTGGAAAGAAGGTTGTGGTGGTTATGAATATCGGCGGAGTAATAGAGACCGCTTCCTGGAAGGACATCCCAGACGCCATCCTCCTCTGCTGGACTCCCGGACAGGAGGTGGGCCGAAGCATAGCCGACGTTGTTATCGGAAAGAACTATCCCTCCGGCAAACTGCCCATGACCTTCCCGGTTGATTATCTGGACATCCCTTCATCGGCCAACTTCCCTTATGACATCATCCCCGAAAAACCCAGATACCTTGATTTCGGCAACATTGCCGACATGGGCCCCGGAGTGAAGAACGTAGGTTACATCAACTACGAGGAAGGAATCTGGGTGGGATACCGCTATTTCAATACCGTCTGCAAGGAGGTTTCCTATCCGTTTGGATACGGCCTTGGCTACACCACTTTTGAATACAGTGACCTTAAGGTGACCCCCAGGAAGGGCGGTTTACGAGTTCGCCTGAACGTGAAGAATACCGGCGACAGGCCCGGTAAGGAAGCCGTCCAGATCTATGTAAAAGCACCTTCAGGCGGCCTTGTAAAGCCGGAAGCAGAGCTTTGCGCATTTGGGAAGACAAGAGAGCTCAAGCCCGGTGAACTCCAGAGCCTGGAATTCAATATAGATTCCTACACCCTGGCTTCCTACAATGAGGAAACCGCTGCCTGGGAAACAGCCCCCGGAGAGTATACGGTTAAGGCCGCTGCATCTGTTGAGGACGTACGCCTTACAAAGACAGTTTCTCTGTCAAAAGGCGCTTCCTGGCCCACTCACAGGGCACTGCTCCCGGAATTCCCCATCAATGAAATAGAGGTTGTTAATCCAAGGTAATGCTTCTATTCATGAAACGCCTGATAACCTTTATCCTGCTCATTTCTTTTGTCTGTCCTGTAGCATGGAGTCAGTCTGACACCCTTACTTCACAACAGATTAAAGAGATACTACGTGACAATCCCGCCCTGGCCGGAGGCAACCATTATGTTCCAGCCTTCCAGCCATACAGTGTTGCTCCTGCCCCCAAAGGCTATAAGCCTGTCTATATCAGCCATTATGGAAGGCACGGAGCCAGGTATTCCACATCGTCCAAGAAATACGACACCGTGTGGAACCTTCTGGGAAGCGGTCACAGTAGCGGCGCTCTTACCCCCGCCGGAGAAGATCTGTACCAGCGTTTTGCCCCGCTCTATCCCATGATGGAAGGGCATAGCGGAGACCTTACTGTAATTGGACAGGAGCAGCACAGGGAACTTGCCGCCCGTATGGTAAAGGCTTATCCTTCGGTATTTAGAAAGAAAGTGAGGGTTGACGCCCGTTCCACAATAATCCCACGCGCAATCATCTCAATGATGAGTTTCTGCGATGAGCTTAGGGAACTAAGGCCCGGAATGCAGCTTTCGTATGCCGCAGACCACTCTGATATGCCGGTAACAGGTCTTTCGGCATCGTCCCGCGAGGAGGATGCCATAGATGAGTTCAAGAGGATATATGCCTCTCCGGCCCTTGGGGCCGGGCTCTACGGCGCCTATGCCCACATCAATCTGGATCCGCAGGCCTTCTTCCTCCGCTATTTCAAGGAGATGGGCCCCGTGGAAGCCTGTGGAAAACCGGAGGACCTCATGGCCGCCGTTGGAGAAGTGGCCTACAACCTCCAGTGCCTGGAAACCGACGAATGGATGGACGACCTTTTTACGGAAGAAGAGCGTTATAAACTGTGGCAGAGAGAGAACCTGTGGGCAGCCCTGATGTTTCTGGACTCGCCCTATTCCCAGGGAATAATATCGGCCCGGGCATGGAGCCTGCTTCAGGATATCATGGACCTGGCCGATGAAGACATCTCTTCAGGGAATGTGCAGGTGCGCCTCCGTTTTGGTCATGATACCGTGGTGGCTCCGCTTATGGGCATCCTTGGAATAAAGGGCTGGGAGCCCCTTGGGGCCGATATGACTCTTTGGAAGTACCATTTCCAGAACTGGAATGTTCCCATGGCCGCCAATGTCCAGATGGTGTTCTACAAAGGCCGGAAAGGAGACATCCTTGTGAGGGTGATGTACAATGAGAAGGACCAGATTCTCCCCCTTCCCGACCAGAGCCTTGCCCCTTACTATAGCTGGGATGCCTTCAAGGAGTATTATCGGCCCATATGTGAGAAGAATCACGCCATTATGGATGGTTTCTGGTCTCAAAGTCCTACTAACTGAAATAGGGCTTGATAATGCAAGATGGCATTTTTTTGCTATCTTTGTGACTCATAATAAAACCATTATAATGAAAAAAGCGTTTATCCTTATGATGTCATTCCTTGCAATGGCGGCGTGCGCTCCCAAATCCGGAGCCCCCGCATTGGATTTGACAGACCTTGACACCACCACAAGTCCCAAGGTGGATTTCTA
>ODAI011572457.1_pt1 | contig 12956 bp, 10 predicted proteins | sample 1539321 | NCBI WGS metagenome assembly ODAI01 (sample SAMN02144231, study PRJEB22623) | gut metagenome | biome: sheep rumen | host: Ovis aries | place: New Zealand | reverse complement strand
ATTACATGAATCTCGCCAAAGAGGTTCTTGAGAAGAACGAAAAGAATTAGAGAAGATGAACCAGAAGCGGGAAAGCAGGCTGGGCAAAGGGCTCGGCGCCATCCTTGGGGACATTGAGATTAACGTTCCCGAGAGGAAACCTGTAGGATACATCAATAAAGAAGTAGCTGGCGCGAAGCCTGTCCAGGATTACTCCGACGTGCTACGGATTCCTTCCGGGCTGATCGATCCTAACCCTTACCAGCCGAGAATGGCCTTCGACAATGACTCTCTCGAGGAGCTTGCCGAGTCCATCCGTACTTTTGGCCTTATCCAGCCGATCTCTGTCCGCAGGCAGCCTGACGGTCGCTACCAGATCATCAGCGGTGAGCGCCGCTACAGGGCATGCAAGCTCGCGGGCATGGATGAGATCCCGGCTTACATCAGGGTCACAGACGACCAGGGGATGCTGGAAATGGCCATTGTGGAAAACATCCAGCGCCAAGACCTCGACCCGATCGAAGTGGCTATGAGCTACCAGAGACTCATGGACGAGTGCGATTTGACCCAGGAGAAGATGGCTCAAAGAGTTGGCAAGAAACGCGCGTCGGTGGCCAACTACCTCAGACTCCTCAGACTTCCGGCCAAAGTGCAGCACGACCTCAAGGCAGGGCTCCTAAGCACCGGCCACGCCAAGGTTCTTCTCAGTGTCGATGATCCTCACATCCAGGAGCTTCTGTGCGATCTGGTGATAAAAGACGGGCTCTCCGTCCGCCAGTTGGAAGAAAAAGTCCGCCGCCTTGGGAGAGAAGCCTCCCAAATTCCACCTAGGGCCCAAGACCTGCCTGACGACTATTACAGGATTCTCGAGCACATCGGCAAGTTTTTTGATAACAGCATCAGCTTGAAACGCTCACCGACCGGGAAAGGCACCATGACAATCAGGTTCAACTCCGACGAGGAAGTGAGAAAGTTCCTTAAGGCTCTTGAGGACTCGAACATCTAGGATGCTGTAATGAAGGATCTGGCACTCAAAGTAATATTGACAGCGCTATGCCTGGCCGCTTTCGCGGTCGGAGCCCGCGCGCAGTTCAGGGAGGAGGCATTCTCCCAGAGCTACGCCAGTCCTGCCGACACCCTGGCCGCAAGGGATTCCATCGACCAGATGTGGTCTTTCAAAGAGTTTTTCCATGGTGTGGCCAAGCACGACAGCACCTTGAGGATCGGATCCATGTTCGCGGGCTCAACAGTCTTCATCGGAGCCGAGCAGTTCTACAACAAACAGTACTGGAAAATCCCCATCACTTACGCTGGCCTCGGAACCACAATCGGGCTGGGCATCAAGTACAACAAGCAGTACAAGGCGTCAAAGTCAGCTTATGAGCTTGCCCTCGAATCCGATCCGGACACATCCTTGGAGATTGACGAACATGCCAAGCAAATGTCGACCTACATGTTCGCGAGCGCCGGCCTAATCTATTGGGGCACACTTATGGACGGGGTCGTCAACTACAAGCGCGAGATTAAAGGCCAGGCCGGAAAAGCCACCCTTTACTCTCTCCTCCTGCCCGGACTGGGACAGGCGTACAATGGCGAGTACTGGAAGATTCCCATCTACTGGGGCGCTCTGGTAGGATCGTATCACTACTGGTCGACAAACAACAAGAACTACAAGAGATACAAACGAATACACAATGAGGCCACGGCGGAGGACAGCACCTACGAAGGCCTGATCCCCGCTGAAAGAGCCTTGTATTACAGGAATGTCTTCCGACGTTTCAGGGACTACTCCGTGGTCGCCATCGTTGGCAGTTACCTGCTTCAAGTCATAGACGCCAACGTGTTCGCTTACATGCAGGATTTCGAGGTCAATGACGACTTGACAATGAAGATCAGTCCGACAGTTATCTCTCCCTACAACGAATACGCCCTCTCTCCTGTCCGTCCATCCGGCACCGGATTCATGGGCAACAACGCGGTCGGCCTGCGCGTCGGCCTGACCTTTTAAGAACACTATTTCAGATGACCAGAAAGGCTTTAAGAATATTATTCCTGGCGCTAATTTTCGCCCTTCTCCCCATCCAGATCCATGCCCAAACCAAGAAAGGTTCCATTTTCCGTAACAAGTACAAGGAAGAGAACAAGGAGCTCAAAGCCAGGATCGACTCTTTGTTGAAGACAATCGACGATCTTCACAAGGACATCATTCTGAAGGACAGCTTGGCCCAGGAGATGCTGAGCATCTACGAGGAGAACGAGGACAAAAGCGCCGCTGGCCTCAACCCCGAAGATTACAGCCCGGAGCTGACCGACAGCCTCCTCAACATCTGGTACCTTCACAGGCAAGTCAACGCCGATAATGTCAATGAGAGCTATGACATGGACTCTGTCCATTTCACCTCAAATGTCTCTGACGAAATCCTCCAGTCCAGGCTGGAGAGCATGAACTCCTTCATCACACTCCCCTACAACGAGACCGTCCGCAACTACATGGTCCTCTACTCGGAGAAGATGCCAACCAAGATGAGCAACATCATGTCCCTATGCCAGTATTACATGCCCATCTTCGAGGAGACTTTCAGCAAATATGACCTTCCGGACGAACTTAAGTACGTGGCTATCATAGAGTCTGCCCTGAATCCTGTGGCGGTGTCCAGGGCTGGAGCGAAAGGAATGTGGCAGTTCATGACCAAAACCGCGAAGAGCTACGGACTGGAGATCAATTCTTTCGTGGATGAGAGACTCGATCCTTTCAAGGCATCAGATGCGGCGGCCAGGTATCTTGAAGACTCCTACCGTCTGTTCGGCGACTGGAACCTCGCCATCTCATCCTACAACTGCGGCCCCGGCAATGTCAACAAGGCCATCCGCCGTAGCGGGAGCCGGGATTTCTGGTCGGTCTACGACTATCTTCCCCGAGAGACAAGAGGTTATGTCCCGGCCTTTGTCGGTGCGATGTACGCGATAAAGTACAGTAAGGAATATGGGCTCGCCGCCAACGGCGTCCAGATGCCTGTCCAAGTCGACACCTTTGAGATCCGCAAGAATCTCCACTTCGAGCAGATCAGCGACCTTGTCGGGATTTCCGTTCAGGAACTTGAGAACCTCAATCCACAGTACATAAAAGACGTGATTCCTGGCGACAGCAAGCCCTACATCCTGAGGATCCCCTTCAACTACACCAGCGCGTTCATCGCCAACGAAGACTCGATCTACACCCACAGGGCTTCGGAGCTTCTCAATCCCCAGACCTTACTCAGTTCCAAGCCTTCCCAGAGAGAGACTCGCTCCGGATCGACCTCATCGTCATCTAATAGAATAGCCTATAAGGTACGTTCCGGGGACAACCTAGGGAAGATCGCAGCGAGGCACCACGTCACAGTCAACCAGATCAAGAGCTGGAACCACTTGAAAAGCACTACGATACGTGTAGGACAGACGCTCTACATCTACTCCTCATCAACCCCAAGCAAGTCCACGTCCGCCTCCGCCTCTAAAGCTCCATCAGCGGCCAGCAAACCCGCGACGTCCTCTGGTCAAGCCACAACCTACAAGGTCAAGCAAGGGGACAGCCTCTACAAGATCGCCAAGAGGTATGGCACCACGGCAGACAAGCTGATGAAATACAACGGAATAAGCAGCAAGCTCAAAATAGGGCAGATCATAAAGATCCCACCTAAATGATCAAAGTGACGCCACGGCCTGGATCTTGGCTTCAAACACCGATGGTTTAGGCTCACGCATAAAAGGATACCTTACATTCGATGCCCTGAAATAAACTTTCAGGGCTTTTCTTTTCTTAAAATAGAACTTGCGCCCCCCGACCGCCGAGAAGCTTATTCCCCTTCCATAATAAGCTGGTACTGTGAAGTTTCCAGGTGCGTCCCTTTCGTATGAATATATCCTGTCATCCCAGTAGTCGACAAAAAACAGAGTGCCTCTGGAATAGACATACCATTTATCTGTCTTTCTTCCTCCCTCCAGATACAGCAGTCCACCCATGGAGCGGCAAAGCGATCCTTCAAGCCGAGTCCTCAATTTCCACGAGTCCCCATCGTTTTCTCCGTACCGAGCCGATATTCCTGCCGATGACCAGTCAAAATCAACCCTCACACTTGTCTTGTAGACAAGATATTCCTCATACGGCCTGATCCTCTCAGTCGCCCTGAGCGACAAGACTACCTCATCGCCAACCTGAAACGGGATTTTCATGAACACCTTGCACTGCCTTTTTGAGAAGTCTGACATTTTGGACGCTAGATCCACTGTCAGGGAGGCACCGAAACGCTCTATTCCCACAGCCACTCCCCTCTCATCTGATGTTTTAGACCAACTCCTGACACCACCGGAGAAAGAGCCATCAAATGAGGCCGGATACAACCTCGCGACTGAGCTGAGCCTCCAGTCCTCACCGATCCTCGCCGACACTCCAGCGACAGCCGCTAAAGACTTCCCTTTTAAGTCAAAAGCCGACTCGGCGAAAATGTCCACACCAGAGAAATTCCACCTCAGATCTCCAGACACCTTTCCCTTACCTAAGGTTCCGCCCCTTTCGGACGATCCCCATGCGCAGAAAGACGCCTGTCCATTCCTTCCGAACCATCCCACAGACGCTCCACTCATCAATCCAGGAGGGCCCTTGGAAGATCTTTCCATAAGCTGTCTCAGCCCCGGAGAGGAAAGGAAAGAGACGAAGTAAAAACGTCCAAGCTGATAATCGGCGGCGACGCCCCTGTGGCCTCCGGCGTTTGACCAAGACCATGATGATGAGAGCCCGGTCGGTTTCCTAGAAAAGGATGACGATGAGGATAATCCTGAGAGGGATAACCCGCTCCATAAGGACAAACCTTGCCCCAACCGGAGATTATAGTCTCCAAGCACTACTTTCGAGACCCGTTTCCTGCTGTGGAAAGTTATGTTAGCAGACCAAGATGAAGGTAGGCTCAGCAGTTTGTCCTGATATGAGTTTCTGGCTGCGAAAGAGAAATCCACCCGTCCCCCAGCCTCCAACCTATACTTGATTCCGTAATTGGAATCTCCTGATTTATAAGCGATCCGGGCCAGATAGTCCTGTCTTGTCCGCATTGTGTCGCTAGACGAAGCGCCTGGCAGGGCGTGACTGGACAAGGATAAGAAAGGCCGGAGCGCCCTTGTGATTTCTTCTCCGAAACCATCCACCAGAGAAAGCTCCGAGAAAGACAAGACATCACCATAGACAGACCTGTACTCCTCGAGGCTAGCCACCTGGTACCTTGTCAGCAAACCGCTGGAGAGCAGCCTGGAACGGGAAGCTGAGTTTATCTCCAGAGGATGGGACAAGAAACGCAGGTAACGCTCGACTTCCTGTTCGTCAAGGTCCTCTTCAGAGGAGGCGCCAGTGATCCTGAGCACGGCATCGATCCTGTCTGTATCCTGGGCCGGGACCGGCAACGGGACACAGGTCAACAGGGCAGGAGCCAAAACGGCTGAGAAAAAAAACAATTTGAAGTTTCCCATGTTCTATAGGTTTGTCTCAAAGTTAAGGTACCGAGCCGGAAAAACCTTGAAATGATAAAAAAGATAAGCCAAATATTTCTGTTATTTATGAGGATTGGTTATTTTTGTGTTAATCTAAAAAAAAGGAAATGGGTAACATCAGACTTCACGACAAATCATTCCGACCTTTCATCGAGTACGACGAGATCGAGAGAGCCATTGACAATGTGGCCGAAAAGATCACAGCGGACTTCAAGGACAGCAAAGACGTTCCTGTCTTGCTCTGCGTTCTCAACGGATCCATCCTCTTCACCGCAGAGCTTATGAAGAGGCTCACCTTCAAATGCGAGATCGTCTGCATCAAGCTCTCGTCCTACGTCGGAACACATTCGACAGGAGAGGTGCGCGATGTGATCGGAATGACCGGAAGCGTGAAAGACAAGAGGGTTATCATCGTGGAAGACATCATCGACTCCGGAAGGACGATCGCCAACCTCGACAAGATCATGCTTGCCAACGGCGCTAAGGAGACCAAAATCTGCACGATGCTCTTCAAGCCCGGATGCTACACCCTCGACAAGAAAATAGACTATGTAGGGATGGAGATCCCTGACGATTTCATAGTAGGTTTCGGGCTCGACTATGACGGGCTCGGAAGGAATATTAAGGATATATACGTTTTGGACGACAATATGAAATACTACATCCTATTCGGTCCTCCGGGTGCGGGCAAAGGCACCCAAGCTGCCTCGATGGCGGAAAGGTTCAATTTGTGCCACATCTCTACTGGAGACCTCCTAAGGGGGGAGATGGCCTCAGGAAGTGAGCTTGGGCTCAAGGCCAAAGCCCTTATCGAGGCTGGAGAGCTCGTCCCTGACGAGATTGTGGAAGGAATGATCGAGAACAAGTTCGACTCTGTCAAGGGTTACTCGGGCTTCCTTCTTGACGGCTTCCCCCGCACAACCGCCCAAGCCGAGGCTCTGGACAAGATGCTCGCCAAGAGAGACACCAAGGTCTCCGGCGTGGTCTCGCTGATGATTCCCGACGAGATGATCAAGGAGAGGATCAAGCATCGCGCGGCCATTGAGGGCCGGGCAGACGACGCCTCTGACGCGACCATCTCCAACAGGATCAAGACCTACCATGAGAAGACTGAGCCTCTCGTGGAATATTACAAGAATTCCGGAGCCTACAACGAGATTGACGGCACCGGCACCATCGAGGAGGTCCGTGATAGGATCAACGCCCTCATGGAGAACATTTAATTACCCGAAAAAAACTCTCTGATATGACCAGACGTTTCCGGGCAGCCCTGCTGACCTTATTATTAGTAATTGCACCAGCGGCCGCCCAGGAACCGCTTGGCCAAATGATTGACCGCTCCATTAAAAGAGCCGAGACCCAGGCTTTGATCCTGGCCAAAAACCTCCAGGATAAAAAAGGCGCTCTCCCAAGGACTTGGGAGAATGGTGAGTTGAAGACCACCAACTATGCCGGATGGATCTCCGGATTCTTTCCCGGTACGCTATGGATGCTGTACGAACAGACCGGGAATGAGGAGCTCCGCTCTTATGCCGAAATGTTCACCGACAGGGTCGAGCCGGCCAAGAAGATAACCACAAACCACGACGTGGGATTCATGCTCATGTCAAGTTTTGGGCATGGCTACAGGCTGACTGGCAATCCGCATTACCTGGAAGTCATTCATGAAGGGACAGATAGCCTCCTGACTCGCTGGACTCCATCACTCGGCGTGATGAAATCCTGGAATGAGAACGAGAAATGGAAATATCCTGTCATCATCGATAACATGATGAACCTGGAGATGCTCTGCTTCGCCTCGAAGATGTTTGGCGACAGGCATTATGAGGACATCGCCGTCATCCACTCGAAGACAACAATCAAGAACCATTTCCGTCCTGACGCTTCCACATGGCATGTCGTTTCTTATGATCCAGCGACAGGCCAGCCTCACGCTAAAAACACCGCCCAGGGATATTCGGACGACAGCGCTTGGGCAAGAGGGCAATCCTGGGGACTTTACGGCTACACGATGATGTACAGGGAGACTCTAGATCCCGCTTTCCTGGAGCAGGCCCGAAAGATCGCCCGCTTTCTGATGAATCATCCGAACCTTCCCGAGGACAAGGTTCCCTGCTGGGATTACAACGCTCCGGGAGCCCCAGACACCCAAAGGGATGCTTCGGCAGGAGCGATCATGGCTTCCGCTCTGATCGAGCTTAGCCAGCTTGACCCTGGACCTGAATCAGCCGGATGGCTGGATCTCGCGATCCGGATTCTCCGTTCACTCAGCTCTCCCGAATATATGGCCGAGGCCGGGGAACAAGGTGGATTTCTTATCAAGCATTGCGTCGGTAGCCTTCCCGCCAATTCGGAAGTCGACACTCCCCTATCCTATGCCGACTACTATTTCATCGAGGCGATCACCCGCCTGAAGAAACTCATTGCCAGGCCGGACGGCATCGCCGACAGGAAGGTCTGGGTCGAGACTCTGACCAAGATAGCCGAGCCGGTACTGTCCAACCTTGCCGCGGGAACATTAAGGAAGAATATGCTCTACGAGACAAGGAACAAGTCGCTTCCCCACAAGGACGTGGCTTACCTGGAAGCTGTCGGCAGGACAATCTGCGGCATCGCTCCCTGGCTTGAGCTGGGACCGGATGACAGCGAGGAAGGACGTCTCAGGGAAAAGTTCATCGACCTGACTGTCAAAGGATTAAAGAATGCTGTTGATCCCTCATCACCGGACTATCTGACTTTCGGAGGCACCTCTGAGGGTCAGCCCCTTGTGGATGCCGCTTTCCTGGCGGAAGGAGTCCTAAGAGCGCCCACCCAGATCTGGGGCCGCCTTGACAAGACCACGAAAAAAAGACTTGCCACGGAGTGGAAACGTTCCCGTTCGATAAAGCCTGGTGAGAGCAACTGGCTTCTTTTCGCCTCCATTGTCGAGGCAGCCTTGCTGGAATTCACAGGGGAATATGACAAAGACCGGCTCATGTACGGAGTCAAGCGTTTCCGCGACGACTGGTATAAAGGAGACGCATGGTACGGAGACGGGGATGACATGCATCTGGACTACTACAACAGCCTTGTCATCCACCCCATGCTGACAGAGGTGTTGCAGGTCATGAGAAAGCACAATATCGACGGGGCCAGTTTCCTTCCCACCCAACAGAAACGACTCGGAAGATACGCCGCCGAACTTGAGAGGATGATCTCTCCCGAAGGGACCTACCCTGTCATCGGCCGGTCGATCGCCTACCGTTTCGGTTCTCTCCACGCCCTCGCGGATGCGGCATGGCTGCACCTTCTTCCCGCGGAACTCAGCCCCGCCCAAGTCCGCAGCGCTATGACAGCTGTGATCTCCAGACAGGCCTCAGCGCCAGGAACCTTTGACAGCAACGGTTGGCTACGAGTTGGTTTCGCAGGGAACCAAATCCAGATGGGAGAGACTTACATCAACACCGGCAGCGTCTATCTTTGCTGCGCCGCCTTCTTGCCTCTAGGACTCTCGGAAAGCGATCCATTCTGGGCGGCACCTGGCCGCGACTGGACTTCCCGCAAGGCCTGGAACGGCGTCGATGTCGGTCTCGACCACGCTATGTAGATATTCATTATTACTAAAGAAGCGACTATGCCGGACTCGAATTTCATAGATTACGTCAAGATCTTCTGCGCCTCTGGGCACGGAGGTGCTGGATCGATGCATCTCCATAGAGCGAAATATGTTCCCAAAGGTGGACCGGACGGCGGTGACGGCGGCCGCGGAGGACATATCATTCTCAGGGCCAACCCACAATTCTGGACCCTTATCCACCTGAAGTACCGCAAACATGTCAAAGCCGAAAACGGCGCTAGCGGATCCGGAGGCCTCCGGACCGGAAAAAACGGGGAGGACATAATCCTGGAAGTTCCTGTCGGCACTGTCGCCAAAGACGCTGAGACTGAAGAGGTTCTGTTTGAGATGATGGAGCCCGGGCAGGAGAGGATCCTCTGCAAGGGAGGCCGAGGAGGTCTCGGCAACAACAACTTCAAGACAGCGACAAACCAGACCCCGCGATACGCCCAGCCCGGAGAAGAAGGACAGGAGGGGTGGTTTATCCTCGAGTTAAAGCTCCTTGCCGACGTGGGACTCGTGGGATTTCCCAACGCTGGCAAATCCACCCTGCTGGCCGCCATCACAGCGGCAAAACCCAAGATCGCCAACTACGCTTTCACGACTCTGGAGCCCAATCTGGGTATTGTCAAATATTACGACGACCAGTCGTTCGTCATGGCCGATATTCCTGGAATCATCGAAGGAGCCCACGAGGGAAAAGGCATTGGGATCAGGTTCTTACGTCACATCGAAAGAAACTCCGTCCTGCTTTTCATGGTCTCCGCTGAAGAGGACGACATCGCGGCAGGCTACCGGACCCTCCTTAACGAGTTAGAGGAATATAATCCAGAACTCCTTGATAAAGAACGGGTTCTGGCTATCACCAAATGTGACCTCATCGACAAGGAGATCGAGTCTCAGATCGAGCCCACCCTCCCTAAGGGTATCCCCCACGTGTTCATATCCTCAATCTCCGGCGAAGGGCTCAAGGAACTTAAGGACATGCTATGGTCTGCGCTTGGGCAATAGATCTGATCGGGACTCTCCATAAAGTCGACCAGGACGCGACACTCTGGATCAACAGTCTGAGTTCGCCCTGGAGCGACTCGTTTTGGACAATGATGTCTGACATCAAGTTCTGGATCCCGACCTACATCCTTTGCGCTTACTTCCTGTTCAAGAGACTAGGCTGGAAGAAAGCTTTGATTGTCCTTGCCTCAGCTGCGTTGGCCTTCGGGCTCTGCGACCAGATCTCAAACCTTGTCAAGCACGCTGTCTCGAGGCTGCGCCCATGTTATTCTTTTCCTATGCTCGACGGTGGCCTCAACGTTCTGGAGAAACGAGGCGGATTCTACGGGTTCTTCTCAGCCCATGCGGCCAACGCTTTCGCCTTCGCGACCTGCCTGTCCCTCGGTTTTATCAACGATAAGACCCACAATTACAAAGCCTTCATCATTGGAGCCATGACCTGGGCCTCACTGGTTGGAATCAGCCGTATTTTCGTCGGGAAACACTATCTCGGTGATGTCCTTGTCGGGACAGCGATAGGAATAACAATAGGCTACCTGTTAGGCAGCCTATCCAATCTCTTGATACGGAAATATATTGACAAGGTCCGGACGCCTATAGTTCCGGAAGGACCTTCTCCATCTGGATTCCCCGAGACCCCTTGACGAGGATAGTGGCTCCGCTGACCGGGTTATCCTTAAGCCAACGGGCAAGCTCCTCAGAATCCGGGAACCAGTAGACATCGTCTTTCTTAAGGTCTCCAAGAGCTTTACCGAACTCCTCACCGACCAAGCAGACCAGGTCCAATCCCATAGACAGGACTTGAGCCAAGACTTTCTTATGCTCAGGAAGAGACTCCTCGCCAAGTTCCCTCATGTCGCCGAGCATAGCGACCTTGACCTCCGAGATAACTTGGACAAGATTGTCAAGCGCCGCCGCCATACTCGTAGGATTGGCGTTGTAGGCATCCTGGATCAGGATATTCCTCTCTGTCTTCTCCATCTGAGAGCGGTTGTTCTTGGGAATATACCCCTCGACGGCCTTGACGGCCTCATCCAGGGTCACCCCAAAATGGAGTCCCACAGCGAGAGCGGCCGCCACATTTGTGGCGTTGTAGGCTCCGGCAAGACGCGTCTCGACACGGACCCCACCTGGCAGCTTGATTCTCAAATAAGGATAGTCGGCACTTGAAGGCAGGATCTTGGCCTTAAGAAGGGACAGTCCATAAGGTATAACATGCGGAGCCGAACCACCCAACGGCCAGCGGTCAGCGGCCATGGCGCTAAGATCGGGATCATCCACGTTGACAAAGGCCATTCCCCCATTGGCGGCCAGATAATCATAAAGCTGTCCTTTAGCCTTCTTGACTCCCTCGAAACTGCCGAAACCGAGCAGATGCGCCCTCCCCACATTCGTGATAAGGCCATAATCCGGCTCGCAGACACTCACTAATTTAGAGATGTCATCCGGATGGTTGGCTCCCATCTCAATGACCGCCAGCTCCGTGTTATCATCTATGGAGAGCAGCGATAACGGGACCCCGATGTCATTATTGAGATTCCCTTTCGTGGCGGTGACATTGTACTTGGCAGATAGGACCCGGGTGATGAGCTCCTTAGTCGTCGTCTTGCCATTGGTCCCTGTCAAACCAATGACAGTGAGCCGTTTCCCCTGGACAAAGGTATTCTCCCTGTGGTGACGGGCCAAAGCCTGCAAGGCCACAAGGGTGTCGGGAACAGCGATCACCCTGGAATCTCCAGACGCCGAGGCGGTAGACCCCTCATCCACAACAGCATACCTTGCCCCAGCCTCAAGGGCCTTAAGGGCATATTCATTCCCGTCAAAATTCTCACCTTTAAGACCGAAAAACATCTCGCCACCCTCAATCGAGCGGCTGTCGGTGGTGACACGGGAACACTCCTTGAATAAAGAATAAAGCCTTTCTAATTCCATGAATATATAACTACTCTACTTGGTGCCGGTGCTTCCCCATCCGCCAGCTCCCCTGTCAGTCTCGGAAAGCACCTCCACATCTTCCCACTCTACCCTCTCATGCCTGGCGACCACCATCTGGGCTATTCTCTCCCCGGGCACGAGCTCAAAAGGCTCGTTGGAAAGATTAACGAGGGATGTCCGGAGCTCTCCCCGGAAATCAGCGTCAACCGTACCGGGCGAGTTGATCACGGTAATGCCTTTCTTCGTGGCCAGTCCGCTTCGAGGTCGGATCTGGGCCTCATAGCCCACCGGCAGTTCAATGAAAATGCCGGTGGGAACGAGGACTCTCTCAAGAGGCTTGATCACGATAGGCTCAGGGATATCTGCCCTGAGATCCATGCCGGCCGAAGCCTCGGTGGCGTAAAAAGGATCAGGCCACTTGCTCTTGTTTACTATCTTGACTTTCAACATCTTCCTATTCGTTTTCAGCGGCCTCGGCAGGAGCGGACTCCTTGTCGGGGATAAGAAGGTTGAGGATAACACCGACTATCGAAGCAAGACCGATCCCGGCGAGGGAGAACTTACCGAAACTGATGACAGCGCCACCGATTCCGACAGTGAGAATGATCGAGGCGATGATAAGGTTGCGGGTCTTGTTCATGTCAATCTTGGCCTTGACCATGTTGTTGATACCAACAGCGGCGATGCTTCCGAAGAGGAGCAGCATGATGCCTCCCAGGACAGCCTGAGGTATGGTCTGTATGGCAGCTCCGACCTTGCCGATAAGGGACACGATGATCGCTGAGATAGCGGCGATCCTCATGCAGGCGGGATCTGTAGCCTTGGTGAGCGAGACAGCTCCGGTGACCTCTGAATATGTCGTGACAGGGGCTCCGCCCAAGAATGCGGCAAGCATACAGGCGAGTCCGTCTCCCATCAT
>ODAI010077338.1_pt1 | contig 12956 bp, 7 predicted proteins | sample 1539321 | NCBI WGS metagenome assembly ODAI01 (sample SAMN02144231, study PRJEB22623) | gut metagenome | biome: sheep rumen | host: Ovis aries | place: New Zealand | reverse complement strand
CCCGCGTAGGGCTTGTAGTAGGTTGTGGAGATTTTCTCATCGACAGAGGCGTAGAAATTGGTTGTACCGTTCCAATCTTTCTGCTCACGGATAGGTTGTTGTTCACAGCCGGTGAATACAATGGTACTGATAGCCATGGCGGCTAATAATTGTATTGTTTTCATTGTTTAGTCTCCTTTCGTTTACTCTTGGGTCAAATAGTTGATGGCATTTTCCGTTATTTTCGCGATGTTGGCGTGGTAGTATTCCGTTCCGGCATCCCCGGCAACAGAGTACCAGTCGTAGCATCCGGAACCGATGCAGATAATACCTCCATGTTCAGCGGTGGCGGGATACTCCCAAGCGACCACAGCGTCGTTGCCGCCGGCGATGTCGATAGCCCCTGTTTTGGTGCGGAACATCTCGCGGTCGTCATACCCACCCCAGTCGGAACCGATATGGTATTGTGCGGTGGAGTTGGTGATACGATAGCCTGCATCGCAAGTGAAGACGTTTTCAGGAGCATCGGCCTTCATTACGAGGTTTTGCCACAGTGCATGGTCGGTGTGTCCTGCGATGCTGAACTCCCAAGATGAGCCAACGGTCTCTGCGTCAGCCTCGTTTTGTCCCCAGCAGTTGTTAGGCACGCAGTCGGCTTCTCCGATATAAGCGGGCAAGTAGGTAGCGTACCGTGTAAGGAGGAAAGCGCCTCCGGCTTGATAGTATGCTTTCAGTGCCTCCACGGCGGCGAGAGCTTCTGCCGCGTTTGCCTCGAACTGACCTTTTCCGTCAATGCCTCCGTCTTTGTGGAGGTGCCACCAGATGATTTTGCACTCGCTGAGGTCGATATTGCCGTTGGCGAGGTCGGTGAAAGAAGCGTAAGCGGCTTTTTCTACGTTGCTCAAGAGCCATGAACTTGCAGCAAACTCCTCCGGGTTGAGCTGTTGTTGTGTGGCGGCAAGTCCCACATAGAGAGCGTGCGGTGCAGCCATCTCAACAACCGTTACTTTGTAGGTATAAGAAGCAGTATTGCAGGTAACGGTGAAGTTCACCGGATTGGTGAAGTTACAAGGCAGTCCGCTGGCGGGTGTCACAGTGGCACCTTCAGTGGTAGTGATTGTGGGGATGAGGGAAGTGAGGTTGGTTCCCACAGGCACTTGCACAGAGATAGTGTGTGCCGTTTCGTTAATGACGCCCAAGTATTGTCCGTTGAGGACGAAGGAGAGGATTCTCGCTTCGTCGTGCTTAACGGAGAGGGTGTATTCAAGGAAGACGTCGCCGTTGGTAACACGAATCAATTGCGGTGCAATCAAGTTGACGTGTTGCCCTTGACGGAGGTTGGCGGTAGCTCCCTCGGATAGCGTGAGAGTGGAGATAGCCATGTCCTGTTCATCATAGGTCTCAGGGATGGCGACCAAGATGGTTCGTTTGGTCTGGTCAATGGTCCCCTCATATTGGCCGTCCAAGGTTAGTGCTTCGACGCGGCATTCACCGGAAAGGGCGAAAGAACTATCTTTCTTGTTGCAGCCGATGAAAGCGGTGAGCAAACAAAGAATAGCCACTATTTTATATGTCGTTTTCATACTATAACAATTAACTAATTTTGTATCTTAATGTATCGAGAATGGTATATTACTCTGTGTCGGGGATGTAATACCCCTCTAGGCGGAGGCCGCTCTCCCCGTTCCGTCGGGGAGACGCTCCGGGTATTACAATGGTATTACAATCCTATTACCCTTCATGCATGTTGTTACCATCCTCCGATGTTTTGTTTGTAGTGTTCGTTTGAAGCGGCAATCTGCTCGTAAGGAATGGGCAGATACTCGTTTTTGTTGGCGGTGAAGTGCGCAGAGGAATAGATGGCGCAGTTGTCAGCCTCTTCAGCGTAGTAGCGGTTGATAACGCTTTCGGCTTCTCCCCAACGTACGAGGTCGAAGAAACGCTCACTCTCCATCGCCATTTCCAGACGACGCTCCATTTTGACGCGTGCAAGTGCGTCGCCGGTGTCTTCATACGGTTTTACGCGAATATGTGCGCCGTAGTTGACATCGTATCCATTGAGCATACCGATACTTTGTGCAGCGCGGGTGCGGAGGCGGTTGACGAGGATGATTGCCTTGTCTCCTTGTCCGAGTTGTGCCAGCGCCTCAGCACGCATAAGCAGTACGTCGGCATAACGGAGGACGATACGGTTCATCGGGCTGCCCCACCATGCACCTTTGATCAGATATTCGCTGTCGGGGTCCACATTATGTTTGAGTGAGACGTTGTAGCCGTATAGTCCGTTGGAGCGGCTCCAAGTCTGCGTTTTCGCCATGATGTATTTCGGGTTGAACATATAGGGGAACCCTGGGATGCCGATGGTGAGCCACAGACGCGGGTCGGCGTTGTCGGTAGCGGCGTTGAAGTCCTTTTGGTTGAAGTTCTCCACGGGAAGACCTGCATCGTCGGTTCGGAAAGCGTTGACGAGGTTCTGGCTCGGTTTGTAGAAGTCGCATCCACCATCGGTTACACCGGGGATATTCGGAACGATGAGTCCGTACGACCAGTTGAGGTTACCGTTCTTGGTACCATCGTTCATGGAGTACTGCATCGCCCAGATACTCTCTATGCCGTTCTCGTACTGCGGTTCGGGTCGGAAGTTGTTGTGGAAATCGGGTTCGAGGTCGAAACCGCCTGCAGTATAGATGTTCTCATCGGTGTAGTCCACTACTTTCTGCAGGTCATCGCGGTTGATTTCGGTAACAGCATGAGAGGCAGGGTCGTCCTGACGATAAGCCTTGTAGAGATAGGTTTTTGCCAAGAGAGCCGCGGCTGCCGCCTTGGTGGGACGTCCTTTATCGGCCTGCATCTCGGGGAGCGAGTTGAAGGCGTATTCAAGGTCTCTGATGATAATGCCCCACCCTTCGTCGTTGGTATATTCCACGTTGCTGAGGTTGTTGTAGTCGGCTTGTGTCATGTCCGCCTTGATAACAAAGGGGATGTTCTTGTAGAGACGTTTAAGCAAGAAGTGTCCGTAGGCGCGGAGGAAATACATCTCGCCGAGGCGTTGCTCTTTGAGTTTGTAGGACTCGTCCATCTTGTTAAGTGCGTTGATAGCAGCGTTAACACGGCTGAGGCTGTTGTAGAGACGGACCCACATGTCGTTGATATTCCAGTTGGTGGTGAGGATACCCTGAGATATCTCCAATTGGTGGAACACATCGCCATCGGAGGTACCGTTACCACCCTTATAGGCGTCGTCACTGCGGACATCGAAGTTCCACATGGAGAAGGACGAGTTGATGTCCTCGGAAGAAATGAATACAGCATATGCCGAGATAACCAATTGGTCGATATACTGCGGGTCGGAGACTTGGTCTTCGCTGAGAATGGCCTGTGGAACATCCTGGTCCAGGAACCGTTCACACGCACTGAACAATACTACTGACGACAGAGCAAGGGTCGCAGCGAAAAGTTTGAATATATTTGTCTTCATATTCGTGTCTAATTAGAAGGTTACTTTGGTTCCCAAGGTTACAGTCATAGGGATAGGATATTTGAAGTTGGGGTTCTCCGGATCCACGCCGGTGAAATTCTTGGAGTGGATAGTGAACACGTTCTGTGCGGAGAGGAAGAACCTCCAGTTCTGCATTTTCATTTTCTCGCAAGCAGTCTTTGGCAGGTTGTAACCCAACTGGAGGTTGCGTAGTTTGAGGAAAGAGCCGTTTTCCACCCAATAGGTGCTGACGCGCTTCTCGTTGTTATTGTCGGAGAGTGAGAGCGCCGGGATATTGCTGTTGGGGTTGTTGGGGCTCCAAGCGTCCAGCAAACGTGTTCCCTTGTTGAGGAAGCCGATGTTCAGTCCTGCCCAGATGTCGGTCTCACGCTTCAGGTCGGTGATTACATCCACACCGGCAACGCCTTGGAAGAAGACGGTGAGGTCGAATCCCTTGTATTCGAAGTAGAAGTTGGCACCATACATGAGGTCAGGCACCGGCGAGTATATCCAGTCTTGGTCCGCCTCGGTAATGAAGCCGTCGTTGTTGAGGTCGCGATAGCGGATTCGTCCTACGTCAGCGCCTTCCTGTACGGCGTGGTTGTCCACTTCTTCCTGACTCTTGAAGATACCGTCCGCTACGTAGCCGACCTGCGAGCCCATGGCATGTCCTACCACCGACTTGACGCCATTGCCGCCGAAAGTTCCCTTGGCAGCAATCGTCTCAGGCAGTTTGGTGATCGTGTTACGGTAAGAAGACAGGTTGGCGGAAATGTCGTACTTGAAGCCATCGGACGTTTGGTTTCGATAGCCGAGCGAGAGCTCCACACCCATGTTGTCCATTGCACCGGCATTGACCCACTGAACCGAGCCTTCACCCATGGCACCTATACCGTCCATGAGGACAAGAATGTCCTTGGTCTGCTTGTAGAACCAGTCGAACGAGCCGTACAGTGTTTGCTTGAAGAAAGCGAAGTCGAGTCCGACGTTGGTTTGGGTGGTTGTTTCCCATTTGATATCATCGTTACCTATCTGGTTGCGCTTGAAGCCGGACTGCAACGTATGTCCGCCGTTGGTACCTTCGATGTCGTAGGAAGTACCATAGGACTGGCCGCCGGATTCATTCACGCCATAATTGCTGACGTAGATAGTGTAGCGAGCGGTGGGAGAGATGTCTTGATTACCAGTCTGTCCCCACGAAGCGCGGAGCTTGAGGTCGTCGAGCCAAGTGGAAGCTTCGCTCATGAATTTTTCTTGGCTAATACGCCAACCGGCGGATACCGAGGGGAAGGTGGCGAAGCGGTTGTTCTTACCGAATCGGCTGGAACCGTCATGACGCAGCGTGAAGGATACCAGGTAGCGGTTGTCGTAGGTGTAGTTTGCCTTGCCGAAGAAAGAAATCAGCGAGTAACTGCCGGAAGCACCATACGCCTGGGCTGTACCTACACCGGCATCGGGCCACATGTACGTGGGTTTGAGTACAATAAAGTCCTCTTTATAACCCGAGAACCACTCGTCTATCTGTCGGTTCAACTCGGTACCTACCAAGAAGTCGGCGCGGTGTTTGCCAATCTCCATGTTGTAGGTGACAATAGCGTTCCACATCCACTTGAGCCAATGTTCCTGCTTCGCCTCAACGGCGTTCTTGTCGTTTGCCATTGTGCCCTCCGTGATAGGATAGGTGAAGATACGCTGTTTCTTCTGCGCGTAGTCGATACCGGCAGTAGTGCGGATATTCAGCCCTTTGTAGGGAACGATGTTGACGTATGCGTTACCGAACAGACGCCAATAGGTGTAGCGGTTGTCCTTATTACGGTTGAGACGCGCCATGGGGTTTTCGCGGTCGGGATAACCGCCAACAGGCCCTGCATATTCGCCTTCTGTCGTATAGACGGGAAGGGAGGGGTTGAACTGAAGCACGTTTTCAAGGAAATTGTCCGGTGCTGCCACCTCGGATGTGCGGTTCAGGGTGAAATTCTCGCCGATAGTTACGTAGTCGCCGATAATCTTATAGTCGGAGTTGATACGGGCGGAGAAGCGGTCAAAATTAGAGGTCTTGATGACACCATCGTTTTTGTAGTATCCGAGGGAGAAGAACGAACTACCCTTCTGACTACCGTTGGAAACGGACACATTATAATTTTGTATCACGCCCGGGCGCGTAGTTTCCGCAAACCAGTCAGTGTTGGCGGCAGGAACCGTACCGGCTGCATCGAGATATTTGTTCATGGAGATGTTATTCAGCACAGGATAACCTTGCTGGTTGTATCCCCAATCGTAGCGGTACCCCAGAGCGTTGGTGTTGGGGTTCATGTTGTCATTGACGTACGCCTGCCACATAACTTGGCCGAACTGCTTGGCGTTGAGTACTCGCATGCGGTTGGTATAGGACTGAACGGCAACCGAGGCATCCACGTCCACGCGAATCTTACCCTCCGTACCTTTCTTGGTGGTGATGATAATCACACCATTGGCGGCACGCGAACCGTAGATGGATGCGGAGGCGGCGTCTTTCAGTACTTGGATGGACTCAATGTCATTGGGGTTCAGTTCGTGCATACCCGACTTGGTGGGTACACCATCGATAATGTACAGAGGATCCTGGTCGTTGAGAGTGCCTATACCACGGATGCGTACCGTGGTTGCTCCGGAAGGAGAACCATCGGCTGTGATGTTCATGCCCGGCACTTTGCCTTGAAGCGCTTTCATCGGGTTGTTCTCCTGCTGCTTTTCCAGGTCCTTCGCGCTTATCGCACTAACGGCACCTGTCAGGTCGGCTTTGCGCTGGGTGGTATAGCCGGTTACGACCACTTCTTCCAGTACTTCGCTGTCTTCCGTCAGCACGATTTTCATCCCTGCAGTAGCGGGCACTGTTTGAGACTTGTAGCCCACATAAGAGAAGGTGAGTTTCGCTCCCGGAGCAACGGTTAATTGGAAATTACCATCAAAATCGGTGATAGTACCGTTCGTTGTTCCCTCTTCGAGAACAGAAGCACCAATGATAGGTTCGCCTCCTGCTCCGTCAATCACCACACCGCTTGCCACTTGTTGGGCACGAACGGGTAGAAAGCAGAGCAACATCGCGAAGCCTATCCATAACGTTTTGGCATTTTTCATGTTGTTGTTTTTAATGAATATTTGTGTTTGCATGTGTTTTTATTGCCTTTCTCGGAAAGACGGTGCAAAGATACAAAAATTTATTCACACCCACAAAAAATGATGTTGCAAAAGGTGATATTCATGTTACACTGCAACAAATATGACACATTTTGCAACAAAATTACCCGTTGCAATGGCTGCTCAAATTGTACTATTTGCGTTGAAAAGGACGTTTTTCTTCTCCATCTGAGATCTTAATGCCGCAAGGGCACGATGGTGAAGATTGTAGAAATTAGGCAGAGTCACCCCCATCTGTTCTGCCATAATTTGAGGCGACAAGTGCTCCCTGTATAGTCCGATTAGCAACCTGCGGTACCGAACATTCGGCAGATTATCCAGCGCATCAGCGATAGCCTCTTGCCTTTCTGTCGGCTGTTGGGCAAAAAGACTGTCTTCCTCCTGGTACAAGTCCATCTTGTCCGGGTCCATCGGAATAGTATGCCAGTCGGTAAATGGAATATGGTGATGTTTGTTATTCATATGATAAATTTGTTGTTAAAAAATATACCCCTCTATATATAGTGAAAAAATGTGGCAAATCTATCACCAAAAAAGCAACTTTTTTTCGTTTTTTTTCATTTTACATGGTTTTATGCGTCTTTTCTTGCCACCATGCTCCGGCAAGATTGCTGCCAAACACAAACACCTCATTCGGCTTCAGTTCCGTTATTCTTTCAGGTGTATGTTCTCTGTTGTTTATAATATTGGTTTATTAGTGAATGTATTCATTAATGGGATAAATCTCTCGCCGTCTGTTCTTCGTGCAGAACTGCCTCCTACAGCGTATGTTCGCTAAGGTGTGACAAAGGCGTTAATCTTCCTTTGCTAATTCATTATATAGCGTTATTCCTTTTATTGTCAGGAGATATTTCTGCCGCGGATGACGTGGGGATTCGGGATAGAGCATTCGTACGTATCCTTCCCTCATGGCGGGATTCAGGTGATATTCCAAGAAATTTGGCCTGTGTTTTAATCCTAACAAATTCATCAATTGAGAGATGGAGACTGATTCCTTACCAATCTTCTTAATCAGACCAATAATCAAAGCATTATTGGTGTGCAGCAAATCCTTTACTTGTTCGGGTACTTGTTCGGGTACTTGTTCGGGTGTTTGGCGGGTGCTTGTCGGGTCTGCAATATTCGGTTGCTCACTCCACTCTTTCGTAGGATGAATATGCAAGTAACGATTCCGCAAATCCCATTGTTCACCCAACAATAGATTGCGGAAGAATCGCTCCAGATATTGTGGGCTGTAATCAATGCCATCCACAGCACTGCGATAGTTTGCGCGCACCAAAGCATTGCGGAAATACCATGAGTGGTCGGCAAACATATCATTCTTCACCTTGAAACCGATGTCACGCAGATACAGAATAGTAAACACTGCCGTTGTCCGAGTGTTACCTTCTCCAAAAGCATGTATCTGCCATATTCCGGAAACGAAACGGGTGATATGAGCAATCAAGTCGTCCGAAGAAATGTTCTTATAGCTGTAACTGCGTTCTTGTTCTATGTCGTAGTCCAACGCCCTGCGCAAATCTTCCCAATTCAAATAATGCACTGTGTCATAATTCAGCACCCACTCCTTCTTGGTGATATCATAGTCGCGTACCCGTCCGGCATGCTTGAAAACGCCTTCAAAAATTCTCCGATGCAGAGCGATGTAGCCCTTTGTGCTGAAGTCCAACGTTTCAGAAGACAGAATCTTTGTGATATTAGCAGAGACCTTATCGGCTTCCTGCTTGTCATTATCGTCGGGCTCACGTTGAGTTTTCGACTGATAATACGTCTTTATCAGTTCCCGTGCCTCGTCAATGTCTATTTCCCCTTCGATATGCTTGCGGGCAGTATCCCATAGATAGTCTGATGTCTTCAGACCGTCCACGGCTTGCAGACCGATAGCTGTCCGCCAGATGGAAGCCTTTTCCTTCTGGTCCGGTTCACCCTGACGGATATACTCGTCAAAGTTTAAGTATTGTCCCTTCTCGTTTTTTTCGCTCATATCTCGTCCTCGTTTATTTCTATAACGTATTTATCAGTATTTCTTACATTATGCCTTATACACTATGCTTAGAGTACGTCCTATTCTTATTCCCGCCATGAGCCTCCAAATAACCAAACTCCGTGAGCTGGCGAAGGTAACGCTTGGCAGTAGTGGGCTTGAAACCGAAATAACTGACGATTTCTTCTGTCGTAATCAGGTCTTTACCGGTCACGAATTCCATAATATCGACCAGTTTCTCTGCCAAAGAGGGTTTTATCGACCATTTCCCTTCTGAATCATCTATTACTGTGCCATCATCGGAATCCACCAAAGCTACAGAGTTGGCTATCAGAGAATCCGTCATAGACTTGTCGAAGTCTATCTGTTCCTCGATGCCCAGCTCCTTATATTGCTGTAGCAGTCTCAGCAGTCGGTCTTTATTTTCTTGCGTCATATTATTTTAAACTAATTATCTTTTGCCTTATTTCCATATTCTGTTGAAACGTCCTCTGTTGCCATCAGTGGTTTTATTCAACTCCAGCAGACGATATTCGTCACTCTGAATCAGCTTTTTCAGTTCTCTATTGTAAGTGCCATATTACTATTATAGTGGGATCATAACTATTTAATCCATCTGATGATTAATCTGGAATATTATCTATCGCGTATTCAAAAGGAATCTTCTCTTGTTCTAAGCGATAATTGCCCTCCTTCAAGAAGACAAACATTTCTTTCTCTTCCGGAGTGAGACACAGATTCTTTTCCACATTTGTTTCCGTGCCAAAACCACTTTCATAAAACTGGTCAAACGTCTCTCTATTCATCAGGAAACTCTCAACATGCGGAAAGTGAGTCCTTATCTCCGACAGTATCTGGAACCCTTGCGCATCCAAATCTCCCCAATAGAAAATCTTTTTCGACTTCAACCAAGCAACATCTTTGAGTACATCTACGCCAAACCCATGCCCCCATACAACCATACTCTTATGTACGGGAGGAAATGTCAGCATGTTCATTTTGTTTTCGACGATGTAAACAGTTTCTACCGGGATCTCAGTTTCTCTTAACAGACTGATTGGAATGCTCATATCGTCAATACCCGAGAATAACGTCTGACTCATCGACTTGTCCAAAACCCTGAAACGCACCACCGGCTCGTCAAACCTTAGGTTGAAGCGCGTCTCAAAACGCGTCTCGTCAGTATTTACGAATTCAGCGATAATGATATCTAAAAGTTCCTTGATAATTCCCTTATTCTTCTCCATGAATTTGGTATCCACCTGAATAGGCAATTCACGGATATACAAGTGTGGTTGGGGATTGCCCTTGAAATAAGTACACACCTTGAGCAAGTCAGCCCAAACCTTTTGATTGTCCAAAACTTTGTTGGGGTATCTGCAAACCCATTCATATAGTTCAGGGAAAGAAGATAGAATCCTCTCGACATCTTTTCTAAAATCTGCTGTTTCCTGCTCCTTGCCAATATACTTCAAATAATCGTGCTCTGTCTGAAATGCGATTGAAACGGGGAGGTCTTGTTCACCGTGTTTTCGTGTCTTAACTTTCTGATATTCTACAGAATACCCATAGCTTTTCTTATCTTTAGAATAGGCAATCAGTTCCGTGAGGTCTCTTTCAAACCGAGCTGTATCTTCATCAGGTTTTTTGTTGCCCACAATGACAATAGGCTCAAAGTCCAGCCCCTCAACGACTGACCGTAAGTATGCCAAATACTTATTCGCTGCCTTTTTTCGTATTTCAGTTGGTGTTATCATGGGCTTGGTACTTTTCTCTTTCTTGTCTGAAAATCTCTATAGGCATATCGTATAGGCGTGATTCATTGCCGTTTCGCTCCACATAATGGACAAAGGAGATATCGTTCTCCACAATATGAATATTGTCACTGGGGGTGACCACCAACAGCTGAAGGTTCAACTGCTTGCATAGCGAAATCAAGTATCGCGCCTTATCCTCATCCTGCGCCTTGAATGCCTCGTCGATGGCAATAAAACGCAAGGATTTGGCCTGCAGGCCATCTTTCGTCAATCCAAACTGATAAGCAATGGCGGAGCCCAATATGGTATAGGTCAGCTGGGCCTTCTCGCCACCGGAGAGTTGCCCCATGCTCTCGTAGGTCTTGAACTTCTGACCGGTTTCTTTATAGAATTCCTCTGCCCGGTAAGAATACCAGCTCCTGACATCCATGACCCTCTTGCGCCATTGCTCGTTTTTGAGTTGTTCCATCATCGGCTGAATCTTCTTCTCAAAATGGGTCCGTTTGCCGTCAATCGTTGAGTTCATTTCGTGAATGTTGGGAATGGCATTCTCCAGCAATAGCCTGAAATCCGCCACCTCCGAATTGAACCTTTTCGAGTTGACCAGCTGGATATAAGTAACGGGAGCTGTACTAAAAGCAATCTCCGAGAGCGATTGATTCAGCATCTGGATAGTGTCCTTAATCGATTTCTCCCAATTATTGAAGAACATCCGGAAGTCAGAAACCTTGTTGATTACCGTCTCTTGCAGGTACTCATCAAACTTCTTTTCGTAGCGTACCAGATCCTCATTTATCAAACGTTCATACAACTTCTGGTATTCACCAATCAGGTTGATGCTGCTGGCTTCCGGCAGGGCGTGGACGTCAGAGCGCCAGTCCTTGAAGCGCAAGGTAATCTCTTCCGGTGGATTCTTGAATTTCATCATCAAGCTGACCACTTCCCGTTCAAGCAACGTCTTTTCCGAATTCTTGTCTTCCTTTTGCTTATTAATCATTGCTTGGAAAGCATCCCTCTTCAACTCTATAGTAGTAAAATTGACCTCAATCCAATTCTTATATCCCTCTTCAAAACCTTTGACATCTATTTCGCCAAGACTATCAACTATCGGTTTATTATCGTTCCGTTTCTTCGTGGCCTCAACCAATTCAATCTGTTCTATTTGGAAGATTTCACGATTCTTTGAGACAATAGTTTCTTTCTCCAGTTTGTCCAAATCCTTCCTCACATCATCCAATTGCTGTTGGAGTTCCTTCACCTTATTATTGGTCGCCTCAAGCTTTTTCTTTTTGTCCTCTTTTTCTTGAATGGTACGCGCTGTTTCTTCCCAATTGATTTCTTCGAACTTGGTATAATTCTCGAATATATCGTGGAAGCAAAGCCTGCGCTTGTCAAGAGCTTTTGACTCCGCTTCAATACGGCGTATATCCTCCTTGTTTTTCCTCTGCTGCCCCTGCAACTCTTTCACTGTAGCACGTATAGTTGCAATTTTCTCCTTGTTGTCCCACCCGAGTACATAATTCTCGCGGTTATTGGTATGCGGACGGTCGTCTTTTTCGTGTTTGTTGTGTACAGACTTTATCAACCCTTCCTTGGTTACTGCTTTTTCTTTATAGCGATAGAATTCCTCCAAATCTGCGACACAGGCATAATTATAGTGATCGAAGATAGCATCCTCAACCCATGACGAATAGGGACTCTTCTCGTTAAACTCCAGCTTGTTCAGCAGGCAGTTTGCAGGCGGAGTCTGCATACCACGCAGAGAAGAAGATCCTTCATAGCGGTGATACACAATCCTTCCCCGCAAATCGTGGGAATTAACATACTCACTGACAGCTTTGTAATACTTCTCGGGTACAATCAGGCGCAAGCCAAAATTGTGCAGAATCTTTTCGATGGAGTTTTCCCAGTCCTTCTCTCGATCTTTCACGCGAATCAGTTCACCGACAAACGGAATTTCATTCGCTGTTGCTCCAATGGTCGCCAGTATCTCGTCTCTTATTTCTGCTTCTCGTCCAGAAATGTTATTCTTGTTCTTAAGAAGGGTTTTTATGATTTCGGTATTTTCTTCTATCTCATGTTCAATGCGCTCCTTTTCATTTAAGGCAATGCGAGATTCCTCGTTCTTTTTGCCTAACTCTACTTGACAATTATCTCGTTCAATTTTTGCCTTTTCTCGGTTCTCAACAAAAGTATCCGCAGTAGGGTCAGCGGACAATCCAACTTCAACAACCTTCTGATTATAGCCGTTGAGTTTTGTCTGTCGCGTCTGCTTTGTGCTGTTTAATCTTCTTATCTCATTTTCAAGGTCTTTAATCTGTCTACCCACATCATCGTTTTCAATAGACAACGACAACTTCCGTTCTTGCTGCTTTAGGTGCTCTTTCTCTTCCTCCAATTGCGCTAGTTCACCTTTGAGTCCCGTCAACTTTTCATTAAATTCTGCAATCTTAGCATCAGCCAATTCAACATTCTTCTTGGCAAACCAATATACAGCCAATTCCCGCATATTCTTCAAATCTTCAAGGGCCTTACATATCTCCTCGAGTTTCTTTGCCTTTTCATCAATGGGTTCCAGCTG
>ODAI012733729.1_pt1 | contig 12957 bp, 26 predicted proteins | sample 1539321 | NCBI WGS metagenome assembly ODAI01 (sample SAMN02144231, study PRJEB22623) | gut metagenome | biome: sheep rumen | host: Ovis aries | place: New Zealand | reverse complement strand
TGCTGGTTACGGAAATGTACCTCTGCTTTAAGATTTTTGATATGTTTCTGAATACCATTCATTTGGTGTCTGTAGTAAAGGAGATAGGCATAGGCTTTTGCCCCCATAGAAAAATCTGCAGCAGTGTCCCAAAGATTTGGGTGGTACCAAACTTCTTTTCTCATTGGTGCAAAAATGGCCTTATCATTTGGTATACCTTCCTTGCAATATCGGATTCTTTCATTAAGCCAATTTGCTTGGGCCTTGTGATTTGCAAGTCTTTCCCTTGCTCCATTAAGACCTCTCTCTTCAGAAAGCATCTTATCCACCAACTTGTTTCTTTCCTTATTTTCTTCTGCAGTAGCCCTACCGCAAGTGTCTAAATCAATCATCCGCATTTTCTCCTATCAATTCTTTTACCTTCTTTGCTTTAATCATAATCTCATCTATAAGATTGATTAGATTATCTTTTCCAAGTTTAGCATCCTCTTTTGAATTTGAGGGAGCAGTATCCCTTATCATTTTTTCAGCTTCTTCTTTGCTTCTGTTATAAAGGGTGGATATATAAGCATAAAATACTTTTCTGTTTCTGGTATCCTTTATATAGGATGTAATTGCATCCTGCAAAATAGAAAACATTATGGCATTGGAAATAGCGTACTTTAGAATGTATGCCTGCGAGGAATCAGGATAACTAATTCCATACTTTCTGCAATAACCCCTCCAACATCTCTCCACAACCTCTTCAAAATCACAAGTGGGCTTTACGGAAAAGGTTGTTTTGTATACTTCCTCAACTGCTGTTTTTATAATATCCATTTTTTCTCCTAAAAAGAAGGATATGGAATATCAAGAATTGCCCAACCTTCTATTCCAGAATCTAACAAAGTGAAGCACTCGTTATTATCCTTATTTCTTTTGTAATTGAAGTTGTCAAGGAAATCTATTTCAACAACTTTTCTTCCATTTAGATTTTTTGCAACTGCCACATATGCAAAGGGATCTGTACTTGCAGGTATAACGTTTCCTTTTACCCACTGTACTGTAGTCATTCTTGTATTTACCTGTGTCACAACCTATCTCCTTAAAAATAAATCTTAAAATACTTTAAGTATTCGTGGTCACGATCCTCATAGTATTCAACTTTCCAACCAGCTTTACAAAGATATATCCAAAGTTCATGCATGATATTGTCTGCCAGGATTCGATAATGCTTGTAATGTTCCTCATCCGTTTCTTCCCATTCGTGATGAGTTGTTTTATGGAAAACCTTCTGCCAGAATGTTTCCGGCCAATCTCCTTCTTTCTTGATTTTCTTTTCTTCATAATCAAGATTATCGAATACAAAAGATTCGTAAAAATAACAAATGGGGTCTTCATTTTCCTGCGCACACTTTTTGATGTGATTGAAAAGAAGATCGATCGGATGGACTTTACAATGGTCCGTATAGAAAAGACTAAAATCAACTACAAGATTGCTATTGTCTTTAATATGATTATTACGCCAAATAGCATTTGCATCTGTCGGTGTCAAGTAAGTTTTGTTTATTACTTCTGTTTTCTTTTTAGCCATTAAAGCCCGTCTCCCTCTGCATCACATTGAGCAGAATCATAACCCTCTGAATAGCCAACATCGTGAATCTCCGTATAAACATCTTCACAAAATCTCTCAAGGGCCTTGTTAAAAGGTACAACACTCCCAACCGGAATGTGCATTTCGTTCAAGAGGAACTTACGCATATTATACTTCAACCAATCCTGGATCCCTTTCTCTGAATCCTGCTGAAGTATTCCCCATTTGATAACTGGATTTGGTCTTTTTGAAAGTTTAAACATTTTAATCCTCCATTGCCCTTGTTTCCGCATGCCCCAAAACATCATAAAGAACATCCTCTACTTTGTCAGCATCCTTATTCATTCCGTTAGCTCTCAAGAGAGTAATGATTTTCTGACTTAGGTCATCCAAGTGGTCCACTTCCGCCTTAGTCATCCTCATCCTCCTCTTCTTCAGCCCAAGGATCAAAATCATCATCCTCATAGTCATCATCGTCATCCCAACCATCAAAGTCAGGAGACTGTTCCCAGTAATCATTGATCTTATCAACCATCTCACAGGAAACACAAAGCAGGTGATTGTAATCTGAAGACATTGCATCCTTTGTATAAGCATCAACTGCTGCGGAATCAAAAAGCTTCATTGCAGCTTCATCTACCTGACCGTCGTAATCGGGCTCTTTTGCATCTCTGTAGGCTTCTTTCATCCAACGTGAAACTGTACCCATTACGCACCATGCATTACCATTTACACCAACTAATGTTTTCTTTTCCATTTTCGTACCCCCAGTATATAAAATGGATCCCTTTCGGGATCCTATTTTGATTAGCCCCAATACATGTGCATATAATCACTTCGGCAAACACCTACGTTAGCTGCTCCATCATAGTTTGGAGATCTAAAATAGATTTTTCCATCCTCCCCTGTTTTTACACGTACTGTTTTGATTTTTTCTTTTCCATCGAAATCCAACTCAGGAACGGTGTCTCCTTTTTCGTCCCTTACAATTCTGGTCCATCTGTAAGTCGGGTCACCATCTGGTTCTTGGCCTGCATCTTCTGCTGAACAGGTCTCCCATTTGATTTCCCTGAATCTTAAACTTTTGGCTGTTTTACCAACTACTTCAAAGTAGTCTGCCATTCCCCACCAGCTACAACGGAAAATCAATCCCTCAAAAATGTTCTCCATTGTAACATCCTGGCCTTTTAATTCTTCTAATTTTTTATCGTAAGCTTCCTTTATCATTTATTCGTACCTCTCACATATAATATAGGTGATTTTTAGGTACGATTTGCCAAAAAATGTTTGCAAATTTTTAATCTTTTTCGGGATGTTCCTTATCGTATTTTGCATCAGCTATTTTTACTTTTAGAATTTTAAGGAAGCTTTTAAACCTATAAACAAAAGTCCAATATAGGGTCTCCTTAAGACGTAGGTATAAACCTTCCCAATGATATCCACTATGGGCAATTTTATGCATCATTTTACAAACTGGACAGAATTCAGTTCCTGTTGGATAGGATGAATGAGTTCCATCAGTAACTACTTTTTTAGCTATACCTTTTTCCTCTAACTCTTTCCAATCTTTTTCTGTACCAAAATCTTTTGCTTTTATGCATTCATTCCAGAGTAAATCCCCAGTCTCTTTAAGATAAGTTTTTTCTATCCTGTAGGCACCACCAATAACATTTCCGTTGCTGTTAATTTCTTCCTGAGTTAATTTTATGTTAAATAATCTCTCAAAAGTTTCAAAATGGCCTTCTTCGTATCCAAGTTTCTTTATATAAGCATCATATTGATCCTTTGTATAGAAAGTTAAAAGATCCTGATTCTTTAATTTTTGATAAACATTACCTTTATACCTAAAATAAAAATTGGAATTCCCATTTGCTTTGTTTCCAAAAATTGGCATATACCCTTTATCTTTTAACCTGTAAACTCTTCCGTAGGAAGGATTTGACAAGGCCTCATAAATTCTTTCCATTGGGGGATTACATGAATGACAACAAATATCAGCCCCTTCAAACCAGGAATCCCAATGAGGCTTTCCAATAAGTTTGGCCTTTCTAAGAATCTTGAATTCTTTTTTAGCAACTTTTGGATGCATCATCTTTTCGCAAGTATAAATTACATCCTTATTGTTTTCATCCCCTTCATCAGAAGTAAATTGAATGTAAACCCCCATTTCTCTTTGCTTCAAAAGGATTTTATAATTACCCTTCCAAACATGGCGAATTGGTTCTTTGATTTTATCAAAAGTGAAATCAATGTGGTAACGATTATTTTTTACATAAGGAATTTTTTGATCCAAAATCAAAACAGGTGCATTTGCATAGACTGCAGTAACTCCATTATTTTCAGATTTTGTCAGATCTTTTTTCCAAGCACAAACTGAAACCATTGACTTATCATTTTTATATCTTAAAAGTTGAATTGTAATTTCAACGGAATCGTCCCAAGATTTTTCTGTAAATGTTTGGAGTTTGTTTAATTTATGATTGCAAGTAAACCATAAACTAAAATAATTCTTATCTACATGAAACAGCATTTTTATCCTCCACAAAAATTGGACCAAAATCTTTTAGAAATTCTATTTCGCTATGAAATTCTTTTTCAAATAATTTTTCCAATTCTTTTATTTCTTCACTTTTAAACTCTTTCTCTTTTATTATAGCAGCTAAATGCCAATTACCTTTCCAGTACGTTTTCATAAATTGAATTATACCATAATTCTCATGGAAAGTTAAATAACCAAAATACTCAGTAACACCTTTTTTATAAATGCCTGTTCTTTCTTCTTCACAAACAAAATTAAAATATTTACTGTTAAAAAATTCTTCCTTTACTTCATCCGAGATTGAAATCGGAAGTTTGTTTGTTTGAAGAGTGTCGTGGGCAATTCTCAAAAAGTCCCCACCAATATGATTAAAACGACTCTTTTCTCTTACATACAAAGTACAAACCTTACAACTATCCAATTCTTTTTTAAGAATCAAAGCACCAGCAAATTCATCATTATCAAAAGCAGCAAATACAAATCTGTTTTTTAAAGGAAGTATTTTAGAGTCAAACCATTCCTTAAAACCTTCATAATAATTACGAAGGCTGTTCAGGGAGTCTCTAACATTGATTAATTCTTTCTTTTCTTTAATTTGTTTGATTAACATAATACACTACTTTGCAAGGTTTTCCTATCTGTTTGCAAAATTCAATTGAGCTTTTTGTTCCTCTAGATTGACCATCCCAGAAAGCAACACAATAATCACAGTCTGTAACCATTGCTTTGTTACGAATTGGGCCTGCGGCTTTACCCCAGCTTTTCCAATCGGCAGGATATGGTTTAAAAAGGAGATTTCTTTTTGCAACATAATCCTTTACTAAAGTATCAGCCCCTTTAGCTTCTCCCTCCAAAATGACAATATCTGTCCAATTGTTTTCTTTAATTAACTCGTCTAAGGTTTTAAACAAAAGTTCTTTGTTGTTAAAATCCCTTCCGCCGCATACCATTAAATTCATTTTTCTTCCTTAAATATAAGTTTTTAAAACTCTCCATTGCCAAGGTTTTTCAACTTTAAAATTATGATCATTAAAAAGGCTTTCAAAAGCCTCGTGAACTTTCAAACCATCATCAAAAGGATGACTTGCCAATACATACAAAGGTTGATATTTCCAAAACAAAATATGGTTTTTCCAAATCTTTACAAGAACGAATTTGACACCAGTTTCCTTGTAAAACTCTTTTGCGGCTTCTGCAAACTCTTCCTCAGATTTACAATTCATATGTTCCCAAAGATAGTGCATATCTTTTTCTGTTTGAGCCACTCCGTGTCTAACCGCATTTGTTTTATAGTTAGCATGATTAATTTCAAATTTTGTTAGCATACTTATATTATAGTGCGTAAACAAAATAAAAGGTCTGAAAAAATCAGACCTAAAATCTTTTACTTCTTTTGCAAAGCTTCTGCTGCTGCAACAATTTGTTTAATTTCTTCAAAAGTAATTTCGGCTTTTAAGCAATTTTGAATACCTAACAAAAGGCTATCCTTTGCAGTCTTTTGAATCCTCTTTTTAACCTCTTCTGTCATTTCAACTCCACCCTTTGAAATAATTAGTTTTTACATATAGGGTTTCTTTAGGATTCGTTGGTCTCTTCTGCCCCTACAGCCTTAATTTCTGCACTTATCCAAATATCTTCCCAAACTTCCATTAGCTTTTTCAAGTCCTCGTAAGCTGGGGTAACTAAACCACAGTCTTTGCATTTTAGATAAAACTTGTACTTATGATATTTTTTATCATTAAATAGATTGGCTCTTACTGGATAGTTTGATATTTTATACTTTTTGCAACATTCAGGGCATTCAAAACTTGTAAGATTTATTAGAATCAATTCTTTGTGTGCCTTTACACAATCTTTTAATTGTTTGGTCATTTTTTTATCCGTATTTTAAATTCCGTTGTTTGAATATATGCTATCTGATGGTTGGTTGTGATCCTCATAGAGTTTTTTCATCAAGTCATCAAACTTAATTTGTTCTTTATAATTATCAACTAACTCAAAAGCATCTTCTAGGGTATCACAATAAATTGGATGGGCCCATTTTCCACCTTCTCCCTGTCCGAATTTTACAATCCATTTTGATTCCGCAATTTGGTTTGCAGCATGCATCATACTACTTTCAAGTGGATCATCCCTATAAAAGATGTGATGATTAATCTTAACAACCCAATCCGCAAAGCTTGCTGAAAAGTTATTACCATTTACAAACCAACGATTGTGATTATCACTTTCAACCCTACGACTCATCCTTAATTTCCTTCCAAAGGTTTTCTACTTTTTCAACGATGTTATCAATATTATAAGGCTCAACCTTATTATCCATATCGATAAAAAAATCTTTAAGGTTTTTTACATCCTCTTTTGTCAGCTCAAGAGTCATTTTATTCTTCCTCCTCTGTAATTGCTTTTGTTAACAATTCTATTTCTTCTTCACTCAAAAGCTTTTCTTCAACCTTTTCTTTTTTGTTTGAATCAATACCACAGAGTTTAGAAAGATTAAGAATGGTTGCACATTTACCCTCTTCATCACAACCTACATCAGAACAACGGTCAGGCCATGCAACACAATTCTTTCTATCTTCTTCCGTACATTCATAAACAACTTTTACGTAGTCATTATTTGGAAGAGGTTTTTCACTTGGATGAAGAACACAATCCCTAATGAAATCCAAAAATAAGGTATCATCGAGAAACCTCTTTGCATCCTCCATTGAGATTTCCTCACCTGTTGCACCACAATCAATACAGGCCTGTTCATAGACCTTATAAAGCAACTTCTTGAGAGAAAGTTTTTCCAAAGCCTTTGAGGACTTCAAATAATTAAAGTAGGCCTCAAAATGGCGATAGCGATCCGTTTTGTCATTTACACACATACATTCACCTCGGATTTATAGACCCTACTGGGCCAGCTTTTTACAAATACTATAGAATCTATTTTTTGTTTCCTTCAAATCTTTTTCATTATCCATTATTTCTTTTTCAAGTACACTTTTGAAAAGATATTTGCCTAAATTGTGCTGATACATTAATCTTGCATGTTCATCACTAAGATAATTGTAATGTTCAAAACAACCCTTTAATTCCTCAATACTTTTTCTAAGTTCTTCCTTTAAAATTTCCTCTGCAGTTTTTTCTTCAACTACAACTTTTCCAGTATGTTCCCTTGTAAAAGTTCTAAAGGAATTAACAACTTTCAAAAGAGCTCTTCTGTAATTATCCTCTTCCTCAAATTCAATGTGGGCCCTTTCCATTATCTTTTTGAAGTACTGTACAAAGTCAGCCTCAAAATCATCACATCTAAAAGCATCAACAGCATCGAATTCTGTTCTACGGTTTTTATTTGGCTCCAAAAGTTTAATGTGCCAGTGCATAGGTTTTTTTGTCAGTGCCTTTGTAACTTCGTCCAAAGTCATTCTTCCTGGTTTCCAATCCCTAAAATCAACTTTTGTTTCAAATTCAATTTTAACATTCTCAACAAAGAATTTTGTTTTGAAAGGAAAAAAGGCTTCTATCTTATGGGTATCGCTGATCTCCCCTTTTTCTTTTGCAATGTTTACTAAGTCACTTAACCAATTGGACATTGCCACAAGTTTTTCTGAATCGTAGATTTTTGTTACATTGAGATCCCCGAAAACTTCAATTGTTTTTTCCTTAAGAAAATTAAACAAACTGTAGACATTTTTCAAATCATCCATTTTATGTCTTGTGGATGTCATATAACCGTTAACAGTGGAATTTATTAAAATTTCTTTTAACACATCCTTAAAGGAAATATCATCCTTTTTATCCTGGGAAATTTTAGCATCCTTATCTGCTACCATTACAATTGTCATCTCATCCAGAGAATTTCCTTTTTTAATTTTGAAAGCAAGATAGTTGGCATCATTGGTTGAGTCAAATTCAAATGTGTAAGGCTCAACGTAAAAAGTTTCCACATAAAGGCGTCTCATCTTTTCGAGCCAGTTATTGTATCTAGCTAATACCTCCGATGAGTTTGAATCATTAGCGTAAACTTCAATATCTGAAATTGCTCTTGCATAATTGAAAACCTCATCAACTAAATCCTTCTTTCCATCACCCAAGAAAGTTTTTTCAATGCATCCTGAGTTGAACATCTCCTCTCCACAAATGTATTTACTTTCCCAAGTAATTTGGGCCACAACATCCTTGATAAAGAATTTTGCAAATTCAGAAACATAGTGCATTTCGTTTGCAGTTAATTCTCTTGTAAATTCCTTTTTTGATCTTCCTGTAAAGACCATTTTAATTTCAACCCTTCCACTATCGTTATCCTGTTCAATTGTAAACTCATCTGAAGTGAAGGCTGTATTTAGATCAATTTCTTCTAACGTTTTCATATGCTTCTTCTCCTCCTCATTCTTTTTACTCATGGCCTCGATTCTTTTATCTATTGCTTCCAAAGCCTCTTTTGCAGCAGGACATCTTCCAATTACTTTTTCATTCTGAAGATGGATTTCTTTTTCGGTTCCTGCCTTTTTTATAAACTCGGAGTTCTTTTCTTTTTCTCCAACAATTTTCCAAATCTCTTTATTTAATTTGATATCAATTTCAGCAATAATAGTTTTTACCAAATCTGTGGAAATCTGCATTAGTCTGGCTGTGATTTCCTCTTTCCAAATTTTTGGAGCAATAAAATACTGACCCACCCAGGAGTCCTTGCCTGAATTTGTATCCCAAACAGTGAGAATAATATTCCCTACAGAGTGTTCCCTAATAGTGTGATCCACATAATCCTCTCCAGGCATTGGCCGAATATGCTTTGCCATTTTGACTGTTTCAGAATCAACCCAATCATCCTCTATTTCTAGACTCACTTCAAATTTATAATTGTCGTGAAGTGCATTTTCTGTAAACTTAATTTCCATCAATCAAACTCCATATCCTCAATATAGACAAAGCTGCTGCACAAAACTTCAACAATAATTTTTACCATTCTTAATTTGTAAATTACACTTAAACTTTTGTCTCCATACATTTGACGGAGATCTTTGGCCTCCTGGATTTTGTCATCTATATAACTAACAAACTGAATATCCTTGCAATACTTTTTGATGCGATCTGTTAGGCTGATAAAATCTTCGTAAGTGATTTGGGAGATTTGATCAATTGCAAAGTAAGTGTTATCATTGGCAAAAACATCTCTCAGGACATCATAATCTTCTGCCATTTCTTCAAAGCAAAGGGATATACCTTCAATCCAAAGTTTTACAATTTGTGCCGTTTTGAATTTTAAGTTTGTGACACTTTTATCTTTCTGAATATTGTAAGCCTCCGTCACAAACTTATCAACCTTGTCTTTTACCTCTTGACTTTTTATAGAACGACAGATGCCCTTGACTGAATCGTGCCAGAGCCAAATTCCTCTTCCAATAAGGTGAACAAAGGGGTTGGCTAAATCCCTACAAATATCGTTTTCAATGTGCCCCTTTTTTACTGAAACCATTTGCTCTTTGGATAATTCAACCCTTTCACTCATTTTAGACCCTCCAAAATTACATTGAGTACTTCTTCCGTGGCTACATGTCTGTTTTGCCAGTTAATCCATTTTTGTTCAGTTTTACCAAAAGGGAAATTTATTCCTACATCCCTGTCTACTGTAACCTCAATCTTGCATCTTGTTAGATTGTGTTTGCTAATTTCAATATAACCATAAAAGTTATTGATTATATTGGGGTTGATTTCAATTGTATAACCTGCCAGGCTTTTCTGCTTAGAGAGCACTTCGTAGAGCCTTTCTAAGGATACTAGAAGATCCTTTTTTCTTTCTAGAACCTTAATTTGCTTGTCTACATATTCCTGAACTTCTTTTAGTGTTTCCATAATCTTTTACCCCAAACAATTTGCAACAATCATCAAAATCAAAAAGATTAATCCGATTGTTAATACAATGGCAATGCTGCAAAGGAAAGGTAAAAACCAAAATGCACAAAAAATTGTTTTTACCAAATCCCAAACACCTCCATTCCAAGTAATCCAACGAAGCGGCCAGGCTGTTAAATCAAAACCAAAACTGTGAATACTCTGTGCTTGAAGAGTACACAAAACAGCAAGTACTGAAAAAATGATTTGGAAAATTCCACAACCAACTGAAACTGTTACCTTTTTATTTTTGCTATCCATTTTAACCTCTCAAATGATGTTTATTATTTGTTTTGATTATTTTTCCTTCCGGGTCAAACATATCAACGATTGTGTTTGCACATTCACATTTTGCATTAAAGCAACGATCTGCTTCCTCGTATGTAGGAAACACCAATGTGTCACTTTCCCAAAAATACTCAACGTAAACCTTATACATAAATTACTCCTTCACAGGCTCAACCTTTATACAGCAGGCAGGTGCATGTACTCCATCATCTGAAAGTACTTTCATTATCTTCATCAAAACTTCGCACTGAGACTTTCCTTCATAAACAGAGGAACCAACACCTCTCTTACTTCTCCAACTTACTCTGTATTTATTCATCTTCTTCCTCACCAAACATTGCATCCCAACAATCTGGGCAAATCCCAGACACAAACATTTCTCTATGTTCTGGGTTCATATCCGGAAAAACTTCCTGAATTGGCCTTGGATCTGTTGCAGCGTTCCAAAACTGGGCAGCTACATATGTTTCATCCGAACACGGAATTTGAATAATGTTTTTACAACGTCTGCACTGAGCTGCTATGTGTGCCATTTTTGCATCTCCACATATGTTTTTCTTCATAAAAAGTACAATGCTCTTTTCGGTCAAAAACCAAACCGTCTGCTGCTTTGTACTTCACAACTTGTTTCCCGTTCTTATCCTTGCTTATAAGAACCTTCATTACATTGCCTCACTTGTGCGATAGCCATTTGCTTCTGCATTGATGTAATCTTCTTCTGTGGCCTCATCAACAAAGTCAGGATCAAAACAGCCACCCATTGTTTCACGGTAGGACTTGTTCAAATTTGAAATCAAACTTTTGTAAGTTTTTGGTTTTGAATTGATTCTGTCGTTCCAGGAATGTCCACAATCTAATGTGTAACCAAAGTAATTGTTAACCAACTGATCAAGAGTGCCCTTTACAATTGTGTAGTGACCTCTGTGATATTTTTTAACGTAATAATATTTGATTGCTTTTGCCATCTTTGTACCTCTTGCTTATAATATAGGTGATTCCTTTTTTAAAATTCCATAAAAAAAGGTAAACTTGTGAAAAAAGTTTACCCTCAATTTTAATTTACTTTTCGTCTGCCCAAATCTTAAGACGTTTTTCAAGAATACGAATATATTCTTTTTGAACTTTGAACTGTTTTGCCAAAAGCTTTTTCTGTTCATTTGAAAGTGAATCCAAAAGTTTTTGGTGATTAGGCATATTGTCAGATTTTACTTTACCCAAAAGATTTCCGAGTTTTTCATTGCGTTCCTTTAATTCAGAAAGTTCGATCTGAACTCTTTCCTTTGCGGTAGTTGTTTTACCTTCACTCATGTTGTTTTTCCTCCTCTAAAAATATAGAGAGTTGATTCAATTTTATTTTTTGCTATTCAAATAACCAGCATAAAGGTTACCCCAGTACTTCTTATCAGCAATTGCGGTAGCTTTGTCACCAGCCCAAGTTCTGAACTCTTTAATTTCAAACATCCTTAGATTAGCCCTTGGCCCAAAAACATCATCAAAATTGTACATCTTTTTAGTATTGATTAAGGCAATGGTCTGAAGCTCATTTTTTCGTTGAATCAAATTGTTTGCCAAAGTCCTTAACTTTTTATAAGTTTTAACTTCCTGATTCTTTTTGAGCAGTACAGCTTGAAACTCCAAATAGGTATTAGAGATCTTTGGCCAATCCCCTTTGTTTCTTTTTTCTACAAACTTCGCTCTGGAATCCCTAAGATGCTTTTCTGTTTGAGGAAGAACCCATTCCTTGTAATAAGAAAGTCTGTTAGAAATATTTGCCAATTCCTTTCGTATAGCTTTTAAAGTTTCCTCCGAATGCTCCTTTTCATACTTATCACATTCGCTTTCTGAAAAGAATTTTGTTCCATCAATTGCTTTAAAGAATGTGGCTGTTTCTGTTACCATTTCCATTTATTTTATATCCTCCGGATTGATTCCATCCTCTTTTAACCTCTCTTCTGCAGCCTTTAGTTTTTCATTAACATAAGAAAAATCAATTCCTAATTTCTTTTTAATGTCCTCAACTTTCTTTTTCATTTTTGGATCCTTACAAAGTTCATTAACTACAGCAAAGGTGTCTGTATAAACTTTTCTGTAAAGCATTTTGGAATCAGTTTCGTTCATCAACATAAGATACCAATAAAGCATTTCTGAACGTTTTTGATGATCCTCAGAATCTACAAGATTGGGAGTGTGGATAATTTTATAAACTTTATTGAAAAGGATATAAAGAATTCCATAAAATGCCATCAAGACAACGCTTACAAAAACTTCGGTCATATTTGCATTTGATCTTAAACTGTTCGGAAGACTATTAAAATCAAAAACCTGAGTAAGGAATACAATATATGCAATAAAAGCAAGCAACCCAGAAACGTTTGCCAAGAGTTTAAAAATCTTTTTCTTTTTCAAACTTAAATTAATCTCATCAGAAGCTTTTGCATTTGCAGCAGCCCCTTTTTTCAATTCATCCATTACATCTTCTCTTGCTTTTGCAAGATTGATATCGTTTGTCCAACTTTCCATGTCTGAAGTTCTTCGAAGCAGTTCCTTCCGAAGTTCCCATGTGCTCAATGTTTCATATGCCATTTTTCATACCTCCTATAAAATTGGATCAGATCCAATTATATTTATTTTCAAACTACCGCAATCAGGGCAAAATATAGTGTCGGTTCCTGAAACAACTTTTCCTGTTTTTTCAGAT
>ODAI011493934.1_pt1 | contig 12957 bp, 10 predicted proteins | sample 1539321 | NCBI WGS metagenome assembly ODAI01 (sample SAMN02144231, study PRJEB22623) | gut metagenome | biome: sheep rumen | host: Ovis aries | place: New Zealand | reverse complement strand
TTTCACGGTGAAATCCCGGCCCGTCAAAATTATATACGGCTTCTATTCTGTCCTGTACCGACGGCACGCTGTTCATTGCGCAGTAAAGCGCCAAATTGCCGCCTTTTGAGTGACCGCCGAGAATCAGGCGCGAATCACATTCCGCCGCCTGCTCAAAATATTTTAAGGCGTGCAGCTGCGATGGCAATGTAATTGAGGTGAACATATTAAAGTCCTCCTCCCAACCCACGAAGCTTGCGTCCGTTCCGCGGAAAGATACAAATCTCACGCCGTTTTCCAAATCAAAGCAAATCGCGGAAAACTGCATTTTGCTTTTGTAGTCATGGTTATTTACATATCCGGAAACCTTGACCCCGGCAAATCTGGGACTCTCTCCAACTGTCTTAAGCAAAACGGGATCCATCTTCCACAGCACGTCGTCCATGCTTTCAACAGGAGAAAAAGCCATTGCCGCAAAAGAAAGGGTAACATTGTTCTCAAAGGTCTGCGGAACGATGTGTTCAAACGGAAGATATGATAACCGCGCAAAAATAAGCGCGTCAATATTGTTTACGCCGTCCTGCAGAAAACTGAGGTCGCCGCGCCATTTTAAATAATCAAAAATATTGTTCATAATACTAATCTAAGCTTACAAGTCCGAGCTTTTGCTTCCAAAGCAGAACACGCAATACGCTTTCATCAATGCGTTCCTCTGTAATTTCGCCTTTCTCAACCGCTGACAGCACAGCCGGATACTGGGTTTCAAGGTCAGAACAGCACAGCATGTCGTTGCCGCTTTTAACTGCAAAAACAGCCGCCGCGTCAGAGCCGGTATACTGCGTAATTGCTTCCATTACTAAATCATCGGTAATAATAACGCCGTCAAACTTAAGGTTGTCACGGATATACTTGTGTACCGATGTTGAAAGCGAAGCAGGATATTTACTGTCCATGCAGTTCACAATATTATGCGATACCATAATACAATCCGCGCCGCTTTCCGCGCCTGCCTTGAACGGCTTTAAGTCAACCGCCTCAAGCTCGGAAAGCTTGCGTTCGTCGACAGCTGTGCCTGTGTGGGTGTCCGCGTTATTGCCGTATCCCGGAAAATGTTTTAATATGGAGCCTACGTGGTTGTTTGAGTAAATTTTTACCGTCTTGGTAACAAAGGTGCTTACGTCGTCGGCATTATCCGAAAACGAACGATCGTACATAAACGCGGAAGCGTCGGAAACGACGTCGCACACGGGAGCAAAGTTAACGTTGACGCCTATTGAGTACAAAAGCTTAGCCTTCGCGGTTTCGGTTGTCTCAACAGCTTCCCATCCGCCGTTCAGATATGTGTTTTTCGGCGACGCAAAGGGCACGTCGCTGAAATACATATTGTCGCTTACGCGCACGACAGTACCGCCCTCCTCATCTGTACCGATAAGCATTGGGATTTTTGAAGCGTCCTGATAGCTTTTAATATTTGCGACAACATCTTCCTTGGTTTTGTTGAAGAAGTCCTGACCGAAAAGGATGTATCCGCCCAAATGATAGCGCGAAACACTGTCGACGGCGTTTACGTCAGGACAGCGCGCAAAAAACAGCTGACCGACCTTTTCCTCAAGCGTCATTCCGTCAAGCAGCTTTTCCGCCTTCTTTTTAAGCGGCTCGGTTGTCGGCGCTTCGGTCGTTGTGGGTTCGGTTATCATGGGCCGTGATTCACGCTTTGAGTGCTGAGAACACGCGCATAAAGTTATAATTAAACAAACTGTTGTAAGAAGCGACAGCGCCGCGTTAAGTTTTGTTTTCATAATAATCTCCACTTTTACGGTTTATTTTACAGTTATTTCACATTCGGCAGTGACTCCGCTGCACGCCTTGCAAATTACCTTTGCTTTACCGCTTCCGCGCGCCTTAACCGTTCCGTCAACGCTTACGGAAATAACCGAAGGATTGGTGGAAATAAATGTATTGCGGTTTGAAGCCTGCGTGCTGATTAGTATTTCGCGGAGCTTATGGGTGTCTCCCACCTTCATATCAAGCGTTTTTTCGCTTAAATATAGGCTTGTGGGCGGATATTTTACATTAAGACGGTACGAGCTGTAGCTTCCGTCGTCAGCCTCAACCTTTATGTAAGCCGTACCGACACCGAAGGTTTTTACCTTTCCGAAATCATCGGTTTTGGCAATATCGGGTTCAGAGGACGACCAGGTGTAATTAACAAAATAATTGCTTCCCCTGTAGGACGGAATTTGACTGTAGCTTTCGCCCATTGCCAAATCAATCTCTTTGGAATTGAAGCTGATTGAACTGTCCTCAACGGCTATCTCGTTGAGCTTTTTATCTATTATCGGTCCGTAAATGTGCTGATAGGCATATGTTGTGGGATGAATTCCGTCGCCTGTTTTGTCAGATTCACGGTATGAAAAATAATCGGTGGATATTTCATCGTTCAGGTTGCAAAAATCACATTCTTGCGAGATATCAACATACGGGAAATCCCATTTTTCAAGCGCCTTACGTATTATTGACCAATACTCCTCCTGCCTGCTTTCGTTTATCTTCTTGTGTCCGAGCACAAAAAGCTTATAGGAGGATTTATAATTTTTTTCAAGAAAATAGCAAATGCTTTCCACCGCGCCTGCAACGGTATATTCATCATATTTACCGCTTTTGTCGGATTTATCCGTAACCTTTCCGATTTTTGTTTTAAAGAAAAGGTCGTTAAAACCACCTTCAACTATGATTAAATCATATCTGTCCTTCATAGCTTTTACGCGTTCTAAAACGCTTTTTTCTTTATCCTTTTTATCCTTTTGCTTCGCAAGAGTAATGCCGCCGTATGAATCTTTTTTTAGCTTCATACCGTACAGTGAGGATATATAATTCGGATAGGAATACAGGCTTTCGCCAAACAAATCCGTTCCGGAGCCTTTGCAAATGCTGTCGCCCGCGCAGTATAGCTTCTTGGCATAGTAGACATTGGTTTTTACGTAGTTTGCCGAAAAAGGAAGCAAGTCTCGGTACGCGCATTTTCCTTCAAGATAATTCATTATTTGGGTAATGTCATCCTCGTCAACCGCACCGTTGCAATTAACATCAGCGCTGAGCTTCTGCTCTGTTGAAAGCTTTTGAAAGCCCGCAAAATAATTCCTTAAAAGAACTATATCTTTGTTATTGATTTCATTATCTTTATTTATGTCGCCGAAGCTGATTTTCCCCTTGCTTTTAAACGTAAGCATGCTTTGTACGGCGTAGGTATGAGCGCATGTGCCTTCATAGCCGGAGATTTCAAATTCATTGTCATTATAATAGTTTTGCAAACTCACCTTTCGCTTTTCTGTGGTGTCATCAAGGTCGGTTTCACTCATAAGACTTACACCGAACGCGTCTGTTTGAATGTCGTACACTGTGGAAGGAATATCGACGCCCTTCAGTGAAATGCAGTTTATAAACGCTCCGAACATAATTTGACGAAGACCGCTTTCAAGCTTTACCGATTTAAGGTTGGAACAGTTAAAAAATGCCCACCATCCGATAGTTTTTACGCTTGACGGTATTTCAATTGTTTCTATAAAAGAATTATAGAACGCGCCTGTGCCTATTTCACTGACCGGATTTCCGTCAATTTCGGATGGAATTTGAACATCGGAAGAATCACCTCGGTATGAAACAATTTTAGCTGTGCCGTCGTTTGCTGACACGTATTCATATAGTTCGTCCGAGGAAAGCTTTTTATTCTCGTAAAGCTCAGCTCCGTTTGCGTCCGGAATTACGGCAAAAAGGACTGAAGCCGCAAGTATTACTGATAAAATAATTGATAAATATCTTTTCATGGAACCTCCGGGAAAATATACTGCTATTTCCAAAAGAGTTTTGACAATATATTATTTTACTATATTTTTCGACTGTTTGTAAAGTCTTTTTACAAAATTTATGCCGTCATGTTCTTTTTTGCGGATGTTCGCGCTCCGCGCATTACTGCAAACGGCTTAAACAGCGGTGTTAAACCACAAAAAAGGGCACGCAAACACGTACCCTTAAAATATTATACAAGCATTGAAATAACCTTGTCGGGTTCAACACCCAAAACAACGGAGAACTCCTCTGTTACCATTTTTTCGGCTTCCTTAAGGATTTTTTCGTCGGAAATATGCAGGTGCTTTCCTTTGCTGTGCTGCTCTTTTTCATGAGATATAATAAGTCGTATAAGTGCCACAAGCCTTTCACAGTCGGCTGAAGCAATAATCTCTTTAAAGCTTTCGCTTCTTTCAATCTTGTTATCAATCCACTCACCGGCTTCGGGCGGATTTTCAATTATCTTCTTTAGCTTTTCGGGAGATGACACGTCACGGATTTTACTGAGAAGAGCGGTGTTTTTTGACGGTACAAAAAGCGTTGACGTGTTTGAACATACGGGCTTTAAAACAAAGTACTCTATGTCAACCCTTCCGATTCTCTTTACGGTAATGTCATCAACCGAGCATACGCCGTTTGTGCCGTAAAGTACCTTTTTTCCGACGCTTAACATTTTTACACTCTCTTTCCCGTTTATTGCCATTGACGGTTTGTGATATAAACAGCCGTCGCTCTTGCCGCGAAACGGCAAATCGAGCGGACAATATAAATTTGTATTATAAACGCAAACGCAAAAACAACCTTTAATTACAAAATACATTTTCTGCGTTTTTCTTCATATATTATACCACAAATTCTATATTTTTGTCATAGGCAATATTTTTGAATTTTTCAATTAATTATTTGTCTTATTTTGTCTATTTTTTAAAAGCAGACAAGCGCATATATTTGTTTGCTTAAAATCTTTTAAAATCATGCTTTTATTGGCATATAGAAAAACAACCGAAGTTGTCACTTCGGTTGTTTAAGGGGGTATATTGGGTTATAGAAGGAATAAATCATAGAAAAATTTACACGGCTGAAAAATAAAAATCAAAACTCCAAAATTACCTAAAAACCAAAGCCGACGTAAATCATTTAACTGTGTATTTATAATACTATAAAATCACAAAAAAATAAATTGCATTTGCAACGAAATTCAATTTATTCGATAAAAAAGACAGATATATTTTTAGTTATTACGCACAATCAAAGTCTTTATGTTAATTTTTGCAAGTAATGCTTGCAAACAAAGATTTGTAATGTTATCATGATATACAAGGGGAATTTATAAAGTTTAGATTAGGAATGAATAGTATGATTTTTACACCTGTCGCAAAAATATATAACGACTTCCCTACCAAATTCGGACTTCCGCGCCAAAGCGGAATGGCAGAGCACCTGACCTCACGCATAGTTATGGAGCCGCAATTCAGAAACTCTGACGCATTTAGGGGAATTGAGGAATTTGAGTATCTGTGGCTGATATGGGTATTTGAGCCGATGGGTAAACGAAGCTGGTCCCCGACAGTGCGTCCGCCTAAGCTTGGCGGCAACAAACGTATGGGAGTTTTTGCCACGCGTTCACCGAACCGTCCGAATCCGATTGGTCTTACGCGCGTGAAGCTTTTATCCGTAGAAAAAAACAATCGTGACGGCGTATTTCTTAAGGTTTCCGGAGCGGATTTGATGAACGGCACGGAAATTTTGGACATTAAACCGTATCTCCCCTTTGCCGACAGCGCACCGTGCGCGGCAACGGGCAATTACGGCATTGACAGGCAAAAGCTGCTTGAGGTTGAAATACCGGCGGACATTGCCGATAAATTTACTGCCGAGCAGCTTGAAACACTGAAAGAGGTACTGGCTTTCGACCCCCGTCCCGGGTATCAGGACAACCCGAACCGCGAATACGGCTTTAATTACTGCAGCTTTGACATCCGTTTTACGGTTGACGGAGAAAGGCTGACGGTAAAAGACGCAATTAAGCTAATACTAATTCCTGATAGAAAGTAGACTTATATTTTGCGAGGATATTTTTCGCAAGACAAGGCGGAGGACGCGGCAAGGCTGGCGCCTTGCAAGGACGACAACGCAGTATTGTGGAAAATAGACCGCAAAGATTGGCTACTTTTTATTAGGTATTAGTATAAATAATTAGATTGAAACTCAGCGCAACAGCTTCGCAAGGCTGATACACAAATAGAAATCAATATTCCGTTTTTATATTTTCTACCTTATATTTTTCCTTAAATTCGCGCAGGTCATCACGGTTACGGATAAGCATTACTTCCGTAAAACCGCCGTCCTTTTTGTTTTTAAAGCCCGCTACCTTTTCACCGGTACATATTGAGCTTCTGATTACCGCGTAATGCGTGTCGGGATTAAACCCGGGCTTTTCAAATCCGCCGTTTACACCGAAAAATTTAAACCGTTTCATATTCATCACCGCCGTGAATATATAATAACAAAACGGTATGAAAAAGTCCATAGATTTAACAAATCAATTGATTTTATAACATGGTTATATAATTATTAATTTATATATGAAAAGGGTGTGGTCACTCTGAGTACGTTTAGCAAAATGACATCTGCGTTTCTTGCGTTTTGCATCGGCGGAGCCTGTTTCGGCGTTAACGCTTCGGCGGCTTCCGCAAAGCCCGAGGCTAATGACGAGCCTCGGCATTTAATATGCGCTTCGCTTTCAAGCGAAGCCTTGAATTACTATAAAGGAGCTTACACCTACGACCGCATATCGAAGCTTAACGGAGCTTCGGATGTATCAACCTCATACAACGCCATGCGTAATAACGAACTGCTTGCAAAGCTGCATGAGTTGATGACTGTTACTCAAAGCTTTAACTCCTCTTACTCAGGCTACAAAAGCGGTTCGCTTGCCTATTACTGGTCAAGCACCGACGCTTTGAAGGCAAGTAATACATACGTAATGTTTTATTCGGACGTTTTGGCTAACGAGAGTACGGTAATGAACCGTGAGCATATTTGGCCTAAAAGCAGGGCTTCTTATTATCAAACCGGAGGCGGTTCGGATTTGCACCACCTGAGACCATCGGTTGCTTCCGTAAACTCGGCAAAAAGTGACCACGCCTTCGGCGACATTTTCGGTACTTACCGAGACGGCTACAGCGAAGGAGATTTAAACGGCAACCTTGTGTATTACGTAAACAGCCAAGAAGATTTGTTTGAGTGCAAAGACGATGTAAAAGGCGATGTTGCAAGGATTTTACTTTACGTCTACTGCCGTTGGGAACAGCCGAATTTATACACTGATATGACCGAAAACCTGCCCGCGCCTGACGAGGACGATAATCTGAACACAGGCAAAAAAGTAATTGAAAGTCTTGATACCCTGCTTAACTGGTGCGAAACGGATCCTGTTGATACATGGGAAATGAAACGCAACGACCTAACTCAAGCCGTGCAGGGCAACCGTAATGTTTTTATTGACTACCCTGAGCTTGCCTGGAAGATTTTTAACCGTAAGCTTCCAAAGGGTATGAGTACGCCGAGCTGTCGGGGATGCGTACATGAATATCACGAAGCGTTAAGAACTGATGCCGGATGCACGAAAGACGGATATTACACGCTTCACTGCGATAAGTGCGGCAACGAGCTGACAAAAAGGCTTGCGCGCACCGGGCACAGCGATAATGACGATGACGAAGTTTGTGACAACTGCGGTATTGAACTGACAATAAGAGCGCAGATGCAGCCTTCCGATTATCCGCACGACGGCGACCACGCGTTGCTTTACCATCCTTCGACAAAAACAACCTTATCTCTGCAACCGGACCTTAAAAACTGTCTTAAATCTACGCCTGCCAATGTTAAGAACGGATTGCTTAACCCAACGCCCGAGGCTGCTGTGTTTACGGTAAAAAAGGCGGATGAAAACAGTATTTACCTGAAAAATAACGGCAAATACCTGACTGCCGGAGAAACGGGAAACACGCTTTTCTTTACGGATAATCCGAGTGATAACGGCAAATGGATTATTACTCCGGCATCGGACGGCATGATATATATTGACAGCGCGAACGCGAAATGTTACGGAAAAACTCAAAGGCTTGAGATTTACGCCGGTTCTGCAAAAACCTTTTCCGAAGGAACAACGGCGGCGTTTAAATTCAAGCTGTTCACTGTTAAAAATCACTTATACGACAGCGGAGAGGTAAGCAAAGAGCCTACATATTTTGAGAACGGAACAGTTACATATACATGCAGACTGTGCGGAGAAAAGCATGATGAAAACAAGCCGCGTTTAAGGGCTGCTTTGGGTGACTGCTTCAGCGACGGGCGCGTAGATATCCGTGACGCCACTGCGCTTCAGCGGCATATAGCCTCGCTTCATATCAGCGGCTTTTCGTTTGAAGCTGCCGACGCGGACGGCAACGGCGTAATAAATATTGACGATGTAACCGAAATACAAAAATACATAGCAAATTTTCCTTCAAATCCGAAAATCGGAGCATAAAAAGCGTGCGCACTTTGCGCGCGCTTTTTCAGCCACCGCTCGCGCCGGGCGCAACTGAGCGGGCGTTATTAATTATTTTTATTTAATAGGTGTCAGATTCAGTTGCTTTCCTTATATTTTCCCAATCGCGACAAACAAACTATACGCTTGGTCGTAATATCCTATCAAAAAAGGTCTTATCCGATATGATAACGGGTAAGACCTTTTTGTTTGTTTTAATTAAGCTTTTTCAAATGTTAAAATTTCATCAAAACCTGTTACTTCAAAAACCTCGCAAACGGGTTCCGTAACATTAACAAGCTTCATTTCGCCCTGCGCCATCATCTTCTTTTGAAGCATGAGCAATACGCGCAGGCCGGCGGATGAAACATAATTAACATCGCCGAAATCAATTGTGAGCTTGGTTACACCGTCAAGATACGGCTTTACGCCTTTCTCAAATTCGGGAGCGGTTGAGGTGTCAATTCGTCCACTGACAGTTACGATAAGCTCCGAGCCGTTTTCTTTTCTTTTGACATTCATAAAAAATTTCTCCTTTTATATTGATATTGTTAAATTATTTAAATCCATTGTGCTTAAATATTTTACCTTCTTTGCCATACCGCAGACCATTCTTATGCCGATGTTTTTGGTTTTATCCTCGTCATCGTGAAGCTTTATCCATTCTGTCGGGTCAAACTTTCTGCAGTTGTCTCTGATTCGCAAAGTCCAGCCGTCGTCGCGCTTTATTACACGCACGTCGATACTGTGTTTTTTACCGTCGGCAAAACCGAATTTGACTATATTACCCGTAAGTTCCTCTACAAAGAGTGAAAGCATCATACTTTGCTTTGGTAAAGCTCCCTTGTTTTCACAGAACTCTTCAACTGTTTTTGAGGCGGTAATTACATCGGCCTCTTCTGTTATTGAAAAATCAAGCACATTTTCCGGAGCTACGCCAAAGGGTTCTTTCAGGAATAAAAAGTCCTTTGCGCGGAAAGGAAATCCGCGTTTTTTTATTGACGCCATAATAAAAATTGTAATAAGGCTTAATGATTCGCCTATCAGGAACGACCACCAAACCGCGCCGGCGTCAAGAACGCCGAAAAGCGCAAGCGCGGGAATGACGATGAACGGGAAGTTCACCAAAAAGCAAATCACATCGGAAAGCACCATTCGCCGCATGCCCTGAGTGTAGTTTATAAAGGCTACGTTCAGTCCGTAAAAAATTATACTCAAGGCGTAAATCCTCAGACCGCCCGTTGCCATTTCAACCATTTTTGCTCCGTCCGCCGAACCGAAAGCTCCGGCTATGGGACCGGCAAACAACAGAAGCAAAGCGGTCAGAATTCCGCCTACAACCAGCGTTGTCTTAACAGTGACCTTAACAAGCGCCTCGGCAGCGGTTCTGTCCTGTTCGCCTAAAATCATGCCGGCAATCATTGCGGTTGTCATTGCTACGCCGAGCATAATTGAGGAAGTGAAGTTAAACACCGTGTTAACCACTCCCAGAGCGGCAACAGCGGTACTTGACATGATTGAGGCAACCATGATTTGATTGAGCACCGCGTTACGGAGCATTGAGGACGCTGAACCGACCGCGGATGAAGAACCCGTCGCAAAGATTTCGCCCAAATCCTTAACGCGCAGACCCTTAAACGAAAATTTAAAGATAATGTCCTTTTTGGTAAAGTGCAGTAGCATTATTACCAGTGCGGCAAAATAACTGATTGAGGTTGTTAAGCCCATTCCCAACATTCCGCCGTGAATAACCAGCGCGTTTACCAGGTCGCCGACGATGTCAAGCACTGTCATTACCACCACCGCGACAATTACACGGTTTGCGTCGCCGTCAAGGCGCATAAGCGAATTGAACTCAAACAAAAACAAAACTGACGGGAAAGAAAAAACTATACCTAAAAGATAATCGGAAGTAAGTCCCAAAAGGTGGGCTGAATTTCCCCTTGCGCCCAAAAGCACGCTGATTTCATTTCGGAAAATGAGCACCGCAACCATCATGACAGCCGATATTACTACCGTAGCAATCATGCACATTGAGAACGCCTTGCGAGCACTGCCGGCTTTGCCCGCGCCAAGGTGCTGCGCGCAAATTATTTGCGCGCCGGTGGCAAGGATTCCGCTGAACGCGGTTGCAAGGTTTATAATCGGAGTCACCAAGCCGTACGCCGCCATGCTGTCGGGACCGAGAAACCTGCCTATAACAATACCGTCAATTACAATACCGAGCATGGTAGCGATTGCCGCCAGGATTATGCTGATAACCGAATTACGAAAAAGTTTGCTGATTATTTTTCCGTTGTTTTTCATTTTTTCGGCGTCTCCTCAAAGTTTTTCTTAACCGTCAAAATGTTTTGACCATCCTTATATTCATAATCAACCATTGTCATTGTTTTCTTAACAATGTAAATTCCCAAACCGCCGATTTTGCGTTTACCGACGGATTCGTGTATATTCGGGTCTTTTTTTTCAAGGGGATTAAACGGAACACCGTTATCGATAAACGTAATTATTACCGACAAAGGATTTTCCTCAACATCAAGCTGAACTGTAGCGTCGCCGATTTCCGGTGTATAAGCATATTGAGCTATGTTGCCGAAAAGCTCATCTATCGCCACAGCTATTTGCGTTTGCGCTTTTAACGGACAATTGTAACTTTCAAGCTCCTTGATTACAAAGCTTGTAACGGTTTCAATGTTTTCCGTAGCAGCTTCAATTGTCAGCTGTTTCACTGCTTTTCACCTCACTTCCAATATAATGTACGCACAGCATAGTCAGGTCGTCAAACTGCGGAGTGTTTTGAGCAAAATCCGAAATGTCGTCCTGAACTGCTGCCAAAAGCTCACGCGGAGATTTGTCCTTATTATTATTCAAAGTCTCTAAAAAGCGGTCGCAGCCGTATTGCCTGCCGTTTCCCGCCTCCGCTTCGGGAACGCCGTCGGTGTACACGAAAAGCTTTGAACCGGGAAGCAAAACTGTTTCCGATTCCTTATACTTCAAGCCGGGCATTCCGCCTATAACAAAGCTGTGCTTGGTTTTTATTATTTCAAAATCACCGTCAGGGCTTTTTATAGCAGGGTATTCATGTCCGGCGTTTGCCGAAACAAGCCTGCCGTTTGTTAAATCCAAAATACCGAGCCAAACGGTGACAAACATTTCCTCACGGTTGTTTTCGCAAATTTGATTGTTGACAATACTAAGAACATCTCCCGGAGATTTTCCGGTCATTACGCAGTTTTTTATTAAAATTTTGGACGCCATCATGAAAAGCGCCGCGGGTATTCCCTTGCCTGAAACGTCGGCAATTGTAAGCGCAATACGGTTTTCGTCCACCATAAAAAAGTCATAAAAATCGCCGCCCACTTCTTTTGCGGGAGTCATGGAAGCATAAAGGTCAAAATCATTCCTTTCAGGCATAAACGGAAAGGTATTGGGAAGCATATCCGCCTGTATTCTTGTTGCCACGCTGAGTTCGTTTTCCGTTAATGTAATTGACTTTTCCCTTTCGGCAAAAACTACGCCGTAAATCAACACAATCGACACCAGTATTGAAGCATACTGAGTGGAAATGCCAAAGGTCATGCCGGTTAAAAACATATTTAAAAGCGGAATTGCGGCAAATGAGGTTGCCACCAGGCGGTCTTTTAGCGAAGCCTTTGAATAAGCCAAGCCAACACACATTGTTAATACCGCCGCCACAAGATAAAACTGGCTGACAACCCAGTTTTCGGAACGCTGATAAACTCCGTTTGCGTCAACGCTGAAATAAAGCGGATAAAAGTTGTTTACCACGCACAACAAAAGCGCCGGAATTGACAGAAGGTTAAGCAACCGGTCGGCACTTGTAAGCATACGGCTTTCAATCCTTAAAGCACGGCTTATGTATTGCCAAAACAGGAAGATAAGCACCACACCGTTCATATAATGCAGAACATTAATTGCAATATTCAGGTATCTGAACTGCGCCAGGCCCTGAACAAGCCATGACGCCTCGTCTAAAAACAAAGCCAGCGCGGTTGTACTGATCATGGTTACAAAGCTGTTTGTTTCTTCTGTTGCGTTGCGCCTGTTCAAAAAACAGCTGAAGCAAAGCATTACGCATACGGCACTGCAAAAAACATCCGCGCCTATGGAAAACATCCATTGAGGTTTCATGCCGTTAAAGCCGCGAATATAAAGCGAAGCGAAGGCGGCAACGGTCAAAAAACAAGACAAAGCAAACCCAACATGAATTTTATAGCTTTTAACATGATCAGTCAGTTTGCTGAAATTTTCCTTTGTCATAATTACCTTTCCTAAACATCAATACTATAAGTATTATTACACATAATCACAAAATAAGCAAGTAAAAAATTAAAAAAATTGTATGTTATCTCGTAATCATCCGCAATTTTATGTTGTTGTCTGTTATCGTAACGGCAACAAAATTTTCCGTCAGGTCCCGGAGAAAAATGAAAAAAGCCCTGCGGATAAGTCGTTCAGGCTTATCCGCAGGGCTTTGTTGGTGGAGAATACTGAATTCGAATCAGTGACCTCTTGCATGTCAAGCAAGCGCTCTAACCTGCTGAGCTAATCCTCCGTATTAATATTATTATACTTCA